>JAAUYH010002891.1_pt1 | contig 51280 bp, 32 predicted proteins | sample 7278061 | NCBI WGS metagenome assembly JAAUYH01 (sample SAMN14350203, study PRJNA611818) | marine sediment metagenome | isolation source: surface marine sediment (0.6m) | place: French Polynesia: Moorea | collected 2018-08
CCGAAAAAGGCCGATAGAATTTTCCGGAAGCTAATAAATGATTTGTATACGGTAAATCTTATATCAAAGCAAGAAAATTTATTGACAAGGACTGAACTGTTTTGCCTCGCACATTAAAAGCACTTAAATAACTAGTGCCCCATTCATCTTCAAAATTTTTCGAGCACTATCATACTTTAATCGGGAGTTCAAAAAAGTATATCAATAGTCCGGTAATGTTGTCTTCATTATATTTTCATATTTAATGAATCGAAGGAATGTAGATGTGATTGGAACATCACTGTTTCTTTGGAAGCAGATTTAAATGCCTATGCATTTCACTGAAAAGTTTTGACTAGCTTCCGATCTTTAATCAATAACCTCCATTAGACAGGGTAGTGTACGCAGCTATGCCAGCAATAACAACGATCAGGATTCCTATTGCGCAGCCAGCGCCATAAGCGTTCTTTCTTTCCTGGTCCTCGATTATACACAGGCCAATCAATGAAAATATACCGATGAAAAAACTTAATATTAGGCCAAAGAAGAACAATCCACAGTCAAATGAAGTTTCGCGTGGCTTATTGGAGTCTTTATGGGAATTTACCGTTTGTCCTGGTGGCGCAGTTCCTTGTTGATGAACATAGACAGGCTGCTGTACAGGAGCATTTGCAGGATTTTGAGGGCTTCCAGGTTGTGTAGTGTGTACCACTTGAACTAGAGGAGGGCTTCAAGAAGGCACGGAATGACTCATATCCGTATATTTTTTGCGTTTTGCTTCATCTACAGTTTGTTCCCTTTTTATAGAATAATATGGATTGATGTACAATATACTTGTCAAAAATTGATTAAACAAATTCAGAACATATATGAACAAGTAGAATAAAGCAAGAAGGCTTGAAAAGTATTAAGATATGAGGCTTCAGCACGCAAGGTTTACAGAATATTTGCTGTTCTACAAAATTCAATTTGAGAAATTACTCTTTTAATGAAGTAATTGGGATTCTTTTAATGCTGTGCTCAGAGAGAGGGCAATATTGGGAAGAGATAAATGTCCTGAAGAATACCGGGCCAATCTATATCATTGCAGCGACACAGCATTAGCGAAATAAGCTGTCCGAGATATAAACTCGAGTGCGATAGTGATAGTGAGATACTTTTGGGAGCAAATGAAAGTGAGACAGATGTCGATTATTTTAATTTCTTCTTGTAGTAGTGCATACAAGTATTTTCAGGTTCAGGCACGATTAATTCTCAAAATGTTGAATTCCCGTTATGCAGAGCCTTAAGCACCACACAGAAAAACTTATAACCCCCCTTTTCGAGAGTAGAGACAGTTAAGTTTAGCTTAGTCATGAAGAAAAGTACCTTTGCGGAAAACTGATTTTTGCGATAATAACCCATAAATGGTTACGAATGATGGCTACATCAGGAAACGATTTGAATGTATTGAAAATGGCAAAAAGCTTTAGCTTATTCAAGTTCTCCTTCTGCGATGGAATAATAAAACAGAACGTCATGGAGATATACCTGGAAATAGATATGAATGGAATAATCGTGCCAATTTTTGTTTCGATGATTCGTTAGTACCCCGCCGTTTTTGATTCATCTATAGCAATCGTTACATTTGGTAAGAATACAGGGGATAGGGATTATGGAATATCTGGAAATTGGGAATAAAATAATTTTTTATCGATATGATATAAACGAGGGATGCATTATTTAGTAGTACCACTTTATTGCAAAAAGACGTACTGGCCATTACCATTTGTAGCAGATCGATTCCTAAGATGCGTTCTTATTTGATTCTGCAATATTGAAAATCACTGACCCCCCCTTGCCCTCTCTCCCTTTCTCCTCTCTCATGTAGAGGTTTGCCGAAAATCAAACGTATGTGTTTTGGATTCAAAGGATTGGTTAATTAAATAATGCTGATTGTCGTTTTTCTTTGCATGAATATTCTCATTGGGATTCAGAGCCTGAATATGAAGAGTCCAGCATTGACCTACCATAAATAATACGAATAATCTCATCTGCGGTTGTTTTCCATTCCCTTACTGAAATAAGAATCAAAGGAATTCAATTAGGACTCACCGTACTGACATGAAACAGAAAAATGAGAGATGCTTTAACAGGACGATTATGAAACCAAAGATAAGCTGGATAAAAAAGCAAAAAACGATTGTTTCGGTTAAATGTGCGCGATTAGACAAGTAATTGGAATCAAGACCACAATCCTTTCAAGGCACGGATCGATTCTATGCAGTATCACTTTAGTGGAAAGCTAAGAGGCGACTTGAATAAATAGCGAGATAAGTGGAGAATGGGAAGAAAAAGCCGAAGTGGAACGAGTTCTAAAACAGGACGCATCCCGGTAAGCAGCGGACGCATTACGAAAACAAGTCGAGGGGGAGTTAATGCAAGTGGGAAGAATAAAGTGGAGGTGGTGTACTTTCTGCGGCTTGAACTGAGCGACGATAATGGATTGCTGACGCAGACAATAGGTGCGTAGACCTCAAAGCAAAGTAAGTGACAAGGACACTGCAAAATAGAACAAAAGGTACTATCACTCACCATAGATGCGATCATAGCAGCCAATTAAGCTATGGAGGACTGGTTGGGTGAGAGATGGCGAAACAAAACACACCTGTTCCAAACCACGGTGGATATGAGTGCACGCTGTCCCAATAACGGAGTTTTGATGGGCGGTGTGTTTACAGAGGGACATTCAACGTTTGTTTTCATCTCAGAGCTCCCATTGAATAAGACTATTGTCCGGTCAATGGCGTGATGAAGGTTGGGGAGTAGTACGAATATAAGGAAAACTTCAAATGAGCGCATCAGAAACGGTTCTGTACTGTCGAATAAAACAGAATGTCCGTCTATAATTGATATTGTTTGAAGGTTTGGGAGAACAATAACAACAAGTTGTTTGAAGTGTTAGATAAGAACAATCTGAGCATGAAAATGATAGAATTCGCATAACTTGCGTATTGTTGGTGAATCTAAAGATACGGATGTTCGAGCGAATACATATCCATCCAGATATATGGGCGACATTCTGTAATTAATGCCTCAAGCATAATATAGTCAACAGGCATTATCAAATCTCGAAGCCTATGTCGGCAGCACGGGCAGACGAACGTCTTGCTGCAATATACCGTTCGTTGCCATGTCTCGTCTCACTTCACTTTCGCAAACACGAAGGGAGCATGCACTGAACCGAAAGACTGTAGGAGATTAATCGACTTACATTTGTTTCGTGGCTATGCAATTTCTTGCAGTCTCCCGAACAGAATAACGGTGGAAACATCGCTGTACGTTGTTATACAGTAATGTACCGACAAGTGAAAGGAAGCAATCAGTTGCAATACAGTGAAGTGGCTGCGATGCACAAATCGATCATGCAAAAATCAGCCTACAGTACATGTACAGGACAGTATCCGACAAATAACCACCGTTTTTCTCCATACAGATGTACCTATTGGGGACACTCTGGGGAGGGTACAGTACGGTACAATGCCTCCCATTGCTGTTTGGGAATAGAGAGAGAGAGAAAACATCTCGATATTTACTTCGCTAAGCAACAACTTTCAAATCAATGTACAGTACGGCGTACACGGCCAGAAACAACATTTTGTGGAATCTCAAGTTAAGTCTAGCAACAAGTCAATAACGCTGCTGCAACGCATTACCTGTATCTACTACGGCGCAATTGCAATACCGATGTAGGGGTGACGACCTTCAGTGAATATGTAGGCTTTGCCGCAACCACACCAGTCCATCTATTCCTCCTGAACAACACCAAATTGTTCGAGTCGCGATTCACCACAGCGATGTAGCTGTGGCAATCGGGCGCCCTCTCAATGATAAAGAAATCGCGCGGATGCACGCCACCACTGCTGAACACACCCACACGCTTCCCAATGGAGCCATCACGACGCAGCCTCCAACCGGCCACGCTGCCGAACGCCGTGCCTTCCCTTCGTAGCGATGCATACAAAAATCGTCCGTCCCTCGTGGCGCGAATCGCTGCCGCGGTGTTGCCACCATCCTCCCTGCGCTTGCCATCAGCAATGGGGAAGCTCTTCCTCGTAAGCTTACGAGTGACCGTGTTCGCCACCTCGTTCACTATATACACGCCGCGCCGTCCACGCACGCTGTGTCTTGGTCCATCGTTCTTCTTCGTCCTGAGCCCCCCACGTCGGTGCAACTTGCCGCGGCCATCGACATGGAAATCCCATAGTATGTCAGAGCCGAGGTCGGTGACCATTACACGGTACCTGCCCCACGGCAAGATGTGATGTGGATGGGGTGCTTCCTGTGGGAATTCGGTGCCAGCGGCGAACCGTTGCGGAATCACGTGAGTATCAGTAGTGGTCAGTTTGCCATATTTGTAAAAGTGGGCAGACACCGCGCCACCAAAGTTGGCCACGACAATCACCTCACCATCCCAGCGGCTAATCACGGCGAGATGGGTGCTGCCACCGGCATTAGTCGGGGTACTCATGTTCTTGCCATTGCGGTCGATGCGAGTGAGGCTGCCCTCGCCGTTCTCGTTGACACAGTAGAGAGCGCCGTAGCGACCCTCCGCGCAGTAGGACGGGTTCTCGCCGGTGACGTCCTTACCTATGAGCTTGGTTTTGAAGCCATCACGAGTGAGTGTAGCAAGTGTAACACCCTCGCCCGCAGAGTTAGGTACGAAGGTCTGGAAAGTATATACACCAATAGCTAGTGTGATACTTCGAGGGCACCAGGGACGATGATAATGGTCGTCATGACCGAGCAGTGGTGTAACGAGAGCAAGTAACGCGAATAATGCCAGTGCACGATTCATCCCTGCGGTGCTGTGACTCATGAGATGGGGGCCGCATATGAGATTTAAGGTGTTGGCATGATACTCAGGATCGCACGTTGGCATGCAGTTACTGATGCACACGGCCAGCAATGCGGAACGAATAGGCGATACGTGAACCGCAATGTCGCACTGTACACCTCATGCAGAAACAAATCTCGCGCAGGCCATCACACACACACGTTCAGCAAACGGAAGCTCAGTCAAACGCTGGCGTGATTGAAACGCCCGGACGGCCAAGCTGGTACTGTAGAGGCACGTCCTCAGTTGGCATCCCTCAAGAATACTGCACTGTACTGTACAGTACAGTACAACAAATCGAGCGGCCGCCCCCCGAGACATCGCGCTGTTCGAACCCTACCCTCAGCCAGGGTATTGCACTGTTCGTGAGCGGCTGATTTCCGTTCCCTCCACGTTCATGTCCCTGCTGCACGGAATTCTTATGGCATGGTGGAGGATTGGCTGGGTCCTCGCCACCTATCGACAACGTGGAGAAACCCAGCGTTATATTCACAGAAGCAACTTATTTATCCAGGAAAAACATACCCTATTTTCATTTCTGAAAACCTACTTATTTGGTACACTTAATGTTTCCGAATTCATCCGTGGCATACACGTATAGGAAGCATTCGTCATTAGGTTTATTCCCTCTTGGCAATGACACTCCTCTCGTCTCATCCAACATTTCCAAGTACAAGACTTGAAATCTCTGTGGTCCGCTGAGATGTCCACTCAACCTGGTTCATTAACGAGATGTTGAAGTACTTGACCTTCGACGATGATGGACGTTACGGCTAACTCTTCTTAAAACTTAAATATTCCCTGTTTAAAATTACTTGCACTGGTGCGGATTGTAAAATTCGATCATCTTTTCGAACCGTTGAACTAGTTCAATTTGGACATGATTTACAATATATAGAATGGTTGAAACCAGAAATGAACACGAGATTTGCAGCTCATCTTCCCCTTACTCTGTTCAGCCCCTACAAAAAGTCACGATGCTAGTTGAGTGAATTTGAACTCATTCTGATTTCTTATTTAGATAAATCATCCGCGTAAAAGTTCGAAATTCAACGTGTAGAATGCTCTCGCAGAACAAATGAAGCACGATGTTTCGTTTTGTCACATGATATCTGCACGAGTGCATCCTGCGGGACGGAACGTATCTCTCGTCATATTATCCTATTTCGGGATGAGCTCCCTCTCAACTGTATGGTGATGGCCATGTGTAGTAAATTACATCAGTTCTAAACGTGTGAAATAAAATGTTTGTTTCTCAATGTCCCTGTTATTTTACGTCAGAATAAATACACTAAGGTAATACAAAACAATCGAAGGTAGTTTCTGTTTCCAAAGCGAGTGTGAGAATCAAAAATCAATGTAATAGTGTTTATGTTTTTGACAAAGGGCGGAGGGTACAGCTTACCACGAAACACTATAGAATTAAGGGACGCTTTCAGCGGCATAGGTAACGTTTGAAAAAAGTTTACGATTATATTAAGACAACTGTGGCCAAATCTAATTCAAATCAATCTGAATGAATGCTGAGTATGATACGAATTTGACCTCTTTTTTTATTCACAACTGAAAAGTGTCGTGCTGTAAGGCCGGATACAGTTCATCCGCGAAATCCCATTATCCTTCCCGAACACGCTTTAGCGCACGATTGTATTTTCACCATCCATTCCGAAAACCGAGGATATATTGGCACAAATCAGGTTAATTAGGTTTAACAGTAAATGTTACAGTAGTTTGCAAGAAAGCGGAATGTGGAGGACACTCCCTCCGCACCGCGACTCGTAGCGATGCTCATTCCACGGTTCTACTAGCCAAATCAGTGCAAGGGCATGACTCGAGGAGCAGCCTTCGAGTAACCACAATGACCACATTATCGACAGCTGGTACTATGCACAAGTTAGAGTAGTAACACGGATGAAGGCGTATCGACCTTCACCGTGTATTTCGGCTTCGCTGCCAACCTGCCTGTGGCACGGTCGCGCGGGAAGAACACAATGTTGTCCGAGTCGCGATGCGCCACCACGACGTAGCTTTTGCAATCGGGGCCGTTCTCGATGATGTTGAAGTCTCGGGGATGCTTGCCGGCCGAATCGAATCCGCCGACAAGTTTGCCAACCTTTCCATCGACACCCAGAGCGTACACGAAAATCGTGCCGTTCTCTGTGTCCGTCTTGCGCACCGACGCATACAGAAACTTGCGGTCCTTAGATACGCGAATCGCGGCGGCGGCGTACCCCTCAGTCCTCGGCAACATCTCGACAGTCTCGCAAATCTTCAGCTTGTCACCAGCACAACCACGAATGCGTGAAACTGTCAACGCCATTTCATTGACGAGATACACATTGTCGCCCTTACCGCGAACCAAATGACGAGGACCATCCTCCTTTCCGATTTTCAGTCCGTTCAGGCGCCACAATTTGCCCTCAGCTCCCAATGCGAACGTCCACACATACGCGGTAGACAGGTCGGGCACGAGGAACTTGCCGTTGTTGAGCGGCAGAATCATGTGGGGATGGGGGTTGTCGAACGGCCAGTTCGAGCCCTCGGGGAATTTCTCAGGCATGGCATACATCTCGTTCGCTGTCCACTTGCCGTAGTTGTACACATGCGAGCTCACGCCGCCGGAACCACCGTAGTTAGCGGCAGCCACACGAACGCCACCACTCCTCGACGGCATGGGGAACACGGCGAGATGGGTGGGATTTTCGAGCCCAGTTGGAGTGGATACGCTGGTCTTCCTCGGAACATTGATGTACGTTACGGTACCGTTCTTATACTCATTGACACAATACAGACTTCTCGCATTGCCCTGACAATAACTCGGGTTTTCACCGGTCACTGACAAGGGAAGGAGGGAGGATGTGAAGCGGCCGTACCGTCCGAAAGAGATGATGGTGACGCCCTTGCCCTTCTCTGTGGCGAGCCAATCGAGGTTGGAATAACTGCCGACGGCGATTTTCAGCTCACTCGGACATTCCATTTCATCAGAGGCGAACGCAATCGCGAGTAGCGCAGCGAATGTCGACACAAGGAACAACTTCATGGTGGAGAGTTAGAATAGTGGTACTGTACAGTGGTCGTAGGGGTGGCTGTAGTCGTTGTGGATGAAATAGTGAGTGGAGCGTTGGTTAAAAGGACTGACAAGATGCTAGCCGGAGAGAGATGTGCACAGCAATGATTTATGCAACAGCTATGCAAATCATATGGTATTTTAACACGACCGTAAAATTCGGTTTATTTTTGCTGCGGCAGAATCACGAAATTTGCATTTCTTGAATAGATCGTGAACGTCCAATACGGTTAGGGTAAGGTACATATCCAGCAGCCACGCAATGGCTCTGCCAATTACCACGCGGCTGCAATGACGTCAGCGCTGGGTGACAGTCCACGTGCACTCTTCTTAGCTTGTTCGATTGTCTTCGACGCCCACGTGGTCCCGAGTATGCAGCTGTACCGCACACAGTAGTCACTGGTGAACGGCCGTGCCCACTACGCCCGCGTGTATTCGTTGCTACTGCACTGTACAATACTGTACCTCCTTGTCTCGCTTGTGCTGCATCCAGTGAAAGGAAGTCGTTCACTGCTTCGTTTACAACCGTGGGGGACGGTGGTGCACCGATCTCGCCGTTGTTCGTAAGCTTCGAGTCCCACTACCTCTGAAAACATGCCGTAACTGCAGTTCACTATTCTCAGCATGCCACTACTTTTGTAGCTAACAAGTTATTTTGATATCGGTGAAAATCGGTTGCGGATTTCTGTGATCGTTCAAATTCGTTCACGCTGATTCCCGCAGCGAGTTGAACATTTAAAATAGTCGGGTAAGCGGTTCCCTGCTTTCGACTCCGAACAGCTCGCTTACGGAAGATCTGTATCTAAAGCTTAGCGCACGTTTGTACCCACCCCTATTCCCCTTAACAGTCTTGAAAATGTGGGTGGGTTAAATTTAGAAATGTATTTTTTTGTACCGTACACTGTAGTGCACGGTACTCACCGTCAGTAAACCTAGTAGGGTGTATTTTGCGTAGCATGAAAGTCGAAACGAATCGGAATGCTACTCAATTTGAATTCGCCTGTAAAATTATTCGTTCACTTCTTCGGGTGACTCTTCCATGAAAAACTGCTACGGGTAGTCACAGAGCCGGCTATTCCCAAGTCATCAGTGAATTCGATTCGATGCCACTTCTCGGACAATATCTCTCACTGGAATTCTTCATTGGCTACGAACGGGCCCGCATAGGCCTGAATCACTGCCACGCTAGCTGTAAACGATTTGATGAGAAAATATCAGTAGAAGCACCGTAAATTCCTCAATTTTTACAGACACCCTTTTCACAAAGTAATGTATGTACTGTACCAAAGTAATACTGTGCATATAGAAAATGTAGTAAGTTATTTTATGATCAAAGAAAATCTTCCGTTGGACTACAGTATACACACTCTGTTTTTTTCTGAATAGTGTTTGACAAGTGTGGTGTTAGATACGAACAGATAGCATTTGAATTACTGGTAGGTAGACGAACATCAAAACAAGGGACCCGGTTATATCAAATGACAACTCATGGCCTGAAACAGCACGACCAAAACCAACAAAGAAAGCAGTAGTATTAGCAAGTCAGTGTCGAACAAGATGTAGAGCTCAATGCATAGACACATACGTGTTCAGTTTGTACGACAGTTTGCACTTTTTTCGATATCAATGCCTCAATCACATAAATTACACAAAAAAGTAAGTCTTTGTCACATATTCCAAATTTCAGAACTGTAACCTAAGTACCGACGGGATCTTGCATACTCTCTACCAAATGAGCAGCCTTGAAGGATCAGGGAAAGCAGCCCGCGAATACTAGTGTAATAGAATAGACACTACTAGGCAAATCGGAATGAAATATCAGCCACCAAAACTAAAAGAGTATTACACACATTGCAAATGGCGTTTTTTCGAGCCCCATTGTATGTAGAACGTACTGAAATTTATAAAATATTCTGAAAAAGTTGAAATCACCAGGTTTTTTTTGGAGGGATCATCGGTCTTCAAAGAAACCATTTATTGAGATGGCTGGTTTGTGCTGCTACGCATTGTGGATTTACATTACTGTTGACCCTATGAAGAAGAACTGTAGAGATCTCAGTCCGTCATCTGAGCGTCTTTACCGATCAGAAAGAAGCAAATCTATGGTGGACCAGTTGTTCTTTAAAACCAGCCCTATTTGACTTGAAAAGTAACTCACTGAACTGCGAGATAGTTTCTGTCCTAGCACATTTTCTTTTCAGTACAGAAATAATGAATAAAAAGCTCTTGACATCATAAAACCAAATAGTTAGACTCTGGAGGTAATATTCATTCGCAAATAAGTATAATCTCAGAAATCTGAAAAGTCATCAGTGCTCAAGAATGTAGAAATTTAATCAGAGCATGGATAAGCAGAAATGAAACTGCAGCAAATTGAATTCGATGGCTTAAATCAGATGAAATTACAAACGTGCTAAAATTTCGATCCCCGAACGTTTAAAAGAAACGACTTGTAGAAAGATGAATTCAAATTCAAACAAATTGTCTTATTCATTAAGAGTACGTCAGTATGTCATATTTCTACGATAATCAAAATCGAGTTCACAAAGAATCATTTAATAACCTCTCATAGGAACAGCAGAATATATTGAAAGTCTAAATTTTTGGAAATCAAACTTCATTGTACATTCCGCTAGGTGATCGGCTATCGAGGAATTCTACGCTTCATTTCTAGCAGTTACGACTGCCGAATGTCTGAACTGAAGTATTGATTATTGATTTCGATGGAGATGTCAGTATCGTCTAAGATTGGTTATACCATTTATTGATCTCATTTATGTGTCTAAAGCAATATCAGCCCGAATACAAGGGAAGAACAGTAACGGTAGGTTCCAGGCTCTAAAATAGAATCCAAACTATTGTATATTAGGGCCCTTGGATCTTGAACAAAATATATCCCTTTCGCGTCAAATGGGAAAAATCAATGCAATAGCTTTTCTTATTGAAAAGTAATAGAGCCTCTTACGAATTCATGGTACACAATTGAATAGTCCAAAATTAATCGTTTGAATGAACCTGAGAGAATCAGTCGGAAGTAGGTGAAAATCAATTCAATTTTAGTGTTAATACCTGATATTTTGTGCTGTAGGGCTCAATATGGACTCTTCGAATATGCACTTATGAGAAGAGTACTGCAGAGTATAGACGAACATATTTATAAACTTTTGGACTCAATACCATCATAATACAATACTGAAATTTCGAAATTACTTGCCTTTAAAACCAGTTCGATAGGTTTTGCTCACTTTTCCGAGCGATATACGGAACAAAGACTTCATGGAGGAATATTTCGAGCAAATATTCTGTATAGCTTTAGCAAACTGAAAGAAGCGATCAATGATTTTTGAGTTCGCACTGCATGTGTACAAGGAGTTATGAAGCCACGCTAAAGGGAAACGGGACATATTATCGAAGCCATGAGAGAGGAAATGTTGAGCAGGAAGATAACTACGTCAGTGAGGATTGAAGTAGAGTAAACATTAATATAATTTTAGGTTCGGTCAATTGGCAGTTTTCATGAATTCGTAGATTGTAATTAGCTTAGATCTTTTCCATTACCGCTATAATTTCCGCACAATACGAGTTAATATTTAGCCGACCGACGCAAAATAAAAGACACAAAGTTACCGGACTGAACAATCTCGCTCGGTAGAGGAACCAACGCTTTGTCCACGACCGCATAGGCAATGACTTGACCTCGACGCATTCCAAAAGACGCTGCGTCCCAATAAAACCTAAAGCTTTGTTGCTTACTGTACCAATTGACGGGAGAATCAGGAATCTCTTCCAAACCTCTTGGGTTGTTATCAAGATCCAGCCTGGTATCGATGCACGTCTAAGTACGCTGCATCTCAGCCATCTACTTTGAGCAGCTGGAGCTATAGGTCATCAATTCTGGCGTATCATCATATAGTTTTGCTGATTTTGTCTTTGAGGGCGCCATTCAGCTATTAATCATCTCCAACCGGGTGGTTTAACGTCGATTACCAATCGGAAAGCCTGTAGGCTGCTCCAACCACCCACAGTACATCGAGATCCATCTATCTGATATATACTGATGAATGAAAGGTCGGTCTCGGGTATTTGATGATTATTGCGTTACTTCCAGGACACTAGCTTGACGTTAATATACAGGGTATAGGATGAAGAGTTCTTGTAATAATTTCCCACGTACTCTTCTATCCACATTTTCATGGCAAGCTGCTTTAATACTTCCATGAGAGAAACAGATTTGTGCAGCTCATCATCCGGATGTATGTATTTGTCAAAACAGTAATTTTAAGAAATCAGCAGTTCAGAAATTAATTAAGTGGTTAATGCTCAATTTAATTTGTTAGCAATTGTAATGATCAATGATGTATTCATGATTCTCGGCAAATTAAATGAATGAAAGAATAATTGAAACATGAGCTCAGACTGAAAAACAGGCCGGAGGTCGAGAGATAGAGGCGGTAGCAGGAGTTATTTCAATTCGCACATCCAATACATCTATTCATCCTACGTATACATTGCATGGGCAGCTTATGTCTTACAAATCAATAAATGGGATTTTCTTTGTTTAACCTCGAAAGATTTTCTACTCTGGCCTTCACACGTCATTATTTCGGATTTAAACGATAAATTTTGGATTCTACTGCACATAAATTTATTAATCGATGCACTTCCAACCTGGTGGTTGATTGAAGGATTTTTATGAAATATTATTTTACTCCGCATGCTAGTCGCGGAACATTTTGGTAACAATTGGCGAGCCGATTTCTTGCGACCAAAACAAGAGAAAGGGAATAATTATGCAAATATGTACGGGACATACATCGAAGGTTTCATCCGAATCATTTCATGGAAACCATAATTGAGTGGACACTGTGTTGACAGGTATCACTGTGGGTCGGTATCATGCTGGAAAACGCCACGCATTTTCGTGTGATACCTGATTCTCTGCCTCTGACCGATGATATCAAAGTTGACGCTGTGTTCAGTCATTATGTATCGAAAAAGAATAGGTTCAATCGAGTGCACGCCTTTGGCAAGATCCTCAATGGCGCTGTTATAATTGGGCTTTGAACTTCGAAGCCACTAGTCTCCATTCAACTTCAACGAAGCAAAAAGTGTTGCGCTAGCACTATGGCATTTGTCACCGAGGCTAATCATGATTGGCAGTGAATCTCGTGAGTTGAGTGCTCTACCACGCGCGGCAACATCACTTTCGAGCATTAGCGTATTGTCTTATGGCTGTAATAGTAGGCTTTGGTTTTGTACCCACATTGTCAAGTCTCAATAACAACTTGTCTATCTCTGAGGGCTAAATCTGGGTGCTTGCCATAGACATAGGCGATGCCGTAATTCGCAATTAAATTGCGAATCTCCGTAGACACCTCTTCGGTAGTCTGTGCAAATTCAAGTGAGGACTTCTGGAGACATGCTGCATCACATCTGTAATGAGTTCACAGTTCAGTCCCAATATAGCGACTTGTATGCGGCAATTTACCGCAATATGCCAGCAAGCTTTAAAATTTCGCTTCCATACGGCAATGGATCAGTGACGTTCATTAGCAGCACGTATTGCGAATTATGTTTTCTTCAACTTGCACGGGTCCACAACGACCAAAAAGATGAGTACGTATTGTATAGGGAGTATAGCGCAGAGCCTAACTCGTCGTCATGACCGCTAGATGCCTCACTCGACGTTGCTCCACGCTTCCAGAGTACAGAGGGAGGCATCATTTGGCTGGGAAGGAACGCGTTGTGTCAATAAAGCGTTAAAATACTATGTGATAGCGTTGGAAATAGCACGTTCCGAGGACAGAGAGCGAAACCCATCGACGAGCGATGCGGTGCGTCTCCAACCAACAAACAGAATCACCAGCATTTCATCAAAAGAATGAGATGCAGAGTGTCTGTATCCAACAGACAAAGTGACGTGTGTTCGCGAAAGCATGCAAGACGATGCCGGTAGTAGATTTTGGATAATCTACTGTGGCGTGCCCTTGGGGAACAGAGCGTAAATTCAAAGATAAAAAGACCAGTATGAGACGTTCCGTGGCCCAAAGCCATAGGAGGCACTTGATATGCGACCAAAACTTTAATCTTCAAGGAGATGTCGAATTGCCACTATCTAAATAAAATTTTCTGAGATTGAAGTAGGCCGGTTTTTGGTTTTTTCTTCAAAAAGAGACCTGAGGCCACATTTCAGTTTTTCGGTCTGAGTCCTGAAACTGACGGATAGACCAGCATCTTCGTATTGAAAAGATAGAACATTCAAGTGTTTCACAGACAACAAAACGATCAAACGAAACAGACAGCTTAGCGTGCTTCGATCGAAAAAATCTAAAGAATGTTAAGATGTTCATCCGTTCCAAACAAATGCGAAAAGCTGAGATGAAACGAAACAGACACGGTGAAGCGCTATTGGTAGTGACACCTGATGTAGGGTAGCCAGATTGAGTGTGAATTGCAGCCTGGAATACCTTTTGATGCCCGAATAATTGTCAGTAAAGAAACGCAGGACGTGATAAGAAAGGCGTAGAAACCGTGTGGCCCAATACGGAAAAACCAATACGAGAGATTGAATCTAAGATGATGGGCAGGGTGCATTCTAAGAACCTGAAAATTGTCTAGGAAGAGATATGCCCCCATGATTTCTATTTGAATATTGGGATCCAATAGAATTCATAGTTCAAGAAACGAATCTAGGACCGTCTCTGATCTTCTTTATCTTAATATCGACTTAAATTAGATGTGAAGTATATCCCCAGGAAAAGCAACAAGCATATTCGTATCGAGCGTCTTAAATTCGAGCTACTGTAAACATAGTCAAACTTCTTCTATTAATTGCAGGTTCGCACAAGTATTACAAATGACGTAGTTGTATGGGGATAGAAGTACGTAACGTTTACATTTTATTAACTGCGCATCAATTAATTATTTGCCTATCAGACGATACCAATAGTCATTTAAATACGAACAACACGTTACGTCGACTCTTGAACTCCTTTTAAGTCACTTGCCAGATGTGTCCATATGACAGCGAAAGTTTACGTCAAATAATCTCTGGTCATGTATTTTGTTTTCTGTTCTTTACAGTCTATCTATCATACTAACACAGCAGCGTTTTTCATACGAACAATGCGTTTACGGTGCTCATCTCAATGACTTTCATTCCCACGAAATCATACGCTAACTACTTGAATGCATGTTTCTTGATAACTCCTAGTTCTATGGACTACTGCAGTATACTCAACTGGTATCTATTAGTAGACCTATACAGGCGGTGTCTCTTTGGCCTAGAGCTCACATCGGCTTCATGTCCTCAATTCTAATCAATGCTGATCGTCTTCTTCTCGGCCACTGTCTTTTTGTGACTCTGCCCATTGATACTATGTACCCAGTCAGCCGGTAAATTCATCTTGACAGAATGGTTTGACCACTTATTTTTCCATCCAACCCCCAAGTAATTCGCCTTATACTTATGCTGGGATATTTCCCTATGCACTTTCCAACAAAACAAGAGAGTTTTCTTACTTATGAAATTTGGATAAGCAATGCCGACCTTGCATATATTGTACCATCGGAACAGAAAAAATTTTTCTGCATGCTCCCTCCCTCACTGAACCTTGTCCAAGAATTTCTTTTTTTCAGGGGTGAGTCTTGTAGTAGTCATTGGTATTTTTACCCTAGATTTCCCAGCGCCTGTGTTGAAGGGAATTTTGGATACGAAATAGTGGAACGAAAAATACCAAAAAATAATAGCGAAGGATTAATATCTTTACGAATTATCCAAGAGAATATAATTCTGTGGCTGCGGAGCTTGGATTCACACAAATGCGGGCTAGATATTTGTAGCAATCGGAATTAATAAGCAGGGAGTTCGGATAATTCAGAGGACAGAGAACACACCCCGAGTAAACTTTCAACCTTTTGTTTGTAGAAGTTCGTTTCCAGCTTTGCATTAAAAACTGAACCTACAGCCTGACAAATTTATTGGCTTGTTTGCTCGCTAACCTAGCGTTGCAATGGGTGCTGGTTTACTTGCCGGCTGAATAATCTCCTCAGTTATCCAACCCATGATTTAAGAGATCCTAGTACATACAGAATGTTCTTGTTGCGCTGCCCTCATATGGTCAATGCCCGGTAGTACATCGCTCAATGGATTTATTAGGGGTCTTCTGCAACGATCTGATAGGACCATGAGGCAGGCAATTCCTTCGCCAGCGTCGCACTTGCTCCATTGTTTTGGCTCGAATTATCAGGCTGAATCTATCTTTTGGCCACTTCAATGATGTTAATAACTGTTTTACACACTTCTATACTTTAATACAATCCTTAATTTTGTACGAACCACTTCTTTCGCCTTACATTGCATCCTAGTGTGGCGCATGCAATCCACAGTGGCCATGCTTTACAACAGTATGAATCCTTGAAAAGGTACTCTGATCATTGGCATACTTTGCAGAATTACTCGATTCCGCTTGACTACTGCCAGTTCTCGTCTAATTACGCTCTATATAATGCATTGCCTCCTAGAAGCTCCTGATTTCGACGGCTGCGTTTTATGCCGTTTATTTCTTGTTACTATTCAAAACTGTGGCCTTGTGCTTAAGGCAGCAGAATTTTATCTCGCTAAGCTACTATAACTTCATTCTAACAATTGCTTTTAGTCACTTTGGAAATCTAATATATTGTGATCCAACCCCATTTCGAAACCCACTGGTGGGATGCCATGAAAACTTGTACGGTACGAGTGTTTGGCGTTCTACTCCTTTGAAGGTTGTGTAGTTAAGCGTTTTACCTGTGTGCACTGTCAACTCAATTGGGGTACCTCTTCCATAATTAGTTTATTATTTTGATTTAGGTATATATGTTAGATAGTGTTTTAGTAGTGACTAGTATAAGTAGTCTGGGGACTCTATGGAGTAAGCCCAAGGAGCTTATGGCTCCGAGCTACTCCCCGATAGGATTTCTTCGACTTCATCAACCGACTTGACTTAGTTCAAGTAGCTCCCTACGTCGTATTTGCGGTATTCTCCCTGCACAGTTCGTGCGTATAACCAAAAAGATGGTCATATTGCGGTGTCGCCGACATATCCTACCTTTTCCCTCACTCGCGGACTGATATTCCATAGTAGGGCGAGTGTTTGGGTTGTTTCGTGTGATTTTACAGTCGCCATACTCCCTCGCGGGTGGACTACCTTCTGGATTTTGTATGTGTTGGTTTCTTTCTCTCGCAGGGTTGCTCTACATAAGTAGTCTTTCATATGTCGGTATGGTTACCCAGTTATTAGTGGGATTTGTAACGATTCCAAAAATTTCATATACAGGGACACATATAAGGAAATAAGACACTCCATTGTCACACTCTAGTAACGATTAAACTTGATTGTCAGTAAGCTTTTGATGCTTAATATGGTAAAATACAGGTTCCAGTGTTTTCATGAAAGTGACATTCGTAAATAGTAAGAGCAGACCGTTGAATGAGCAAAAATTTTGCAACCTAGCGGAGAATAAATAGGCGAAAGAAGAATATACCTGAGCGAAGACAATTAAGAAAGGAGACGGAAAATGTCGCAATCATACAAGCACAATTCCACTGAGGTACCAATAATCCATCCTGTAGCAAAGTTCAACCTCGGATTCCTTTGTATTCCCTTGGCTTTCTGACTTAAGTTCATCAGAATTCAATTAACAGAATTCACGCCAACGGATGGAAGCAACTTGTGACGCTTTCTTGGGAAATCATTGTACGATAGGGCGTTCGATATAATGAAAGAAACGTGGCGAGGGATTTGTTAAACACTAATACTAGCTACTACTTCAAATTGCAGGTTTGGTACACCTACAATCCCTAATACCGATAGGAGACGCAAATCCACACCGAATCAGGCCATGTTCCTACTCTTTGTTGTGTTTCTGCGACGTTTTCAGGACCATACTACGAAAGGATCCCGGCGGATTCTACTTGCGCGCTTTTAATCCGGACACAAGACAGCAAGACAGTTGGAGGTCTTAAATAACGGCGAGTTCATTTACAAACCATGCAGAAGCATGGATCAAATCTTTATTCGGTGAATATGGCCTCCTCCTCGAACCGGTAAGCTTGTGAGAGAATGCATTCTAAACCTTCCGTAGCTGTGACGCTAGCTAGGCAAAGCAAATTTAGAAAGACAAAGCGGAACAGGAGAAAGAAAGCCCATGGGGTTTCACCTAGTATGGGAGCCTATCGTACCTGTAGGCACACTCGAAAGGTTACCCCGAAGTGGGGCCTATAAGATGTAATCCGCTAGGCTCACTAGTCTTTGTCGTTATCTTTGATAATTGATTACTCTTGCCGGTAGAGATTGTAGGACCCTTATTTAGAATGCGATATTTAATCTATAGTGAAGATACTAAATAGAGTGCTGCAGAGCGATTTGGATTGCAATTATCTCAGAAACAATTTAACTGTATGAAGAGCGTAACACATCCATTCAAAGTTTACGAACGCGACAGCAGCAAATAACAATATCTTGTGCCCATAAATATCAAGTACAAATAAAAATTAAGTGCACGCCATTGTGGGTACATCATACTCAATCACATCCGAGTACTAGAACAATCTATGGTCTCATCAGATTTTGAAGTAGTACGACTCAAAATTGTTTCATATACTAGCCTCCAAATTGTTTAGAGAATTCGGCATTTAGCTCTGTGAAATACGATTTAGGTTCCCGCACAGAAAAGGTTGCGAAAAAAAATAAATACTCTGATAAGTGCTGGACTGCCCATTTAAAGCATCTGATGGATATGGGCAGTGAGACTAGTTTCAAATATTAACTTTTCGATACAATAGAAATGTAATATGAGAGTACTGAAAGTGGCGCAATCCAGATTGATCTGAAACATAGCTGCAGTAGACAGTTCGACCGCGGTGGAGCGGAATAAAAATTAATTCGATAATTCGGCATATATTTTGTAGTAGAACAAAGATCGCATCCATTAGAACTACACCTTCTAGTCAATGAGGACAACCTATGAATTACCAATCATTTGTCCACATTTCACATTTGCACGTAAATAAGTTCTCGATGAAGTAATAGATCGCCTCCTATTTCTTAAAATTCTTGATTAGATTTGAAAGAGAAGGAACTGTTCCTCATTCAAGGTAAAAACAATCCTATGTCACAGGAGACAAACAAATCGATCCTCACGTCAAATGCAGGCATCCATTTCTACGAACTGTCTTCTGACCCTGATTAGAATCAGAAAATTTTATTGTTGCTACTAAATCAACTATTCCAGAAAATTATGCGTCATAGATCATATAGTTCATTAATAAATCTATGCTCGCAGGACTATAACTTTCAGTAGGTCAGTGTTTTTTTAGAACATTATAAAGATTTCGTTTGTCCGTACTATCCGAGAACAAAAGAGAATACTAGAATTCGAGGAATATTACACTACATCGTAATTGCTAGGTCACTTCATTGTTAACAAGAGAATACCATTAACATCATTTTCCATCGCTCGTTTCTGTAGAGTCCGCTCCTCGGTAGCTTACGTCCAGGCGACGCTGTCTCTTCTTGCGATACTGAGATTGCTGCTCAGACTTCTATCCCTTCTTCTCTTGTCCCACGGAATTTATTCGATTTCGGTGACGATTGAGCCACTTATTTTTATCGTCCCATATTTGTGCATGGACAAAAGGAAGTTGGTTAGTGCAACTCAAATAGAAAAAAACGGAGTGCACGTACTTTTTGCTTACACATAAATCCCAGAATCCGCTATTTCTCTTGAAGAATAGCGGAGTAGTTCGTGTTCTCGATCTTTATAACGTTCTAGAAAATGATGGACGCGATGAGTGTTCATTATAGGTGTTGATGTGACGAGTAGAGTGAGAGCAATTCATACGACATAATTCTCTAGTAAGTCAATGCATTATCATGTCGTATTGTGCATGTTGAGCTAGGTACTCGATAATCTCTGCAAAGTCTGATAGTACAAAAGACAGCGGAAACATACATTCTACACCTCATAATCGATAAGACTGAGATATGGCGTAAAAACTATGTCACCTCTTTTGCACATGTAGTACAATTGAATTGAATAACAACGCAGTTGGTCTGTTGAGAAAAGCTGTACTTCAATTTTGTACGGAAGTGAACTCTTGGGTCGTGAGGTAAAAGAGTGACCCTCGATTCTCTTTAAAAATGTGTCACGTACGTACGTTCCAAACTAGACCGAATCACAGAAAAGATAGATTGCCTGGTAACATCGAAAGTGCTTTCAGATGCGGAAAGAACAAACGAGCGAGTAACGACTCCCATGCAAAGTGCACGAAGTGACTCAAACAGTCATTCGCGTTTTTTGCATTATCTGGATTAACTGCAGAACAGGCCTAAGCGATGTCTAAGAAACTTCTTGATGAAGTGTTTGTATGCATTATGACGAACTATTGGTGAGAAGGGACGAAGTAACCAATTTGGTGCAGAGAATGAGATTGCACGTTACGTCTCAATAATGGATGCATTCGATAACCTGGTTGCCGCGTGAAGTTCGGAAAACAAGCATTTTATATTACGATTAAGCCTAAGTATTGAAACAGTCTTTGTATTTTGCCGACTGTGTCCCATCGATACAGCACTGGAATAATGTGGGACGGAATCGATGAATGATAATCTGAAACGTATGAGTTGTAATGTGAATTAAGCTCACTGTTCAGGAAACCCCTTTATGCACCGAATAGCAAGCCATGAATCTCTACTGGCACCAGAGGATAGTACCAAGAGTATCCTTGTTCACTGAGAATTTCAAAAATCGTTCTTTTCATAAATCAAAAGTGAAACTCGAAGATACTTTTACCAACTCGAAGTAAAACAGTTTTATGCCCTAGGATATCGTAAATATTCTTGTTATTATAAATGGTTCAGGAATATTTGATAATATCATGATCATTAGTTGCCTGAAATCACAGATATTAACTCGACCGATCCCGATGGACTTTTATCACTGCACACCAACAGCGTTTATCCATCTAAATGCACAGTTCATTCCTTCCTATCATTTTTCTTTTCGCTGTACTGGAATTTTCCGAGGCCATTCTCGGGGGCTGGACGGCAGATCCTGTACGCGATCGAAAACTCATCCAATCGTTTACTCATTTCGGTAGTGTTTCTGAGGGCCCTGTGAGCAACTGTGGAGGCGTTTTGATCAGTTGGAAGCATGTCGCCGTCGCCGCACACTGCGATGTGCAACCTATCGAACACGTTGCTTTTATCGGAACCTCCTACAAACGTGACGTTACCCGTGAAGGCGTGGCATACGTAGTCGAAGAAGTTATTCGTCACCCTGGGTATGGAACGCACGAATTTAACGGCTTGGATGACATCATGATTGTTGTCTTGCATCGTCCTTCAAAGCAAGAAATGAAAGCTCGAGGTGTTGGACCTGCTCCCATGGACTGGAAAACTCACACCTGGTATCCAGGAAAAACAGCTCAGCTTCGAATCACTGGATTTGGGTCAACATCTCAGGATTGTAGGTATCCTCTCCCTTCACGCTTACAACTCGGCAACTCGTACACCACATCGTGTCAGAAATATCCCCAATATTTCCCAGGCGGGGATCCCTACAGGCAGATGTGTTTCAATGGACACAAGGGAGGACAGGTCACTTGCAAAGGTGATTCTGGAAGTCCTATTTACTACAAGTCAGGGAATATGTGGGTTGCTGCAGCAATTACCTCGGGAGGTCAGAAACAAATGGGTCGCTGTTGTATTGAACGCGAAATGTGGCACGCAATCAACCTCGCAGGCTACAGAGATTGGATAACCGATGTCGTTAGAGGTGGCAGACGAGCTTCATGTCGTTCCTCTGCGTAGAGTAGCTAAGTAGAACATTTTAATAAATACCATTTTCGAGTCAAGGGTTTTCTGAATTAGTTTTCCGTAGTACTGTACGGGTTGTCCTCAGAATAGGTCCTCTAGATTTTGAAGAATTATGCTCTTGACTGACATCTATATTTCCAATAGTACCAAACGTTTATAGTAAGGGATGTATCTAGTGCAGAACAGGGAGACCTAGAGGCTCAAATCGGTATCACGTTTGATCATTGTTCACTTTAATAATAGGTGCTCCGGATCTCAAAACCGCTCAATTCTTGTCATTCGTCGGATACAATTTAACATCTTTTAAGACTTGGTGGAACGTACGTTTAACTCGGTTACATATTCCACGACTTAACTTAGATTCTAAAACCTATTCATGTCTTGTCAGAAAGCAGTTGGTGATATTTCCTTACAGACAAAGATAAATTTTTGAACCAGGTTTACTGTTAAGCCTCTTCAACGCCTCAACGTTGGACATATACGTAGTGTAGTTCAGAATTGACTTCTTAAACATAGAATCATTAGTCATAATGACCATTGCTCTACCGTACTCGACAACAAAACTCCTGAAGATTTTGAATCGTACGTAACATCGAACGAACTGTTTCCCACTACACTTACTGAACAAGGCTCAATGTTTTCAGTGGACTAGAAGAGAACATGGTAAACATTCTTATGAAAAGTGGTACTTCCCAGAGAGGAATCGTTTACGATTAGACTGTCCCAGCGAGCCCTCCAAAAGTTAAGACCACTTCAAAGTTAGTTGCCATTACTACTCCGAGCGCCATCATCTGAGCTACTTACACGCTCTTGTAATATACTACGGGCCATTTTCGTAGCTTTCCGAATCTGATTGTAAAAGATGTTCGACTTCGACACAGCGTTGTAATAGAGTTCCTCGGTTGAAAATTCCCTTATGTTTTCTAAACTTACCCAGCTATGGTCATGTGTCCCCAAGTACTTGCAGTGAAAGAGCGCCGTTCTTTCCTTCACAGTTATCCAATCCCCCTTATCATCTTTCTTCACAATACTCGGCCACCATGGGCAAATAGAGAAGCGACACAGAACAATATCACCCTCGTCGACTGACCGTAGAAGGGGAGGAGGTCTGAGAGGAATCACTGAGAATTCACTTCTTCTTTTCACTGCTTCTTGTACTGCAGCTTCCAAATGTAATCCTCGTACTGGGATTAGCTGGCGCAAATTAGATTCTGTCAAGTCCGCAACCATCGAATGAGGGACCCAATCTCCCTGATAATTGTTGAAGAACACTACCCAAAAGTGTAGAACTTCGTCGATCTCGGTTTCCCACTCTCCGACCCCGTTCTCCTCTTCAACGTCGCAAATCCTAATGACACCTGGCCAAAATGTTCCTTCTTCAAATAAAGCAACGATGGCCCGGCCGAGATGTTGCCAGGGTGCTTTCCTGAACGCATTATGGATCATGGTTGAAGAATAGTGGCACAGAAGAAGACTATAAGCGAACAAGTCCTTTTTGCAACTGCAGTGTTGGAGCGGGGAGCATTTAATAAAGCTCTCATCACAAACAAAATGCTTACAGTTACGGTAATCGATTATTCTCGTTCATTATGCCTCGAGAATTTCTGTACTATGAAATGAGAGGCCGCGCGATCGACTGCAACCCTTTGTAGTTCAAGAAAAATAGCTTTTATCTAATCAGGATTGTTCTGATATTTGTTTCGTTCGCTCCTTCTAAATTCAAGAAACAATGTACTGTCCTGTCAAGACCCTATTCATTTTGTCGTTATTCCACTGCAGAACAATTTCAGTACAAGTAGAAACCCAGTTCGCTGGCATCCAGCTTACTGCCCATTTCAATTTAGCCGTCCCAATATAGTGCTGTTTAGATTTTGGGCGGTGCAAATGCCTAATTGAAACTGGTCACTGATCAGAGCCATCAGCTAAACCTGAATGCCTTGAATTTGCTCAAATTAGGTAGCACAATAACTAGTGGATTAACTAGCCTGGAATGAGTGAATCTCGATGTGAAAAGTTACTCATAGAGATTATGTTGATGAAGATAACAGCTCATTCGGACGTTTCGTTGTCCCTTGTTTGCTGGTAGAGACCGACATGAAGGAAAGCTATGCTGAAGGTTCTCATGAATTAGTACAAGACAGTTTGTTTTACTGGACGGTTACGGAGAATGGACTTCACCCGAAGAAGATCGAGAAATTTCTGGATGGCACTAAGCAGGAGTGACAGCTGTGCAGTTAGAAATAGTTAGTAGATGTTCCTGTAGCCTTTTGGTAATCTTTTCAAACCGCAAAATTTCCAATTGTGTGAAACACTATATTTATGTATTAATTTTTGTGATCGACTCTCCATTCACTTTCCCGTTAAACTTGTAGATGTAGAACCAGGAATTGACGCCGTAACGTAACGCAGGAGTTCTTTGCTTCATGAAAGAGGGAATGGTATAGAGGAAGAAGAATTGCTTAAAACGGAGAAATTGTGAGTCCCCTTGTGTTTACACCCAGTAATTATACCGTTTTTCTAAAACGGCACGAATAGCACGTAACAGTCAGCTGAACCCAATCGACAGATCATAATTGCTGGGGATGCGGGAAAGCTATACATCTGAGCATAACAAAGATCTTTCATGGCAATGAAAAATAGATGCCGAAATGACGACCAAAATTATCTGATCAAAAAAAGTTTAGTGCAACGTTCCAAATCGAAATGCTGTGCAATGCCACTGCACAGCATTTCGCACGCATTGGGCACGGCAGTTCAAAAGTCAGAAAGAAGTCGCATAAGCCATGTTCATCTTCATTCTAATTCTGACAAGCGATATATAACTGCAATCTACTCTACTTTGGTTTCAAACAAGCTATGCAAAAGGCTGCAAACATGCCTCAAGTCGTTGACACTGCATTGCAGAGAACCAAGACGTTTCTCCTAGTGACAAGACAGTATAAGCTGTGTTGAACTAATCTTCCTTTCGATAGAAATACTCGGCTGCAGAGTAGTTGCAATAATTTGGTTAGTGTTCAGTATCTATACATGCGTTAGTTACAATGAGGCCGATACAAATTTTGGTTCGACCAAGTGCAACAGACACTATGAGTCGACCGTTTCAAAACTAGCTCGCGGAAAGGTAAGGCGGAAAAGTGCACCAGGCATGTCACGCTTATCAGCCGGACGTGGGTCAATTGTCACCGGCAAAGGCGAGCACATCGCGACAATCTCATTAGCGGAATAAACTGCATTCCGCGCTACCGCCAGTCCGATACCATCACTTTCGACGTCGACATTCGAACCACGCACTGCATCATGCCATATGATTCTCTTTTCTTCGTCGCACACTCCCATCCCTGTGTCCCAAACGATGACATCTGTGCCATCGACAATCAAGCCAACGTGTCCCCCGCTCTCAGTGTATCTCAGTGCATTATGTACGAGATTGTAAATGGCTTCCGCGAACATCATCCACACAAGCAAATATTCCCGGGCAGTTGTCGATATGCACAGAAAATGTAATGCCCGCCTCGTCCGCCAAAATTTCTGCATTCTCTGCGACAGGAGCTGCCACATCTGATAACCACAACAGCTCACCCGGACTATAGTTATTCGTACAGATTTCTTTATCAGGAATAACCCATGCTTCGTTGTCCAGGTCTATCCAGCTGTCATCCCCCACTGCACGTTCCCATGCTACCCGCGCTTCCTCTTTTATCTCCAGCTCTTGCGGTGACTCGTTTTCAATCTTGTCAAACTCCTCCTCCTCCTCGTCATCTACAACAATGAACGAAGACTCAAGATTACGAAACATCTCATCCAAATCGCTATTGGCAGCACTATCCTTTTCGTGGTCCAGTGTGCCAATACCCAACTTCTCTTCTGCGCCCCGTTCGTCTGTTTGCAACTCCTTAACATCCCCATCATCATTGACCGACCGAGCGGTTCCCTCGGTGACTAACCCAGTTTTGACGCGATCCAGGGGAATCATTAAATCGTCCAAGGGCCTCGCCTCCACCAAGATACTTTTCGCCAGCGTTCGCAACGGATTGCCAGGCTCCAAACGCCGCAACAAGACCTGACCAAATGTGACCAGCGCCGAAAGAGCACAGCTAATCTGATTCATCTGATGGGTGGCCGCGCCTAACGTGGACCTCACATGATCCAGCAATTCCCTGGTGTGGTCGGTGGCTCTCGCACGCGCGGCCATATTCCCATCCAACACCGCGGCGATGGCAATCGAACGCGCGACGGCACGAACACGGGCGATGTCGGCGAAACTCCAGGGCCGCGGCGTTCCGAGCCGCCATAAAACCACAGAGCCGGCCACGCCATTGTTGTACTCCACAGGGACGCACAGCCAGCCATCGGGCAACTCCATCAAATCGTCCTCCACGGCGGGATACAACGGCAGTAGGTTAGCCGCCAGCACGCCTCCGGGAAGGTAATTCGACGCGGGCACCTCGACCTCCGCCGAGCCGGACCCGTGCGCTATCCACACGCGCCGCGTGTTATCCGCCACGGCTAGGGGGACGAACTTGAGCGTGCGTGTGCGCACGTCTTCCTGCCGAAAGAACAGGGCAACCTATGCGACATCGGCGACGGTAGCTGCCAACAGGTCGAGTTGCGTGCGACAAAGCTCGACGAAATCCGCGCTCCACCCCGTGTAATCCGCCTCACACCGAATGGAAGTCGTCACCGTGCAATTGCAGGGCAGGTGAACGACCCGAGGCCGGCGCACGCACTACATACGGCGACTCGGCAGCGCGGCGACAGGGAGCGTGGCGATGAACGCCATAACGCGAGAGGGTGCCGTCGGTGCGGCAGTGGGGCGATCCGTGGGACAAAATTGAGAGGTTTTCCAAGAACCACAAAATATCAACCCAGGGGGCGCCAAGTATCGGTTCCTGTACGACTCCATGCGAATTGGAGGTGGTACGAGAACAAAGCAGCTTGCCATTTATCGATATCTAACACTAAGCGAATGATTGCGTGAACGAATTATAGTGCGCGGCTAATGCGCACATAGGATTGCATTACCGGGTGAACACATCATCTCCCTCTCACATGACATCGACTGCTCGCATCGGTCTTGTGGCTTGGTCCTGCCGATTCCCAGAGCGGCGCGGCAGGTGGCGCCAAACGAATGGGCCTTGGAGGACGCGAGACGCGAGAGTGACTGCGTGCGTTGCTTCAACGATTGGGACAGTCGCACACCGGAGTCATTGCAGACGGATAGGATACGCGAGAATTCGGCGGTCGACGAGTCAATTGCAGCCGTAGCCTTTCGTCGCAAAGTACCAAGTGTTGGTTCGGTGTTGAGCGGCGCCTCGATTGATAGACATGTCGCGAACAGCAAGGATATAGAAAAGAACAGAGCGATACGACTCATGTTGTTCGGGATGAAGTGAATCGCGTTGAGCAGGGGGGCTTTTTGGTAGGTGCTCGGTCTGGTGTTCCGATTATTTGCTGTGCGAGGTCATGAGGTGGAGGTACTTATGCGCAGTTGTGGCGCTACGAGCTAGCTAGCGATGGCACGCATTCGAATGGAACGATGGCAGCATGTTGCGGTTTCAGTTTGAAAACGTCAAGTGGCAAGAGCCGAAGATTCCCTTACTCATAGGATGCCGTTTCCGGTTATGCGAAACACATGTACTTAACCCTCATGCCACGCCTACCTCCACAACCACCAACACACACGATGGGCCGACTGACGACTATCATCATATTGATGTTGCTCACCACTGGGTCCTGTCTACCAATGCCAATGAAACAGGTTAGCGCACGATGGCGTAACCCGCATGACGGGATGCCGCGTCTACCGCTTCCGCCCGCGGACATCTCCGTTCCGTATCTCACGCGGATGGGGAAACAAGAGGAGAGCTCGTTGCGCACTACCATGCGAAGTGTTGCAAGCAAGCCGAACTACGGCAGATGCGCGTCGTGCGCCAAACACAGTATCGACTGCTACAACGAGTACTGCAGCCCGGTGTGCGACTCGAACCGTGTGAAGGGTTGCGGCGAGCTGTGCCGGCTCTCTTGCAGCGAGCTCTACGCCATCTGTGAGGCGGCCAACTGCTAAACCATGGTCAACGACCTATCGGTCTCGCTCAAGTTTTCGAAGCATTCGACGATTAGCAATCTCCACCAGAATAAACTAAGTTTACCAAACCGACGCATGCGGTGCCTATTGGCTGACAGTGGCAACAAGGCCTATTTGGTCGTCGTCCCCGAACTCTATAGAACGTTCGAAGTGGTAGTCGCAAGGCAGCGCGAAGAACCGAAAAAGCAAGATATAATAGTGCGTTTACGAGGTTAGAATGGGTAGTCTCCAGGCTGCTCCGCGCCCGAGGGTATGGGCACCGCGTTGCGCTGACGTGCCCTTCGACGCCGCATGATAATCACGCCAATCAACACGCCTATCACCGCCAGCACGATGACCGCGATGAGCGCGTTTCGACCGCGGAAGCCACCTCGCTTTTCTGGACTCGCGCTGATCGGCGACGAACCATTCGTTGGGATAATAGGGGGTGCTACCTTCCCGGTATCGGCCACTGCGGTCGTGTTTGCCGCGGCCTCAGACGTGGGCGGAGCCGCGGCCGGGGCGCTCACCTCCGGTTGTTCTGTTTCTTTCGCAACCTCGGTCACATTCGGGGAAGGGGCAAGCGAGGGCGTGGGAACGGTGGTGTTGGTGGGATTTTGCGCTTTCACCACGACCAGCAGCGCGGCCAGCGCGAGTAGAGCCGAAATTCGCGCCATTGGGATTACGTTGGGTGATCGGCCCCCGTCGTCAGAAGTGCGCTAGCAGGAGGAACTTGGGTGGTGACGGCTGTTTGGTGACCGTAGCAGAGCACACTCACACACACCTTGATTGAGCTGTTCGGCACTGCTGGCGGGGATGGTCAGAAAGCAGCGCCACGTTTACAAGCAAGGAAATTCGAAATATTGTGGACTGTAAGCTCGACGCCATAGTTCTCAGTCTCTACGAAATTTGGCACTCAACTGAAATCAATATTTCAATTATTTCCTTGCCTACCCAAATTGTACCGTACCCTAGTTGTTTCGCACTGAGCAATCGAATTGACGTTTTGAGACGGTTCCAGACGACAGTACAGTGCCATTTCGAACGTGTACGGTCCCCACTTCATTCCGTTCAGTGCTTTCCTACTGCTTGTTCGAGCACTGGCGACCATTGTTTGCATGGGTCAAGCCTATTTTATCGTTACTATCAGAGTTATTTATTGAACTGAATTGCATCTCTTTTGTAAACTTAAGTGTGTGATGGAAATTGCCAATTCCACAATCGGATTCTTGTGTTTGCAAACATGCTAAACCAAAACTTGCTTGGAATCATCTTACATTTCACGTGACCTATACTGTCCAATCCAATACCCCAACCGATATTCTCCTAATCTTACACTGTAGCACTCTACAATCAGTTGTTCGATTCCGATGGTCTGTATACTGTACAGTACTGTATTTTCGGTTAATTCTATCAACCTACATTCTGGGAAACAGTCAAGAGTCTTGTCCAAGTTCGAAGCAAATACTGTACGACAATGGCGTTTAAACTATTTTTTATTGGTACTGTACTGTATCAATAATCCGCGACCCAATACAGTCAGTTACTGTACTGAACGTGAGTTTACAATTCGCAAAAATTCAAAGACACGCAAGATTATACAGTAATCTTCAATACCGTACCTTTCGTATTGTCGCGATAGAGTTTATATTGTACCACATACCTTGAATCTTCCCTTGTAACAGCATGGGCTATTGCCATGAAAACTGTAGAACAGAACAAAATATATGAACCTGAGTTTCTTGTCCAACTTTCCACGAAATGCGGTACTGTAGAAATTTCTCTGTTGAGCCAGGACAACAAGACGAATTCTAATTCTGGTTACACAATGCTCCTCGCGGGCAACGTGTATCAACTCAATGTTATCATTGTTTACAGTTAGGTGTTTGGACGAAGACATGAGCTTGAAACTCCAGTCAACAAGCCAAACAAACTTTATCAGCACGCAACTATAGAGTAAATAGTAATGTACCTGATGTTCTGAGCGATTGATCTTTTTTGTCTAGACTGCCGAAATTGAGACACCCACTTGGCTATACTCAGAAAATTATCTAAAATTTCCCACTTTCCGATCCTCTTCAGAATTTTGATCAAATAACAAGCTCTTGATTTGCTCTATACTAGCGAATAGAATTTTGGTTCAATTTTGGAATATAGAGAACAGGAGAAGAGGGAAACATTAATTGTGTATCCTGGTACTCAAATAAATCAATTTGTATTAAGAGAGTGTTGCAAAAAGTCAAACCATTGAAATTTATTCAAATTCTTTACTTTCTGTCAGATTTTTTTACAAGACTAGTCGACAGTAAATACTGTAGAGTACAACTAGCTTGTCTGGCATGGGTGTACTGTGGTTTTTTGTCTAATACAGCGCAAACAGTAACCTTTGAAATGGAATTTGTCTTGCAATCTACAGAAACGTGAAATCCCGATCATAGATTTCGTGCGATATCAGAGTAATATGTTCTCAATTTGTAATTGCGCCTGAAATTATGGAGCTGTTCAGGAGAATTTTTACTTGTAATTCATGTTGCGTTGCTTATATATACTAGATTATCATTACAAGAAGCAACGAGATTTCCTCATTCAGTTGTGCCAGAATTCAGCACTACATTCACAGTTTCAAACACTAATAGTCTTCCTACGGAATTATGAGGAGACTACCGACTGATTTATTTACAATAAGAGTAAGAATATACATGATTTTTTATTGCTCGCAGTGTAGATTGCTTTATATAGTAAATAGGAAAATCACTACTTGAGACAAACAGACAGGTAGGAGGGGGCAACACCAACTCAGTAAACGCATTTCTGGTAGCACCGACGACAATGCGATAGGCGGCAACAGGTAGGCCACCGACGAAATCCTGATATCGGTACGGGGCTTCCTCAGGTTGTTTGGTATTCGCGAATACACGTCATTTATGCGAGCAACATGAGAACTGAGAAGCGATTTTGAGCGAGAACTGAACCGCGCAACATTGCCAGAACGGGCACGGCCTGACTGCCCGAAGCAGCACGGGCACAGCCTAGCTGCGCAGTGCGACGGGAGGTATCGAAAGCAATTGTAACGCCTCACGCAGAACGACCCTGTCGACGCAGCAGAACACAACGACGCAAGAGGACTCGGCCGACCTAGCTGACCCAAGCAAACACAAGCAAAGACCCGTCGGGCGAGGGAACTTTTCAATCGATTGAACCAGCGCGCAAGCTATCCGAACACAAAACTGTACCCGAACGGTACCAGCCTGACCGCGTGCGGAAGGATAGCATACGATCGAACTCTGGCTATTTCGAAAGCTGAATGCAAAGGCCTCAACCGAACCGGCTCCGATCGACCCAGCCTGGGTCTGAACCAATCCGACCCAGGTTGAACTCAAGCCAATCTATATCAACTCGAACCAACCCCAAGAAAACTTACGTAAGACAAACCACAAAGCCGCCAACAGAGCACGACAAACATTGTTCTTGACTACGAGGATTACGAAACGCAGAACAGACAGGCGTATACTTGCGAATTTTATGATCAGTATTGCCAGTATTACGCTTTTCTTTTTGCTCTCTTGCATTGTTACTTTTCTTGTCTTTTGATTCATTAATCTTCTTTACAAGCAGATGCGGATTCTCATAGTTTTAGTCTGACTTTGCAGTAATGCAGTTCTTTAACTCATATCGACGTGCCGCGTAGCTGAACTAAGTATGTATAGAATATCACGGTCTTCATCGCGCCATTTGAGACGGTTATCAAGGTGGGAATTCCACCAGCCTCTCCAATAATCAAGGCAATACAAATGATGGCAAGCACTTATCAGGTGTTAGTTGTGCCACTCCTTGTAGACCACGCACTTGTCTATTGCACATACTTGTTCAAGATGAGAGCTACGATACGAATATCAGTACTCATATACTTTTCGACGGGCATGTACATCAATCCCGGAACAAATTGTTGCAACTAGTCAGAGACTAATCGTGTATGCAGGTCTACTCCATAAAATGATAGAATCTACAAAAACGCTACTCCATTAGATATCAACATCAATAACTATGGCTAAATGAAGAGCTGCAAACAGGAAATCGTGAGCATTTCTGTTAAGCATGGCTGTGGTAGCAAAGTCGAGTATGGACGATATCCCTGTCCAGAAAGGGTACGAATGACTGGATGCTGTACGGTAAAACCCTCAAGCATCTCGTATTTTGCTATGTCCATGTTGCTTATAATGAATATTTACCAACCGCCACCAGATTATCTTCGCTACGCAACTCATTCTAGTTCAGGCATGACACTGATTTTGGTTCGAAGCGGCAAGGATTCTTCTACAAACCGCGATCATATCAAGCAACGAACCCAATAGTTTTATGTATCCACAATCATTATCGAGCTGAGTGATGAATTGCGGGGAATAATCTCTTCCGTAAAAAACATGGAAAATGGCATAGAGGAAGAAAAATTCACTGGTTCTGAAGTGAAAACTCCATTTGCTAAGATGCGTCCTCCCAGCAAGTTATTCTCTCCAGATGTTCAAACTCTACCCGCTGTATTCCCGGCTATCAGAAACTGGCTGAGAAAGCATCGCGCTGCGCTTGCGTTACATTCGTCCCACCGAATCATCATGACGATAGCGACGCCCATATAAACCGAAACTGAGGATACTAATGTCGCTCTGAATGTTGTTAGAGGCATGACCGTGCAAATTCGAGTCAGAATTCTTACTGCTTCGACATCAACAGCACGAGTGAGCTAGGCTGCTGGTGATGGAAGGACATGGCTAATTTCGAGTGAAGTTAGAGACACGGCTAAGGTGGCACATAACGTCGCCATGCGATTTCGAATGAACAAGTGCATCAGTGATACAGGCGAGCCATGGATCGAATATGCCGCAGAATATCAGCAAGGACCTCGAGATTAATACCTTGTTAACCAGAAGGAATTGCAGTGTCTGCACAATATCATGAGAGGTGGTACGAAAAAAATTCTATCTGATATGGGTTCTGTCGCACGTGAACAAAATCAATCATGCTTTCGAACTGATTAGACGAGAATACAACTCTACACCAGCCAGAATCGTGTTCCTGACATCCTTAACGAACTACGTTTTCAAGGTAAACTAGGCGATAACCGGGAGGAAGCGGAGGCGTTGGCGAAGGTATATAAGAGCATTACCTAGCTTTTACGACAAGTATCAGCCTCACATCGTAGTAACGCTCACAACATTCAATTTCTTAGGAATGCATTCGTTGTATATAAGTAGAGAACTGAGTTATTAAGCAGATGAACTTCTCAAAATCAGCCAATCCAACAACTATAAGGAGAACTAGAGGTAGCAGGACAGCTGAGCATGGAAGCGAAAGTAGTGGTGCTAGACGACAACGTTTGGTCAAGTAAGAGTTAGGCCTATTATGACGAATCCAAAATTGCCGGAATGATTTATGCTGGACGACGGAAATAGGCTTTCAGGAACAAGGAGAGGATGACACAACCACACGAGGGTAAGCTTACGAAGAATGAAGACACGTTGTCGATAATGAGTTGTATTAGCTCAGGTGATGCATCACTAATGCTGAAGAAATGTCCTAAGGGAGTATATCTAATGGGAGCTGCGAAGTGAAGATTGGATTGCATGCAAAGGAAGATAAGGAACAAACGAAATGCACATACTGTGATCTTTGCACTGTGATGTCAACTCAATGACCTTTACAAACATGATGAAGAGACGGATACAGTAGACGGGAGAGACGCAACGCTCATCAAGAACTATTCTCAACCTTTAGTGCGAAGTTATAAACGCAGAAAGTGGCACGGGAGAAACCAAGGAAGATCAATAGTTCTTGTCAACATCTACTAGGGTGTCCACATGACGGATGAAGGTGAGAAAGGGTTTCAAGGCGCTCGGGTAGATACTGGCGAATCCGCATCACTAGCCAGATGAAAGCACACGGAAGCATACTGTGAGCTAATGGGAATAACAATTATTATCAAACTGAAGTAATGCAGGATGATCAAGTTTGACGAGCAACGGAAGTTGAGCATCAGGATTGCAAGTACATGTTTAATTATGTCCAAGACAAAGTAAAGGAAGTGGAAAGTGATGTTGATCAGCTGGACGTACCGTTACTCTCGGACTTGACATAATCAACGAGTACATAATGTACCCAAAGCGGACTCGTACTATAAAATGAACTAAGAAGAATCCTTCGACAGTTCTACCATCCACAACCGGGAAGCATCTTTAACCTGATGATGACGGCTCATGATTCGGACGCCACTGTAAAGACTCTCAAACAACTTTGAATATTACTGAGAACTGTGGTATTTGCCAAATGCTATTACATCAAGCAAACCGATTCAGAGTATCCCTACCCAGCGATGACATCATCTTCTAGAGTACTGGAATTATGGGCCTAATGAGTCTTGATTGCAAAACTGTCCTCAACATCAAATTCAAGCGCAGCCTTTTTCAGCGCGGAAATTTTCGTTCCTAGTGAATCCTCACTGAACCATCTGCAATGAGCTGTGTGAAGATATATATCAATCCACTCTTATAGCATCCAAAGATTATCCACACAGACCACGGGCCAGAATTTAGCTCAAATGAATGAAAGCCATATCTCAGTACGCGCTTCGTCAAAATTCATACCTCTGGTGTCAAAAGTCATAACGCGCTTGGTGCTTGCGAGCGGTGTTAGCTGTACAGAAGAAGATGCAGTTGGAATATGTTCTGTCTCTACCAACTCATGCGATGAACTGACCTGTCGGGAAAAATGGTCCGAGCACTTGCTTACTTGTTCTCGGGATCTCTCTCAGGCTACCTACTGATCCAGAGGATTTACCAAAAGGGAAACAAAGTATAAATGCCTTAGTTGCGGCTAGATATGAAATAATGAAGGTCATAGCTCGACATCGGTTGTCCACTGTGCTAAGACATCACACCCCTAGTGCTGCGGAAATCGGCAAATCTATCGGTTCTGACCTATTGGCGTACAAGAAAAGACTTCTTAACAAGTGGATTGGCCCATACAAAGAAATGGAAGGCGGCAACTAAAATTTACCCGAGAACATCAATGAACGAATCATACCAGTATCTGTGGACGAAGTGAAATCTTACAAGGTGGAGCAAACTACCAATACATCTAGATATTCATCAAGACACATGGAATCTATTTTGGATCAAGCTATGTACGGGGAACCTTCTTGGTCGGACTTCGAAATAGAATTGGGAAAATAGAATAGGGGTGCGACATCGAATACTGGGAAGTGATGGCTCTTTTCAACAACATTTTCGTAACGGAGGCGTCGAAACCGAAGGATAAGCGGAACAAATCGAAACATTTTATCACGCAAAGTGAACAAAAATTAGAATCCTGATAGAATGCAATGCTTGGACGGCTGTCAAGAAGCAGTCTCTACCTAATAACGCGAACATCATTTCTGCCAGATTTGCAAACGCCATTAAGAATGCTGGCTAAAAGAACGAGCTCGCAAAGGCTGGGTATGCCATGCGAAGATACAACGACAAGATGGAGCCCTATTCCATACAGAACGCATCCACGTCACGAAAAACTTCCTGTAAGATTATTTTATCCTGTGCCTTAATATTAGGATTCTGTATATACCTACAAGATATGACACAATCTTATCTGCAATCGAAGATAAGGGAACAAGAAAGGTATTGATCAAGCCGAAAAAAGAGGACCGAGTATATCTCATGGTCACTTCGAATGATCGCATACGCCTTGACAAATCACTGCATGGCATGTGTCACTCCAGAGATTATTGAGTTCCAATCCTGTGCATCACGTACGCTACGAGATGGAAATGGAACCACTATCCTGTGGCCACTCCCTTTATGTTAAGAAGTCAAATAAGAATTCTGTCAGAATACTCAGGAGCTGTAGTGATGATTCTCTGTTCGCTAAGACTGGCCAATTCGGTTCTGTTATAGAGCTGACAAGGAATGGTTCGAGTAAAGATCTGTAGCGTGGGACAATCTTAAACTTCTAGAGGTTCGTATTGTTTGCGAACAAGACAAGAGGGCAACAAATGGTTCCAAATGAGCCGAGTGGACTATATAAGAAGATTAGAAGTAATACCGTTCAAGTCACAATTCAACAAGTTTCGCTCTACATGAGCTTCTGATCTGTAGTTTTGTCATTCAAGACTCGACATATGCTGTGCGGTTAATCGAGCTTGTGAGGTAATCAAGTAAAAGTATGATAGCTCTGAACAAGCTTATTCGAATGCTCAAAAACTCAGCAAACTTGATAACAGTAGTGTACATATTCGAATGTGTTCTGATCCTTCTTTTGCTATGAATGGAGACAACAGTTGCCAGAAAAGATAGATAATATTGCTGTCGGGCAAGAGTGATTATTGCCGCGTTCTCTCCCATTTTTCTGGGAAGTCAATAAGGGTTGTTTGATTGATAATTGCCGGCGAATTGTTTGGATTCTCGGCAGGATTTGATCATGCAACCGTAATCCGACACGACCTTCAATTGATAATGAATATATCAGTAAGCGTTGTAATGTTCACAGACTCGAAACAAGTGTTCGATGTTATATTTAAAGTTTCACATACTACTGAGAAGAGACTTGAGGTGAAGAAAATGGCCGAACGAGAAGCGTACAATCGCAGTGAAGTATCGAATAATGCCTTAATTTCATCAGAATCGAATCTGGTTAACGGATTGGCAAAAACCAGGGATATGCACGATACTGAATGAGCTTATTTACCGTGGAATTCACCAAATAGATTCATGGAATAGATTAACCGAAAGAAGTAATGCTAATGTCATATTCCACCTTCTTATGTTAGGGACTGTGAAATAATGAGAGACTACAGAGCGATTTACTTCGAATATGATTAAGAATATCCGCTTTGTGTTGTTGGTCCCACCGTAGATGGTTTTATGTAGTAAGTAGGAGATCAATAATTGCGACTGGCAGACAGACAGGCAAGAGGGGCAACACCAATTCAGTAAACGCGTTTCCAGTAGCACCGAAGACGATGCGACAAGCGGCGCTAGGGAGGCTGTAGGTAACTACACGCACAGACATAGAATCAGTACAGAGGTTTCCGGCTTCTGTAACCGTCACCTATATTTCGCGACAGATTCTTCTCAATCGCTGCATTTTAGCTTGTTAATTCACGTCTGCAAATACTAACGGCCATATTTGAGATGCAGATGCTCTCATATGTGAATTCAAACAGAACAAACCTGGAAGAAGTGAATAATGCCGTATCGGGAGCGATGAAAAGAAAAATAATTATTCTTTCCTGTTGGAAACAATTTATTCTTGTCTACTTCGGAATACAATTCTTGATTCTGGGCATTTGTGCGAGTTGAAGTAGTTATTTGTTACCGATTCTTCAGAAATAAATATAGCTAAAAATATTATTCCATTACTTTGCTTACAATACCAGTAGCATCGTTCATAGTCGCTCGTTTCTGTAGTGTAAGCTTTTCTGTTCCTTATTTTCAGGCGACTTTGCCTCTTACTGAGATATTTGTACTACTAATCGGACCTTTTTCTCTCACTTTTCTCCCAAAAATTCATTCGATACCTGTCACGATTACGTCATGGCATTTTAACTCAATCGACGCGTCCAGAGAACAGATCCAAAGTAATTTCATAGCTGCTAGCTTAAGTGAAATGCTGCGTAAGGAAAAATTACAGCAAGTATTGCATCAAAAGACACCTCCGATCAACTTCCAAACTGTTCAGTTGAACTTTGGTAAAGAATATCTATCGTATTTGAGCTGTACAAGGGAACATCAAATTATCGATGTATCAAAATTATCTCATTAAATGCAAACATCATCTGATAGTTTGCGAACTTTAACTGAAATCAAATTTTTAGATGTCTTGAAATGTCTTTCGTGGAGCGCTTGGAATGGGTAGAGAACATCTGAAGATCCTAAATATAGTCAAAGACAGAAAACTAGTGGTTGCTACGCTGATGAAATTACATAGCACTGAATATATATCACTGGCAACGATGGAGCTACCAAGACGTAACTAAAATATGAGTTTCGGAAACTAGGATGTACTTGACGGTCAAGTTCGCGATGAACACTGAACTCACAAATCATTATCGTCACTTACTTGCTATTCCCAAAACAAACCATTTATCGAACTATAAAACGTCTTCAATAACCTATAAAAACCACCCGAAAGTCACCAAAATAGAGGTGTATGACCATTCTATTTTACTTCAATGTTCATGCGTTATAGGATTACCCGAAAGCGCTACTCGCATGCCTATAATTTATAGTTACGAATATATTTCTATTTCCGTCCCCGATTATACAACCTTTCGTCCAATTCCAAGATTCACTGAAGTGATTAGCTGTAGAAAAACACTAACGAGATAGTAGAGCTATTTATGCCCGTTGAGAAGCGATTACCTGAATGAATGAGTCAGAACAAAGGCTCTATGATCTACAATGATTGTACAATCTATTCAACACATTTTACTGCGATTGCCACGTAGTACTACTAACCTGCCCGTGTCATCGACAAACGTGTATCGATTTGGCTCTCCTATCAAGGCTCGCATTATTAGCGATTTCTCCTGAGAGTTTAAAAATTGACAGTGATGTCGATAGCTCTTTCTTCGAAGTCAATGAGACTCAATGCTGAGTCCAGTAGACAGATCCGCTAACGAGGGAAGCACGGGTGCGGCTCAAGGTGGGATAATCGGAGACCGAAAAATCAGCAGCCCAATGGGTTTGTATAGACTAAGATATTTATGATTAGGAGGACTATGTGTCTGTTAATTGCACGGATGGCGATAGATAAATTGGCTTATGCTTGGCACTGTAGTCAGCTTGTCGGTGAAAGGTGACATGTCGACAGTAGAATAAAGACCATTATAATGGTATGGTAAATATAGACGTAGCCTTCAGGGGAGTAACAATGAAAATATCAAGCGTATCGATGATAATAATGTAAATAATGTATAAAATGTAGTGCATTACAGTAGAAATAAAAGAATTAATAAAATACAGAGTGTCACGATAAAGCTTTGTAAAAATGTCACTATCAGTAAACCCTAGTGAAGCGTGACATTTCAGAAGAATGAAAGAAAATGCCGACAACAAGGCATTTTAGAGGCCCTGAAAAGAGCGGTTTTCTGAAAGACACTTTTGGTTTTTCAGGAATTCTTGGTGATCTCTCGATGAAAACAACGTTTGATTAAAAGGTACAAAGAAAAAGTGAAAGATAGATAAAGGAAACGAGAAAGGGAAATAAAGGCGTATCAGCTAATATCCTCTGATGACCACCATAGAAATTTGGGAGAATCGTGTCTAGCGCTGATTGTAGATGATGCGAGCAGTAACCTCCCTTTATCACCTATGTCAAGGAAAACTCATTTCAGCTGTGCGTAGCATCAGCTGAATATCGAAATCAAGTCGATCATTGAAAAATATTGAAGGGCAGTGAGTCTTGAATCAGCTGCTCTACTTCGAGGTTCGACAGATTGAAGTAGTTTTGTCAATAATGACACAAAGTGGTCTAGTAAGGCAGAGTTTCTCCGTCGGTTCCAGGAAATTTGCGTAGAACAAACTGAGGCATGGGAGAAATCCAATATCGACTTTAGTCTCAATTGAAGTATGACGTTTGGAAAAACTTATTGGAGTTAGCACAGTTAGTGTGGTCTGATAGACAGGTAGTGCCCGAAGTTGGACTTTAAGGGTACAGATAGGTAGTTCAGTATATTAGTGTCGCTATTTCAGTTCGAACTAGCATTACAAAGCCTAATGCAGACTTATCATAATCGATCTGGATAACATTTTCTGCGATCACATTACCAATGTTTTAAGTAGAAAAAACGGCGTACTGGTACCCATTCGCAAATTGGTTATTCAATATTATGTCGGGATAATTAAGAATTGTAATCAATAGGTGTTCATAGTAATGATAGGAAGTTACAAAAATTGTGAATTATTCCTACGAAGTCTATGTATTTCACGTTACAACATTCATATTTTATTTTTCGATAGTATTTTTTTGCATGTATGAGCTTTCTGCTAGCAAATTCCAGTACATAAAATAATATTTCGACGCGAACTGAAAAATAAAACAACATATTGGTCAATCTATTCAAGTTCTAAATTAGATGGGCTACAGAAAGTGCTCTGCACTTACTTCAACCTGTTGGATGCTCGTTTCGATTTTATTCTCTTACCTGAATTGTCAGCTAATTAAAAATTAATCCCGCGACAGTGTGATATACCTTTCCTTTCACTTAAGTGATCTCAACCATCGCACTGTTCGAGTAATCATCAATCTTTCCCCTTAGAGACATTTACTTACGTACTCTACAATCATATTCAATACTTCTCTGCAATAAAATCCGGCAGGTATGTTGCCTCTACTGATTCTACTATTGAATTTTGACTGATACTCAATTGCATATGAAGTCGAATGTGTATTTCTTGTGGTGCAACGCCATCTCGAAACCTACTAGTGGGAAGCAGTTGTAATTTGTACCGCTTTGGTATCCTTAATTCTACTTTTTTGTGAGTTGTACAGCTTAGGATTTTTTAAAGTGGATTGTCCACACGATTGGGGTTAATTTTTCGTAATTAGTGCTATGTTTTATTTCAGATAAACAGGTTAGGTATTATTTTTAGTACGGACTACTATATGCCGTCTGGGAACTCTCAAGAGTAAATTCAAGGAGCATTCGGCTCAAAACTACACTACCTGCGGGATTCTTCTGTGTTGTCAAGCACTGGTGACAACCTTAGGCACTCCGCCACGTCGATTTCATGAGATCCTCTGCATATAGATCGTGCTGCATCCCCAATGCTGGGCATGTTGAAGCTTTGCCGAAGCATTCACCCAATCTTCTACCGTTTACTTCCCGTATTTTACTAGGAGATATTTGACATCGTAGCCTCATTCTTCCGGGCTCCCCCTGCATGCATGAGGCTCAGTACATTTGAATTTTTCTCTTCTCTAAGATGAGGTTTGTGAATTGAATGAATGTTCTCAGTTCACTGATCGTGGTGCACTGAATTTGTCTTGTACTCGCCTAAATTTTACCTGAATAACAGAATCAGCAAAAGTTGACAGCCTTTTCAAATCTCATTCACCTGCTGACCTGAAATAGTATCGAAATTCTTGCCAGCATCTGCTATCTGCTCCCTGAAAGCTCATCTCGTACAATTTACGCGTACTTTGAATGTTCTTTTATACCTAAAAGGTTCGCTCTCTTTTCGGATATTACGGTTCATCAGTGAGTTGAAAATTACTAAATACGCATATTCGCAGTTTATTGATTTCTTCACGGCCTACTATTACACCCCTTTTTGCAATCGAGACTATTATTATGTAACAGATTAAAAAAATTTTCGTATTGTATTTTCTTTACCCATCATTACTTGCGACTACTCTTTCTTTTGTCTCCATCACAATAGCTTTCAATTTCTGCTTTCAGTTAAGTAGAATTTCACTACCGAAATTTCACAAGTCCCAGTATTAATCTGAAAATTTGAACATGACATGAAATTTCCCGAACACTCAAGCAGAACGGTACACTTTGCTTTCTGATTTCTCAGCATTTTGCAACATGCACGAAAAGGCTCTTGATAACACTATAAGTCTTGAATTTTAAGCTTTTAGTAGCTTTCCGTTAATTGTTTTTCACTGCTGGTCGAAAATAGCGAATTTGGTATAGATTTGTGACTCCAAAACGGGAAGTGAAACGTTTACTAAAGAATCACAGTGAATGTAATGAATCGCACTGATTTTTTATGTATTAATAGCTTCAACAGCAAGACCTAATTTAGAACTAGATTCAGTGTCCATACTGTAACCAATGTCATCCAGGAATTCGCATTCTTCTCCCGTAGACATTTTCACGATTTCAATTGGGCAATTTTACCTAACCTTTTCAGTCTGCTAAATACTAATTCTCTTTTTTCCATAGCTCGCAAATTTGTTCAATTTTGATTCTGAAGAATTATTGATGCCAACATCACATTTTTGGAGCTTTGATGTGTGGTGTGCCGATACCATAAACCAACTGGAGGTATCAATACCCCTTTTGAGATGTAAATATTCATCTCCTTGCAGTATGTAAACATCCAACAGTCAATCAGATCCCCCGAAACAATTTGAAAACAAGGGCGAAATAGAGCGGTGTGCCAAATTTTCATTGAGCTTTCATTCACTCACGCATTACCGTGTACAAAGAAGGGATATTGATAGGAGGACATAAAAAGATACTAAATAAAAGGATTAGAAATCCAAGAATACCAGGGGAAAATTTTTTGGAAGCTTGCGCTTCACAGATCCTCTTATTCTACCCTTGAGAAAGGAAAAAACTGGAGATTTAGTGCCATTCATTGCACATGTCAGAAAAATTATAAATCATGCTCGTACAGATCCACAAATGCGTTTTGTCACAATATGTTTCCGATTGGGATGCATGGTACGAGTAGGAGAACAATTTAAATATGCAAAAGTCTCGTCCTTGCTTACGAGATGTTTTGAGTCGCGTACGGAATTTTTCTGCACTGTCACGATCCACTTCCAATATTACCCCTTGTAGAGAGTCATTCCTGCAACCATAAACTAAGTTGTTTGAGTTTTTGTGCGTGCAGACAAATTCTTACCCTTTAGAAATAGATGCACCTAAGTAGAAAGCGTAATTTCTTCTCCTTGCTGGATTTCAAGGTCAGTTGTAGTGCCAAGAACTTTTTTTATCCCACCGGTTGGTGACTTTGGGCAACCGACGAAAAGCAAGTAAGCACTCCGCATCGCACAGGTGTACAACAAGGAGTTCACCGTCTTGAGTGCACTGCAGCTCCAATCGGGGAAGATTGGTTTTAGGAAATGGCCCTGTATTTTAATTCTAATATAGTACTAGTTTGGTTATTTTAGGTAGTGTATTATTTTTGTACGGACTACTACAAGTAGTGCGAAGACTCTCGAGAGTAAACCAAGGAGTGTTTCGCTCCAAACCTACCCGCCTGCGGTGTTCAGTCTTGTAGACCACTAGTAGTACTGTGTTCGCTACTCCTTGCAACTGATTCAGGAGGCCCCGTGGGCATCCCCTTTGCCAGATCCGCCCTCAAAATGGTTACTGAGATGCCTGATTCCCTCCAGTGTGGTTCTGTTGCTTTGTTGGAGACCCAAACTAACTCTCTTCTCCTCTCTACTTCCCCTTTGGGCCATGCATTTTTCACCAGGGCGGTGCTACTTTTGCGCTTGAGGTTCTACAATCGCCTCATCCCCCTTTAAGGTGTTTGCTACACTCCTCCATCGGGTTGCCGCCTACTTTCTGGGTTTGGTGGTTGTACTTGTTCGCTCCTAAGAAGATTGCACCATATCAATCGCATACGCTTTCTCACAAACTTCTTGTGTTGAAACTGCTTGTTCGTTTTTTCGCTGCTCAATTATCCACAAGTGAACATCTTTCTTATTTTTTCATTTTGTAAGCGCGTTTCTCTACTAGCAGTCTCTTTTCTAGGAAACCCAGATGCAATTTCTTTGAATTTTGCATAATTTGTTCGGTAATCTTTGATTTGCCTGTTTTGAATTATAAATTTCGGCTCAGATACATGCAAATTTCCAGGGCGTTCCAACTTTTACATAGACCGAGGGTTTTAGGTAACGTTAATTTTGTTGCCTATGCATGAGTTGGAAATAGAATTATTCGTTTTCCTTTTTTCGTCAAAAGTCATACAATAATTTCGTCTTACACTTCATCAACAAGGAAAATAATTACTTTGAGGCATCACAGATGCATTAACCAATCTGCTAATATGTTTGCATCTGCATCGTTAACTGAACATTTTGAGAGGTATGGCTTGGTGCAAAAACGATAGAGAGTACAACATAATTTAGGATAAGGTAGTGCGTTTCAGTTCCTCATGCTTGCCCGTGTCACAATTCAGCTCCTGCCGATTTTCTGAGCATGAAAGTATTCTTATCGGAATTTTTTTAAAGAATACTTCAATTTTTGTTCGGCGTTTATTTCTGATATGGAACGGATTATATTATATGCCTTAATTTTTGGAACCGCTTCATAGTTTTGATTACTTATCTCCGAAGGATGAGGCATTGAATGTGCCGATACGGCCAATTATTACATCATTCGTTAGAAATTCGATGAACAAAGTCACATTTCCCAAGCATTTATCCATTTGCACTCTAATTGCTTCAAAACCAATTCTTGATTACATGGCAATGCTACACAGGTGACGTTTTCAATGGATTAGTTCACCGTGCTGTATAAGATTTCAGTTTTTTGCGCATCGCAATCACGAGATGCAGAGTATGGATGTATCAGCTCATGTTTTCTTTGTGTCTAGCGCATTATACAGATGCTTTGTTGGCTGAGGTTATCTTACATCTGAGAATGATCTGATTGGCAAATTCTTGAGCAGATTGTGAAGAATCTTGACATAACTAATTTTCTCAATGAAGCTGCTTCAAATTCTCAATAACTTGCTTTGTCTACTCTTCAGTTCAACGTTAAGTCCCTATCACATATATACCCGTGAATTAGATAGGAAGGATTTCGGCAATGTGAGGCGATAATTCGCTTACGGAAGTGCGATTAGCATAGAGTAGGTGGAATATGCGAATAACAATTTCTCTAATTACCTCCCTAAGTCCTTAGACTTAGAATGTATGGCTAGCTCGAAATACCTTACCATTTTTCTTCAATCTGCAAATATGGCCAGCAACGGTTGAGGCTTGAAAAGAAGATAATGCGCTATTTCCCCATTGCTTCTTTCCACTTCATTTCTTTCCGTGCATTCACTTTAATTAGCCTACCTTTCTCCAATGAATTTTCTTTCTTTTATGTCCATAGAACTGGTACTGGAAATCTTCGTTTTCCTACACTTTTATCCACATTCAAAAACCATCAAAACATTATCGGGTTTTCTATCTTTCTGCACATTTCACAAATTTCTCCTTGACAAAATTTCAACGTGTAGCATGTGTACTATTTAAGTAGTATAATTCCTGCTTACAATGTAAGCCTCAGAAGTCGCTCCCGTTGAAAGCCTAGCCCTCCCTCGAGGCGGTACGCTGTTTTGCCAGCTAGGTCGTTCCGTCAGCAAGGCTGACTCTGTCGGATGGCTGATTTTCTGTTCAATGTCCTCTCTTAACTATTCATCTCTATATAACCTTTCTTGGCTACCAATTTCTCGGTCTCCGATATGCTAGCTTGAATCTTCTCTTCGTGTCTTTCTTTTAGAGAACTGTTGTTATTCATATGTTTATGACTACTTGACACACGTTCTAAGAAACCTTATATCCTGTAATCAACTGTTCGGTTTAATGAAATCAATCACCTGTTAGCTGAATTAGGAATCTAAGCTCGTTACTTAGACAATTTCACCTTGAATTAAATAAAATAGTAATTCTACAGAGTATAATATGCTGCAATAAGGACATAGTGGTTTCTATCACGCTCGTATAGAAATAAGTTGTATCAAGAGTTACGAATTCAATCTAAAATTTTCATTAATCAGTATTTTTATCCGACGTTAAAATGAATAATACAATGCCATCAATAATTACCTTGTGGTAGAATACCCCATACTCCTATTACTCAACTGAGCCTTATAGCTAATGGCATCTATGAAAACAGACATGCGACCTTCAAAAGTGAAGATTCGGGTACAAATAATTAAACTCGAGAGATAGTTACCTGAAATTAGATACCGTTTCATAATTCCAACATAACGCAAATTGATTTTGATTTGATATATGGTTAACTATCCTGAAGGATTTTTTTCTGTTTAAATATTTATTTCCAGGCTGAATAGATGAATATGAACCTTTTCTAATTTTCTTGCTTGATGTACAACTCGGAGGTTTCATGCTATTGATGCTCGCATTAAATATTTCGATGATCAAGCAAAGTATTCCGATGCTCAAGAACGTTTGGCATGAAAACAGTTCATTGTATCTACTTGCCAAACGAAGCTTAAAGAAGCTATGCACATTGTCAAACAGATAAGAAGACTATGCCTCGAAATCTATCATTACCTAGTAGATGAGTTTTTAGACACATTGTCAGTAGTATGAGCATGAACACTACATTAATGGAAGACAAATTCATGACAGGCCCATGTAGATGTTGAACGAGTAAGCGAATTTTTGTATTGCATGACATTTTACTGCTATGTAATGAAATACTAGCTATCCTAACCTATGACAGACTTGCACCAATTTTACACGAATCACATCACAGAAGAAGACCTATCAACAATCAATGATTTCGCCCTGTCTAACTTTCATAATCTCAAGTTTAGCTACAAAACATTTTTCCTTTCTCGAAGTGTATTCTTCGATTTTAAAAAAGTTTTATAAAGATTTAAAGACCGTTCTGGGTCCCTTGTCTTTTGATTCTGAGTTTCCCAGTTTCATATTTAATTAACTTACAAATTAGGAAGAATTAAAAGAAATCGGTAGCAATTATTGGATCTTAATTTTCGTGTAAATAACTTTGAAGGAAACAATTTCCCCAATGGTTGCTTACATATCTGTCTTAGTTTTGGAATTAATAGGAACTCCGTGAGAAAACTGATCAAACATATGTTTCACTCGCTTTTTGAATCTAATAGAACTACTAACTGGATATTTCGAACGAATCTGGCTGAGACGCAAGCTCACAATTACAAGCAAATGAGGAAGACATATTCTAAATAAACGAACCAGAAAATCAGAAAATGCTGCGATCTTCTCATATACTGCTCTACATATCTTATTGTCGGATCAAAAGCATTGATTCGAATTGGCATTTATTTCTAGTTGTCTGATTTTTTAATCGGTTTGATTTTTTTCGCAAAACACCCCTCGCTGCCTTCACAAGATACTAATTAACGCATGTATACGACTGTACTGGAAATCAGCACATGGACTAGAATTTATTGATTATGAGTCCTGCTTTTGTTTAGTCTAGATAAATATTTTTCACTGTTTTATAAAAGCACATCACGCCTTTTTGAATCTATATCGAGCCGTATATCTCATTTTTAATATACGCGAATCAAAAATCTTAATTATTTTTCAGTGGATGTAGTTTCGATTGAACCTGGATTGAAGAATCATAGTATTTTACTCAAAACATAAATCATCATATGACAGTTAAAGGCGTACGAAAGTGATGTAAAAGCCTGACCGGAGAGTTCTAGTTCAATGTGTTGTGATATTGCAACTCAGAGTTTCTGAATAGGAAATGGATTCAGGAAATCAACGAAAAATCTTATCGCAATGAAATCCTTCTAACAGCCCAGCAATAAATAATTCAATCTGATTGTGATCACAAATGCGAACGATTGCAGTACTTTATTATCCTTTATTTCGAAATTCATTGGAGCTTTTGAGGATAATCAAGCTGAATTTTTGCCATTGCATTAAATAATATGCTTTGGATCCAGACATATGACAACAATTCGCATAAAAGGTTTCATTCCAGCAGAAGAGGTGTTGCTGAATGTTGATTACGTCCCGACGGATAACGCATCTAAAGAAACCGACATGGGTTCACGAATTTCTATTGTCTCTAACCCGAATAATCGCTTGTTGGTTCAAATTGGTGTTGTTGTCGTTGGGGTCACTGAAACAAGTATTTACTACTAAAGAAGTCCTAGTATGTATTCTGATAGGGGAGATTTTATGTGGGCTCAAATAGTGCATGGAAAATTTGGTCTACAAGTCTATAAGATTGAATTACTAGGAGTATGATTCATTTGTAAAGAAGCAGGTTGTGGAAAACTGCAATAGGTACTACATGAAAGACATGGAAGAATATGCTACTATATGTTTCGCTTGTGGAAGCAAGCGAAGCAGATCTACAGCCTGTATGATGAGAGCACAAGACAACGAAGATGACGAATGATAATGGGTCTAGGAGGATGAAAATTTGGTGAACGACTCGTGGAGAATAGTCCGGCGAAAAGGAAGCGCAAAACTGGTCGCAGAGACGATCAACTATCGTCTTTGGAAGCTTTATTCAATCAATCATGTAACTTTCAGATGTCACATATGATGTTGTATTTCTCAAATTTACGATCCCAAGCCATTTTTGAATAACGTTGCAATAAATATTTAATATTTTTCTCCTCAACTGCTAATAAGGAATAGGTACTGTGCAAAAGTTCGGATGTTCCGGAACCCTTTTCTTTCAATCGGTCAATTTTCGTATGAATGAGTTGAAGGAAGATATGTTTGAAGTAACTGCATGAGGTTGTTACCTTCTGTATACTTCGCTAACCGAGAACCAATTTGAAAGGGAGTAATGATGTGTTTAGAAGGGACGTCTTGACTCCGAATCTCTATCCATTTGAAGCCGTGCTTCGGAAACGTCATTTTACTGGCAAGTTTTTTCTGGGATATGAAAACCTTAACAGTTTGCTTCTCATTGTAGCAAATGCAAGGTTTGTCTGACCTGCATAACATAAAAGCATGAAGTGAATTATTCCTTGAAGTTCAGAACTCATGTTGCACCTTTTTAGTTCATTAGATGGTATTGATGTTTGATCCGATAGAATACGAAAATATTTTACAAATGCAGCCGATGATATTGACATTTTAATGTTTCTTGAAGAATGTCTTGAAATCTGGACGAAATTTTCCGGGAATATTAGAAATTTACCAACAATTGTGGTTCGGGAAATCTTGCTTCACATGTAAGAAATATTTGATCTAACGTTACAGTCGTTTTTACACGCAAGTTTTGTATCAAAAGGCTTTAGTTTATAGTCCATCACTCTACTCGAAAAGAATGTATCCCCTCGTGTTGGTTCATTTTTAAATGGCAATTTATGAACTAAAATCTCTTTAATTGGCCTCTCACATATATCTAGTGTACAATAGTAAGAGTTTTCGATCACAAAAAGGAGATGAAAACTATTTGTAAACTACTGCAGCTGCAATTACTTGCGATAGTTCTCAAAAAATGAATCATACTTCTATTGACATTTTCTTTTTATGATATCATATTGTCATAGAATCTGCAACTTCATGCCAAGAATTTTTGCTAGGACCATACTGAACACAGAAAGCATCTAGGTATCAATCTGTGCATCTGTATACATTTTTCGCTCCGTATTGTCAGTAGTTCCGTGACGTTCCTCAAACTTTCCGAGAAAGAATCTTCTTCGAAGAAGATGCAACCAGCTCATATTTCTATCAGAAAATTTAAAAAATAATGAAAACAAAAAATTAAACAAACTTGTAGTAGGTTAGCATCGAACGCCTTTTTATTAACATAAAAGGAATAGAGCATTGAAATCGATTCTGAACGCTTCATGTCAGAAAGGATCATAAGCATAAGGTAGTCCATATTAGGGCTATTCTCTTTTAAAGCACTATTACTCGCCTCTTGACTCAAATAGATACCAAACCCAGCAAGCTTTAAGCTTAATTAAATTTCTATGCGATCAGGAGAACATGTTTGTCCCTTCGAATCGAATCATTATTCATATTGTCTCAAATTCATACACCCTGTAACAAAATAAGTTCGCTTGATATACAAAGAAATATGCGACAAAGGTCGTAATTTTATTTCGATGATTCATTCCTAGTGTTTTCGAATTTTCGAAGAAAATAAATTGCTTGGGCTGTGTTTCATAGTTTTTCAAAAAATTCCATTCAAATTTGAAATATAAATTGAAAATTTGAAGTGAAGCACTGATTTTATCAGCACAGTCTCGATCTGTAGGCATTTACAAGGACAGGTTTGTGTCTTGAATTCTTGCCATAAATCAGTGGAAGGAGAAAACCTCAAAGTATACTACGAAAAGGCTGCTTCGAGGTAGAAATCAGCTTCATTGTACAATGAACCAAGTTGAGTTTGCTACGTCAGAATATTCTTTTCGGTGGTATTTCTGGGATAATAGGAAGAACAGGTGTTTTCCTTTCTACATGTCGTGAACGCACATGCAAACTGAACGTATTAATCTCAAAGCTATGTTTCCTTCTCCATTGATGGAAATTGTTCGAGACCATGGAACAACACATCTCTATTTAGGTTTGATGCCATCATTTCTGCTCACGTTTCCAGAAAAAGCGATTCAGTTTGCATCAAACGATCTCTTCTTCAATTATCTTTCAAATGAAAGCGAAGGCTTATCTATTGTGGTGCAATCCTCCTATGAGGCAGTAAACACCACCACCAAACCCAGAACGTAGACGGCCACACGATCAAGAAGTGTAGCGAACACCCCAAAGGAGGATGAGGCGACTATAGAACCTCAACCGCAACGGTAGCACCGCCCTAGGGGAAATGCCTGACCCACAGGGGGATGTAGAGAGGAGGAAAGAGTTAGTTTGGATCCCCAACAACGCAACAGGACCACCCCGGAGGGATTCAGGCACCTCAGTAACCCTTCTGAGGGCGGATCCGGCAAGGCGGATGTCCACGGGGCCTCCTGAATCAGTTTCAAGGAGTCGAAACAAAAAACCACTAGTGATAGACAAGACTGAACACCGCAGGTGGGCAGGTTTGGGTCGAAACACTCATTACTTCAATTATGGGAGTGCCTGGACTACGTATACTAGCCCAATTAGAAATAAAACACTACCTAACATGGCTACCGAAAACACTGAAAAGTACAGTACCAGAATCAAAGGATAGGACCGGTACCTAAAACAGACTTCCCCCTTCGGCCACCAATGCACCCCATGTGGGAAAGCTCTTGTTTGTGCTCTCCATGTAATGTAGGGAGCAGGCTCCCTGTCCTCCCGTTCTACACCGTCGCCCACCAGTGGGATGTGACCGGCCGTGGCACTACATCTATTATGGGCAGAGTTGCTGCAGGAGCTGGAGCTAGATTTTGTCAAATACTCGTCGCGCACCACATTGAGTTTTTGATGATTAAAATGAGAACTCAACATTCCAGAAGCGTGAAAATCTTAATTAGGAAGGCAGAAATATCCCAAATATTTCGTGATTCGCCAGTGACAATGTTTCGAGACATACTGTTTTTAATGATATTCTTTCCCATGTATCATCGAATGCTGCAATTCTTTTCAGATGATAAGGTTGAAACGCCTACAAACAGGGTTCTACTATCAGGCTTTTTGTCAGGAGTAGTTGCTATCCTGGGTACAGCATTCAATATTGTAAAAAGCTCGGCTCATAGATGACGCTCGATCCTTTCAAGACCCGCTGTGGAAACGAATCACAGAACTTTCAGGGAGATATACGAAGCACATGGTCTTCGAGGATTCTACGCAGGCACAATTTTTCGGATGATTGTTATTTCGTCTCTCTGATTTTTCATTTACTTACAAAACTTCTTCATCACACTGCAATATTTTCAACGTTTTAGCTCTGATCCGACAATATTGGGCGATCAAAAGATCCCACAAAGTTGTGTGCAAAGTTTGTATCATACTCGTTGTGACATTGATACTCAATTTACATGTTCCTTCGTCGTTCGATGTCTTTTTAA
>JAAUYH010111563.1_pt1 | contig 51133 bp, 44 predicted proteins | sample 7278061 | NCBI WGS metagenome assembly JAAUYH01 (sample SAMN14350203, study PRJNA611818) | marine sediment metagenome | isolation source: surface marine sediment (0.6m) | place: French Polynesia: Moorea | collected 2018-08
CACCTTCACACGTGTACGATTTGCGGGAAGACGCACGTTCACCATGATCCGAAGCAGGACTATCGCGCGATCGAGGTGGCATCGGAGCCGGTGACCTTCGACGAGGTTTGGACAGAAGTGCCAAACGGGGTCGTCTATAGCATATCGCCCGAAATCGAAATGGAAATGCAGGCGCTCTCGGTGGACGTATAGCCGCCGGTCATTCGACCGTTCGCAAACCTCATCGAGAGAGAGCCATTCATCCAAACAGGATCGGCCCAAGCACGGCACTGATCCCGACCGCAACCACGATGCCAATGAGGTCGAGAGGTGCGCCTGCCCGTAGCATGTTGCTGCGCGTGACCGCCGGATTTCCGAAAACGATCGCGTTCGGCGGGGTCGCGACTGGCAGCATGAAGCCGACAGAGGCGCTGAGCGCGACGGGCAGCATGAAGGCGATTGGATCAAGACCAAGCGAGGTTGCGACGGCTCCGGCAATCGGAAGGAAGACGGCGGCCATGGCCGTGTTGCTTGCCAATTCGCCGATATAGACGATGAGCGCCGCAATCATAAGCATCAGGGCCAATGTCGGTAGGGCTTGCAGGTTTTCGACTCTCTCGCCGATCCAAGACGCCAATCCGGACTGGTCGATGAGTGTCGCCAAAGCGAGACCGCCGCCAAAGAGCACAAGCACGTCCCACCGTATGGTTTGCGCCGCGTCCCAGTCGAGAAGTCGCTTGCCGTCTCCGCTTGGAGCCAGAAACAGAACGATCGCGGCGAGCATGGCAATTCCGGCGTCGGTCAATGCCAGATTCGGAAACACCGCATCCAGAAGCGGCCGGCAGATCCAGGCAGACGCCGTCAGGGCCGCAATGAGCGCAACCTTTTTCTCGGGCGCAGCCATCGCCGTCATTTCCGTGCCGAATGTCCGGGTTAGCTCCTCACCTCGGATGCTAGGGCAAGCCTTCGCCAGAACGACCCAGGCGATCATCAAAAGGATCACTGCAACGGGGATGCCGACAGCGGCCCATTCGGCGAAACCGATGGTGATCCCATAGGTCTCGCTGACATGGGCTGCAAAGATCGCGTTCGGCGGTGTCCCGATCAGCGATCCCATGCCGCCGATGGTGGCAGCATAGGCGACACCCAACATCAAGGCCGTCGCGAAATTCGGCCGATCTGTCTGAGTGCTCGCGACGGCCGCCGCGACGGGGGCGATCACCAAGGCCGACGACGTATTGCTGATCCAGAGGCTGAGGAACGCGGCTGCAGACATTATCGCTGCAAGGACATGCCCCGGGTTCTTTCCCGCGAAACCAAGAAGCACATGTGCGAGGCGACGGTGAAGGCCGGAATTCTCGATCGCCTTTGCAAGCAGGAAACCACCGAGAAACAGGATGATTACCGGGTTGCTATAGGCGCGCGCCACGTCAGTCAGTTCTGCAATCCCAAGCACGGGCGCAAGCGCCAGTGGCAGCAGAGCCGTGCCAGCCAGCGGCAATGGCTCGGTCAACCACCAGAACGCCATCGTAAGGGCAAGCCCGGCTGTCAGCCAGGCTGCATCTGGCATGCCTTCAGGCGCCTGCAGAAGTGCTGTCGCGGCAATGGGTGCCAGCCCAATTAATGCAGCCAGTCGTTGCCTCATGTCGGCAGTATAGGGATGAGTTTGGCTCTTGATTGATGAATCTTCTGCTGCATTCGAGCTATCAGCCCTTGATGCAGATCATCGGCGTCAACCGGGCGACCCGTCGGGCAAGCCCGGCATTCTCCGCCACCTCGACCACGCGCGTGACGCTCTTGTAAGCACCCGGCGCTTCCTCTGCGATACCACGTTTGGAGGGGCTTTTGACGATGATCCCGTGTTCGGCGAGTTCCTTCTTCACGCCCGATCCCGTCCATTGCTTGGCCGCCTGGTGCCGGCTCATCGCCCGGCCCGCACCGTGACACGCCGAACTGAGCGCCGCCGCCTCGCTTTCGGCCGTACCGGCCAGAACCCAGGATTCCGTGCCCATGCTGCCGCCGATCAGAACCGGCTGTCCCGCGTCCGCCAACGCCTCGGGCAGTTCTGCTGCGCCGGGTCCGAAGGCGCGTGTGGCGCCTTTTCGGTGGACAAAGAGCCGACGCTGCTTGCCGTCGACAACGTGCCACTCTTCCTTGCAGGTATTGTGCGAGACGTCATAGAGGAGGTCCAGTTCGGCACCCGGAAAGAACCGTTCGAACACGTCGCGCGTCAGATGGGTCAGGATTTGGCGATTGGCAAAGGCGCAATTGATTCCGGCCCGCATGACGCCCAGATAGCGCATGCCAAGTTCGGACTCTATGGGCGCGCAGGCCAGTTCGCGGTCGGGTAGAGTAATGCCGAAGCCCGGTGCCGCGATGGCCATTTCGCGCAGGTATTCCGTGCCGATCTGATGCCCAAGCCCGCGCGATCCACAGTGAATCATGACCACCGCCATATCTGGTTGAAGGCGATAGGCCTTGGCCGTCTCGGCGTCAAAGAGTTCGCGCACGGCCTGCACTTCCAGATAGTGGTTGCCGGATCCAAGCGTGCCCATCTCGTTGCGCTGTCGCTTCTTGGCCTTCGCCGACACCTCGTCGGGAAGCGCCCCGGCCATTTTGCCGTTTTCCTCGATCCGCTCCAAATCCTCGGCCCGGCCATAGCCGCTGGCCACCGCCCAGGCGGCGCCACCGGCCAGCATCTCGGTCATCTCGTTATCATCCAGATGAATGGCGCCGCGGCTGCCGACCCCGGCAGGAATGGCCCGCGAGAGCTCATGCGCCAGCTTTTCCTGAACCGAGAGTATATCGTCGCAGGTCAGGTTCGTGATGTGCAGCCGGACACCGCAGGAAATGTCAAAGCCGACGCCGCCTGCCGATACGACGCCGCCCTCCTCCGGGGCGAACGCGGCAACACCACCTATCGGAAAACCATATCCCCAGTGCGCGTCCGGCATCGCATAAGCAGCCGTCACGATCCCGGGCAGCGCTGCCACGTTCCTGATCTGCTCACCGACCTTGTCGTCCATGTCCCTGAGCAGCGTCTCGTCGGCGAAGATGCGCGCCAGCACCCGCATCGCGCCGGTTCGCGCGAGCTGCCATTGATAAGGATCGATCTTTTCGAATTCTTCAAGGTTCACGCGTTATCTCCCTACACATCGACGATGCATTCGGCGACCCACCGTCCGTCGCTATCCCGCTTCACGGAAAGACCGGTGAACGTCGCACCCTTGGGCTCGACGCTTGGAGCGTGGCGACGGACATCGACGGCTTCGCCGCTTAGAGTGCCGCGTAGCTCTGCGTCCTCGATGGACAGATCGAACGCGGAAAACAGCATTCTTCGGGTTGCCATCTCAAAGATCACCGCATTCAGCCAATCGACGAACAGAACCTCCATGTCAGGCGCGCTACAGGACACCTCGACGGCTTCACTGGGTGCGATCCTCCCAAGCGGAGTGATAGCCGCGGTCATTGCTCGTGCGGCGTTGGCGAAGGCCTCGGCCGGAACACGTCCGTATCCTCGGACGCCGACATCTGCGTCGTGAGGAAAGAGTACAAAGTCCTCGTTTTCTCGACCGACGCTTTCCATTCGGCTGTTCCTCCCGCGGGCGACGGTATCTTGGTCTGAGCGGTGGTCATTGAGCAAAGTCAACCTGTCGACGGAGTTTTCCGGGGCTCCATTGCGGCTCGTCGTCGACTTTCCATGTGAACAGGGCAGCGCGCCGGCGGCTGCCATTAGTTTTGCGACTTGCCTGTTCGTCCACTTTGCAATGATTGCCGACGCAAAGCGATAGGCGCGGTTCTTGGGTGGGCGGTTTCCTGACAAGGGCGGCAAGGTTGCAGGTTGGCAGCATCGTTGCGATTGCCTCTTGCCGCGTCGCCCATTGATTTTCGTCAAGGCGCTTGGAGCCAATCCCTGCATGATTGCCAGACAAGGATCCCATTGGACCAGACCAGCAAAACCCAAAGGAAAGCGAGGGAGATTTGTATGGTCGGCTACGACCATAGTCCAACGAAGCGTATTGGGTCAGGCCGCCAACAGCGGCTTTCGATCCTTCCGACCGTCATTTTCGGCCTGCTGTTTCTGGCAATGGCCAATGTCGCAAGCTGGGCTCAGGAGACGGCCTTCATCATCGAGATTGAAGGGCCAATCGGGCCGGCCACGGCCGAGTACGTCGAAAGTGGCCTGAACACGGCTCATGATCGCGGCGCCGCCGCGGTCGTCCTTCGACTGGATACGCCGGGTGGTCTCGATTCCTCGATGCGTGCGATCGTACAGACGATACTGGCGTCGCCCGTACCGGTCATCGGTTATGTCGCGCCCAGCGGAGCGCATGCGGCAAGTGCTGGCACTTTCATTCTCTATGCAACGCATGTGGCGGCCATGGCGCCCGGCACCAATATCGGTGCCGCGACGCCCGTGCGCATTGGAGGTGTGCCGGAAATGCCGTCGCCCGACGACGGCGAGCAGATCGAAACGCCAGCGCATCCGACGATCGAGGACAAGGCGGTCAGCGATTCCGTCGCCTACATCCGCAGTCTTGCGCAGCTGCGCGGCCGCAATGTCGAGTGGGCAGAGAAGGCTGTCCGAGAGGCCGCGAGCCTGACCGCGACCGATGCCCTGGCGGAGGATGTCATCGACCTGGTTGCGGCGAATTTGTCCGATCTGATGACGCGGGTGAATGGCCTTGCGGTCGAGGTAACTACAGGCAGGGTCACGCTTGAAACCCGCAACTCGACACTGGAACTTCTGGAGCCGGATTGGCGGACCCGGTTCCTGACGATCATCACCAATCCGAATGTCGCCTATATCCTGATGCTGATCGGTATCTACGGCCTGATCCTCGAATTCTACAATCCGGGGATCTTCTTTGCTGGCATCACGGGCGCAATCTGCCTGCTTCTGGCGCTCTACGCGTTTCAGCTTCTACCGGTCAATTACACGGGGCTTGCCCTGATCGCCCTTGGCGTCGCGCTTATGGTTGGAGAAGCCTTCGATCCCGGCATCGGTGTGGTGGGGCTCGGCGGGGCGGCGGCGTTCGTGCTCGGTTCGATCATGCTGTTCGACGGCGACACGCCGGGAATGGAGGTGTCGCTTGTCCTGATTGGCTCGGTGGCCACGGTGAGCGCCGGGCTGTTCCTGTTCGCCATGATGATGCTCATGCGCGCCCGGCGGCGCGAGGTCGTGACCGGGCCGGAAGAGATGATCAGAAGCCGGGCGGAGGTTATCGAATGGCACGGGAGAAGGGGACGTGTGCGTGTGCACGGTGAAGTCTGGAAGGCTCAAGGCGACGACCAGTTGTCGCCTGGGCAAACTGTCAGGGTTTCCGCGATCGACGGCTTGACGCTGATCGTGTCGCCGACCGAAAAGGAGGGTTCGCAATGACCGAGATACTCAATCAAGCCTGGGTCATCGTGATCCTTGTTCCGCTGTTCATCCTTCTGTCTGCGCTGAAAATCCTGCGCGAATACGAACGCGGCGTGGTGTTCCTTCTGGGGCGGTTCTGGAAGGTCAAGGGCCCCGGCCTCATCATCGTTATCCCCGTTCTGATGCAGATGGTTCGTGTTGATTTGCGCACGCGCGTGCTCGACGTGCCGGAACAGGATGTCATTTCCCGCGACAACGTCTCGGTGAAAGTGAATGCCGTCGTCTATTTCCGGGCCGTGGACGCCGAACGCGCGATCATCCAGGTGGAGGATTTCATGGCGGCGACAAGCCAGCTTGCCCAGACGACGCTGCGCTCGGTTCTGGGTCAGCATGAACTCGACGAGATGCTGGCCTCGCGCGAACAGCTCAATGCCGATATTCAGCGCATCCTGGACGAACAGACCGATGCCTGGGGTATCAAGGTATCGAATGTCGAATTGAAGCACGTCGATCTCAATGACACGATGATCCGTGCCATCGCGAAACAAGCCGAGGCGGAACGCTTGCGTCGGGCAAAGGTGATCGACGCCGAAGGCGAGTATCAGGCCGCGTCCAAGTTCCTGCAGGCGGCCGAAGTTCTGGCCGAGAAGGAACAGGCCATGCAGTTGCGTTATCTGACCACCCTGCAGACGATCGCGACGGACCGAAGCAACACGATCATCTTCCCGATGCCGCTGGAAATGATCAAGGGCCTGGCCCAGGGCGCGCCGGATCAGGCCTGAGATTGTCAGGTTGAGTTGGTTACTGCTTTCAGCGCGGTACGTTCCGGTCCGAGGTCGTGTTCGATGGTGAGAGGCCAATGACGGAAACATCCGATCCAGCGCAAGCATCGAACGGCATCGCCGGAAACGCCCGGACCGGGGAGCGTGTCCTGAGCATGATGCGCGACCTGGCTGTTGAACTGCATCCCGAGTGGCGCGAGACGCTGATCGTGCGGGGCGGCAGCGACCTCGACCGCAATCTGGGCTTCGATAGCCTGGCGCGCGCGGAATTGCTGTTGCGGATCAATCGCGAATTGAACGTCAATTTGCCCGATCGGCTGATCTTCGAGGCCGAGACGGCCAGCGACATCATCGATGCGGTGACCAACGCAGTTCCGGGCGCTCGCCAAGGGCGCGGGCGCGAAGCCGTTCGGCCGATCATCCTGCCAGAGAGCGACGCGCCAGAGGACGCACAAACGCTGCTGGAAGTGCTCGACTTCCACGTCGAAACGCATGCCTCACGTCCCCACGTCCATCTGTGGCATGGCGAGGACGACGAGGCGTCGTTTTCCTATGCCGGGCTTGATCGGGCCGCACGGCTGGTGGCCCAGGGTCTTGTCGGCCTTGGCGTCGCGCCGGGCGAGCGGGTCGCGATCATGCTGCCGACAAGCCTTGATTTCTTCCGGGCTTTCTTCGGCGTCACAATGGCCGGCGCGGTGCCGGTTCCGATATATCCACCGTTACGCCGCGCGCAGGTCGAGGATCATCTGCGTAGGCAGGCCGGCATTCTGAAGAACGCAGGGGCCGTTGTGCTGATCACAGACGATCTGACCCGGCGCGTCGGCGGGCTGCTCTACGGAATGGTGACTAGCCTCAAGGTTACCCGCACTGTCGCCGAGATTGGCGCATCGGGACATCCGGTTGAAACGGCTTTTCCAGCGCGGCCGTCCGACACGGCGTTGATCCAGTACACGTCGGGCAGCACCGGCGACCCGAAGGGCGTCGTGCTGAGCCACGCCAACCTGTTGGCCAATATCCGCGCCATGGGCGCAGTGATGGAGGCCGATTCAAGCGACATCTTCGTGAGCTGGCTGCCACTTTATCACGATATGGGCCTGATCGGCGCCTGGCTTGGCAGCCTCTATTACGGCGTCCCGGCAATCATTATGTCGCCGCTCGCCTTCATTGCCGATCCGGCCCGCTGGCTGTGGGCGATCCACCAGCACAGGGCGACTTTGTCGGCGGCGCCGAACTTTGCTTTCGAGTTGTGCCTGAAACGGATTGCGGATGAAGACATTGCGGGGCTCGATCTGAGTTCGTTGCGCATGGTTGCAAATGGCGCGGAGCCCGTAAGTCCCGGCACAATCGCGCGCTTCACCGAGCGCTTTTCGAGCTACGGCTTTGCGCAGACGGCCATGGCACCCGTCTATGGGCTTGCCGAAAGCTCTGTTGGGCTTGCCTTCCCGCCGCCGCGAAGGGCCCCGATCATTGACCGTATCGAGCGCCACGCGCTTGCCGAGCAGGGGGTCGCCCGCCCTGCGACAACAGAAGATTCCACGGCGCTCGAAATCGTTGCCTGCGGCCAGCCGCTTCCCGGGCATCAGGTGCGCATCGTCGACGATACCGGGCGCGAGGCCCCGGAGCGTCACGAGGGGCGCCTTGAGTTCAAGGGGCCATCGGTGACGCGCGGCTATTTTGAAAACCCGGAGAAGAACCGGACCCTCTTCCATGGCGATTGGGCCGACTCTGGTGATCTCGCCTATATCGCCGAGGGCGACATCTATCTGACCGGCCGGGTCAAGGACGTCATCATTCGCGCGGGCCGCAATGTATATCCGCACGAACTTGAGGACTGCATCGGCGACGTCGCGGGGGTGCGCAAGGGATGTGTCGCGGTGATCGCCGGAACCGACCGGGCAACCGGGACAGAAAGGCTGATTGTGATCGCCGAGACACGGCTCACCGATCCCGAAGCTCGGGCGGACCTTGAAGCGCGCGTTCTGGAAGCCTCCGCGTCGATACTTGAGATACCGCCGGAAGAGATCGTGCTCGCGCCGCCCCATGCGGTGCCAAAGACCTCAAGCGGCAAGATACGTCGCTCGACGACGCGCGAGTTGTACGAGGCCGGAACACTCGGCCAGCCCGGTCAGGCGCTGTGGTGGCAACTCGGACGGCTGAGCGTATCAGCCGCCGCAGGACGCGTGATGCGCGTTACCCGCACCTTTGGCCGGTACGCCTATGCCGGCTGGTGGTGGAGCGCGCTTGTGCTTCTTGCCGTCATTGTCTGGCCGCTGGTCGTCATATCGCCCGTCCGGCGCTGGCGGCACGCGGTTGTCGGTGGTGCCATCCGCACGCTCTTCCGGCTGACCGGAATTCAATTTGAGATCGAGCGTTTGTCCGAGGTCCCGGAACGCGACGCCGTGATTGTCGCGAACCACGCCAGCTATCTCGACGGAGGGGTCCTGTCCGCGGCAATCCATGGGCCACTGACCTTCGTCGTGACGGAGCGCTTTGGTCGCCAGTTGGTTGCTGGACCTTTCCTGCGCCGTTTGGGTGCGATTTTCGTCGGGGACACAGCAGGTGGACTGCGTGACGCAGAGGAAGCGATCCTGGCGGGAGTACGCGCCGGCGAGCGGCTCGTGGTCTTTCCAGAGGGACGGGTGCGTCGCATGCCGGGGCTGCTCAGCTTCTATCCGGGCGCCTTCCATATTGCGACGAAGGCAGGCGTACCGGTGGTGCCGGTCACTTTGACAGGAACGCGCTCGGTCTTGCGCGACAGCCGTCAGTGGTTCCCGCGGCGTGCGCCGGTTTCCGTGCGCGTCGGCAACCCCATATGGGCCGAGACAGAGGATTTTGCTGGAGTACTGGGCCTTGGCAAGGCCGTGCGCGCCGACATCCTTGCCCACTGCCGGGAGCCGGACCTTGGTCGCGAGGAGATCGAGTTCGGCAAACCAAGCTCGGACTAGGATGGAGCGTCTTTGATGGCTGGTTCCCGCACCTGCGTCACCGCGACGAGCGCGAGTGCGAAGAACACCAGGATCGACGCCATTCCGGCACGTTGGCTCGCAAAGACATTCGTGATGAACGCAAGAACAAGCGGCCCGGCGAATGAGGTGACCCGACCAGAAAGCGCATAAAGGCCGAACATCTGCGCTTCCTTCTTCTTTGGGACAAGCCGCGCCATGAAAGAGCGACTGGCCGCCTGCGCCGGTCCGATAAAGACGCCGAGCGCCATACCGGCCACCCAAAGCACCGTTTTCGAGTCCGTCGTCACCAGCACCACGCCCAGCACGATAAGCGCGAAAAGCGCGCCGAAGATCGTCTTTTTTGGGCCGATCAGGTCGTCGACCGGGCCAAAGGCGGCAGCGCCGATGCCAGCCGTGATGTTGACCGCGATCGCAAACAGCATGACCTCGTCGAGGTCCATACCGAAGGTGCCAGCAGCATATATGCCGGCGAAGGCGAACAAGGTCGCAAGGCCGTTCGACGTGAAGAGCCATGAGGCAAGCAGCCAGACGATATTGGACTGGTTCAGAACCTCGCGCAGCGTGTCCGCAAGCGCCTTCAGCCCCAAGACGATCGCCTTCCGCATGGGCACGTCGCGCGTCGGCCGGTCCGGGGTGAAAAAGTAAAGGGGAAGGGCGAAGACGCTGACCCAGATGCCGGCGAGGATCGCTGTCGCCCGCACATGCTCGAAGGCGCCTGTATCGAGGCCTTCTAGCGGGGCGCCCTCGCGAACGAACACAAACAGCGCAATGACGACGGACAGCATTCCGCCGAAGTACCCGAAGCTCCACGCCCGACCCGAGATGCGACCAAGGCGGTCGCGGGAGACGAGGGTCGGCAGCAGTGAGTTGTAGAACACCCATGCAAGATCAGAGGCGACCACGGCACAGGCGAACAGGATCAGCGCCAGCCAAAGCGGATCCGTCGATGGCGTGACGACGTATAGCGCACAAGAGAACAGTGTGCAGAGCGTGGTGAAGGCGATGAGCCACGGCTTGCACCGTCCGCTTTGATCGGCAATCGCGCCAAGCACCGGGCTGACCAGCGCCACGAAAAGAGCGGCGGCGCTCATCGTGTATCCCCACATTACGGTCCCTTCTGTCGGCGTGGGTGCGACCGCACGGATGAAGTATGGGGCGAAAACGAAGGTCGTGACGATGGTGCCAAAGGCGCTGTGCGCCCAATCGTAAAGGCACCAGGCGAATATGCCGCTATCCATTCGGTTGGCCTTGGAACGGTCGCTCATGGTTCGTCTCCGCGCCGGTTCGCAGGCGGCCCGGCGATGGTAAATAGGCGATTGGTGCGCGCGATCATGTCAATGACCGTCATTTCCCGCGTTCGTCCTTCAATGCCTCGTACAATGCCTCGATCTCTTCGCAAAAGCGGGCTTCGACGACCGACCGCTTGATCTTCAGGGTCGGTGACAGCAGACCGTTTTCGGTTGTCCACGGCTCAAAAACCGTGTGCACCGCCCGAACTTGCGCATGGCTGGGAAGGTCGGCAGTCGCTCGTGACACAACCGAAAGAAGGGCGCGTTTAGCTCTCTTGCCGTTCGGGTCATCTTCCTCGACACCCTGCGCTTTTGCGAACGCCCCCCAGCGGTCAGCGTCCTGTACCACGACCGCCGCCAGACATGGCCTCCCGTCACCCAGCACAAGGACCTGATCGAAAAGAGGCTCGCGTTCGATACGGCTTTCCACCATCGTGGGCGCCACCTTTTCGCCTGTCGACAGAGCGATGATTTCTTTCAGTCGTCCCTTGATGAACACATAGCCTTCGCGAATGTCAGCCAGATCGCCGGTACGAAGCCATCCGTCTTTGTCGAGGGCATCCGCCGTCATTTCGGGGTCTCGCCAGTATCCGAGCATCATGGACGGAGAACGGACCATCAATTCCCCGCTTTCGGCCGTTCTCAGTTCGACGCCCTCAAGAGCGCGGCCAACGGACCCAGGCAAGCGGCTATCCAGTGTGGTCCCCGTAACGACAGGAGCGGCTTCGGTCAGACCATATCCTTCGACCAGTGGCACGCCGAGACCTATCAGAAAGTGACTGGCCGCGTCCGCCAATGGCGCGCCCCCGCTGACCGCGACGCGAAGTCGTCCTCCGAATGCCATTATCACCTTTTTCGCGACCAGACGCTCCAGCACCGGCCAGATCAGCGTTCGTGTCAGAAGCCCGGGCATCTTGCCTCGTCCACCTCGGGCCTTGAAAAAACGCCAGCCGATGTCGGCGGCACGCTGGGTCAGCGCCGCGGTGATCGCGTTTTCGGACGTCCTTTTGAGGATCGCTTCGTAGACCCTCTCGTAAAGCCTCGGAACCGCGATCAGGATTGTAGGGCGGACGAACGCGAAATCGTCGCGCAGTTGATCCATGGAGCGCGAGAATGCGACGCGCGCGCCGCCGATGAGGGGAATGTAGCACCCCATCACGCGTTCGAAGGCATGCGCAAGTGGCAGAACCGACAGAAAGACGTCGGTCTTCAAAGGGGGAATGACCTTCGTCACGGCATCCGCGTTCCAGAGTAACGCCCGGTGCGACAGCATCGCACCCTTTGGGATACCCGTCGTTCCCGAGGTGTGGATGATGGTGGCGACATTTTCTGCAGAGCACCGGATGTCGTCCATTCCGATACTCTCTCCGGATGCGACGTCGGCAATCGCCTCTAGTCGCCACCTGGCATCGCCTGCAGGCGCCTTCTGAACCCAGATCCGCTCCGGTTCCGTGCCCTCGGCGCACTGGGACGCAATCGTGAGCCATCTGTCCTGCGTATCCGTAAAGCAAAGGCGCACGCCGCTATGGGCGAGGATGTGGCAAATGTTGGCGGCACCGTCGTGCAGATACATGGGAACTGTAATCAAACCATTCGCCATCGCCGCAAGGTCGAAGGCGATCCAGTCGACAGAGTTCGGAAGCAGTAGCCCGACCCGATCCCCAGGTTGCATCCCGGCGCGGTCCAGAGCACCGCGGAACCGGCCAACCCTTCGGGCGACGTCTTGCCAGGAGAAGTCGACCCAGCGATCCAGATCGAATTCCGAATACGCGACGGCGTCGGGGCTTCGTCTTACTCTCTCGAAAAACATTTCGGGAACAGTTCGGCCCGGGTCGTACCCGATGACATCCATTGCAGCCTTGTCCAGTGGATCCATGGCTTGAAGCCTGGGGGAAGGGCGCGACGCCCGCAATGACATTGGTCAAGGCGCGCAAACCATTGGTCAATTGGATTTGCGAACCGCGGCGAATGCGCGCTTCCAACGCTTGGGTCGTATGCGACGCGCCGAACCAGGGCCCGGAATGGGCTTGAAGCTGCCGCTCAAGAAAAGACCCCGCTCAATTCAGGCGGGGTCTCTTGTTTTTCAGGCTGTTAGTCGCCTCAGGCGAACCACCAGCGCTCGGCCACCTTGTTGCCGTCGTTTTCCCAGTTGGCGGCAACATTGCCGTCGTTGGCAAGCGCCTTGGCGTGGGCGGCGATGAAGTTGGCCCACATGGCGACGATGGCGCCACCGTCGTCCTGAAGAAGGCGCTGGGCTTCCCAGTAAAGGTCCTTGCGCTTTGTCTGGTCTGTCTCGGACCGGGCGGCGACGACAACTTCGTTGAAGCGGTCGGCGCTTTCGGTGCCTTTCCAGGCGGTGTCGTTCCATTCGGTGTCCGCCGTATAGGCTGCAGAGTACATCCAGTCCTGCGTCGGGCGGCCGCCCCAGTAACACGCGCACCAGCCCTTCTTGTTCCAGACGTTCGACCAGTAGCCGTCGGACGGTTCGCGCACGACCTCCACTTCGATGCCCGCTTCGGCCGCGCTGGCCGCGATAAGCTGGGCGGCATCGACGGCACCGGCAAAGGCGGCGTCGGCGGCGGAAAGCTGGATGGGGCCCGAATGGCCCGATTTCTTGTAGTGCTCGGCGGCCTTCTCCGGGTTGAACTCATGCACCGGCAGTTCGGTGTTGAGGAATGGCATGGCCGAGGAAACCGGCACGTCGTTGCCCGCCGCACCATGGCCGAGCAGGATCTTGTCGACCAGTTCCTGGCGCTTGATGGCGAACTTGAGCGCCATCCGCAGGTCGTAGTTGCCGAAGGGCTCGACATTGAGGCGCATCGGGAAGGTGTAGTGCTGGGTGCCGGTGACCTCGAGGATGTCGAGCGTCGGCACGCGCTGCATCAGCGCCACGGTCTTGGGATCGATGCTGTCGGCATAGTCCACATCGCCGTTCATGATCGCGTTCTGGCGCGCGGTGACGTCGAGGACCGAAAGGAGTTCTACCGCGTCGAAGTGGCCGCGGCCTTCCTTCCAGTAGTTCGGGTTCTTGGTGAAGGCGGCACGCACGCCGGGTTCGTAGGTTTCAAGGAGGTACGCGCCGGTGCCGACGCGGCTGTTCGGATCGGCGATGGTTTCGCCGTCGTCGGACGGCATGATCATCAGGTGATAGTCCGAGACAATGAAGGGGAAGTCGGCATTGCCGCCTTCCAGTTCAAAGATGACCTGGTTGTCGCCGTCCTTGCGGATCTCGGTGACGGCGGCCAGAAGGCCCTTGGCGGCCGATTTCGACTCCTCGCCCCGGTGGTAATTGAAGGTGGCGATCACGTCTTCGGGCGTCATGGTCTTGCCGTTGTGGAACTCGACACCGCGGCGGAGGTTGAAGACCCAGGTGGCGGCGTTGTTCGACGGTTCGAAGCTTTCGGCCAATTCACCGATCAATTCCCCTGTGTTCGAGACCTCTGTCAGGTGGTTACCGCGGGTGTAGATTATGTTCTGGCTGAAGCCGTTTTCCGAGGTCGATGGGTCGAGCACGTCCGTTGTCGAGCCATAGCCGGTGGCCATGCGGAAAGTGCCGCCCGCCTTCGGTGTCATCGCCTGTGCCTTGGACGCCAGCGACAGTGCGGTGGGCAGGGTGACGCCCGCGGACAACGCGGACATGACAAAGCGGCGGCGGTTGATCTCGCCATCCGTCAGGCGTTTGGCCTGACGCGTGATATAGCCTTTTTTCTGCGACATTCTTCCGATCTCCCGAGTTGGTCTTGTTGGTTGAGAAGGAAACAGCCCGGTGCCCGATTGGCAAGCCGTCTTCCGTTCCCCTCGCGTCTTTAGGACCACCTTAAAGAATCGCGCGTAGAGATGCCAACATGATGAGTGATTTATCTGTTCTACGGTGCATAAACGCGCCCGTGTTCGCGTTCCAACGCAACCATCCGCGAACCATCCTGGCCTGGAACGGGCTGATGGAAACGATTACCGGTATCCCGTCGCTCAGCGCCATCGGACGCACCCCTGGCGAACTTTTCGGCGATCCAGCGGAAGTACTGGAAACCACTGAAACAGAACAGAAACTTCAGGTTGGCGGGCTTGGTGCGCTTGTTCTGCGCTTTCAGGACGATCTGTGTGTCGCAACGGTCGCTGATCACGAGCGCGAGGCATTCCTTGGCATGGCCGCGCATGATCTGCGTGCGCCGCTTCGGAACATTCTGTTTCTGGCCGATGAGGCCGCATGCGATGCCTATAACAATCAGGCTTATCTGGCGAAAATGAAGCAGGTTGCGCGACAGGCCATTGTGCTGACGAACGATGTCTTGGCCTGTGCACAGGCCTCGGGCGTGGCGGCCACGACATCGACCAAGATCGCGTTGAGGCCGCTTGCGGAGGCGATATTCGCAACGATCAGTGCCGAGGTCGGGCATCAGCTCTGCGCCTCTGATGCCGTCATCATGGCAGAGCGTCCCGTGGTGCAGATCGTGCTTCAGAACCTGATCAGCAATGCCATCCGGCATAGCGGCCACCGGGCCACGCGCATTCATATCGGTGTAGAGGACGCGCCAACGGGATTGGCTTTCGACGTCAGCGATGATGGTGCCGGGTTTCCGTCGCCATCGCATGCGTTCTTGTCGGGCGGGGAGTTTCGTGTGGAAAGCGGCTATGGGCTTCTGGCGGTCCGCCGGTTGATCCGCTCCCGCGGCGGACAGATAGGTCTTGCGCCCTCGAATGGTGCACCGGGCAGCACGGTTCGGTTCACGCTGCCCGGCCATGTCTTGCGGCAGGAGAGGATCGCCGCAGCGTCCTGACCCGCCGATGGGTTACGACGTCACGTCGTAGGCGCGTTCGCCATGTTGGGCGAGGTCGAGACCAGTTGTTTCGGTCTCGGCGTCGACGCGCATGCCCACGATCGCCTTGGCGACCAGGGCGATCACGACGGTGACCACGATTGTGAAGACGCCAACGATCACGAGGCTGCCCAACTGCGCGACCCAGGCGCCCTGGCCGAAGACGGCGATCATGAGTGTGCCGAAGATCCCGCCGACGCCGTGCACCGCGAAGACATCCAGCGTGTCGTCAATCTTCAACCCGTTCCGAATGAGGTTCACCGCCTCCTGACAGAGGATACCGGCGACCGCGCCGATGATCAGTGCCTCGACCGGCCCCACGAAGCCCGAGGCGGGCGTGATCGAGGCGAGACCTGCGATGGTGCCGGTGACCATACCGACAAGCGAGGCTTTGCCGTACTTCACCCGTTCCCAGAACGCCCATGTGAGCGAGGCCGTGGCGGCAGAGATATGCGTGACGGCCAACGCCATGGCGGCGCCACCGTCGGCGGCGAGTTGCGATCCGCCGTTGAAGCCGAACCAGCCGACCCACAGCATGGCCGCGCCGATCATCACAAAACCCGGGTTGTGCGGTGGTGTCGTCCGGTTGGCGCGGGCGCCCAGCATGACGGCGAGGATCAAGGCCGCAAGGCCGGCGGTCTGGTGCACGACGATGCCGCCCGCGAAGTCGCGCGCGCCCACCTCCCCGAAGATGCCGCCATCGGCCAGCATGCCGCCGCCCCAGATCCAGTGGACCACGGGGGCATAGCAGATCAGCATCCAGAGCCCCGAGAAGGTCAGGACAAAGGCGAAGTTGATGCGTTCGACATAAGCGCCGACGATCAGCGCCGGTGTGATGATGGCGAAGGTCATCTGGAAAGCGAAGAACAGGACCTCGGGCAGCGTGCCGCTAAGGCTGTCGATCGAAACGCCCGAGAGGAACATCTTGTCGAGCCCGCCCCAGTAGCCGCTGGTGCCGCTGCCGAAGGCGATGGAATAACCGAAGGCCAGCCAGAGCACGCTCATCAGGCAGGCAATGGCATAACAGTGCATGAAGACGCTCAGCACATTTCGCGACCGTACAAGGCCGCCGTAGAACAATGCCAATCCCGGCAAAGTCATGAACAAGACCAGCGCCGTGGCCACGATGATCCACGCAGTATCCGCTCCAACCATTATTCCCTCCGTCCCGTTTGTGTGTTTGGGCGGTTAGGACCAAACGCGTCTTGCGAAGAAAAGTGGCAGCGGGGGAATCCTCTGCATTTTCTGTAAGCGGTTTCGAAAGTGATTAATAATTGGGCGATACGGAAGGCTGATGCCCATCAGTTTTGCAGTCGGCGAAGGCCTTTTGCCAAAAGATTGAGCGCGTGTTCGACGCTTTCCGAGCGGACATTGGCCCGGCCGAGGGGGCCGAACTGCCGGGTCTCGGTGATGACATCTGCTGCGGTGGCTAGGCCGAAACAGACCATGCCTTCGGGCTTGTGTTCGCTGCCGCCGGGGCCCGCGACGCCCGTGATCGAGACGGCGAGACTGGCCATTGAGTGCTGGAGCGCGCCCGTGGCCATGGCGTGGGCGACGTCTTCGCTGACGGCGCCGTGTTTGTCGATGAGGGTCGGGGGCACGCCCAGCATCTGGGTCTTGGCGGCATTCGAGTAGGTGACGAAGCCACGCTCGAACACATCCGAACTGCCGGGGATATCCGTCAGCCGGGCAGCGACCATGCCGCCGGTGCAGCTTTCCGCCGTGGTGATCATGACACCAAGCGCGCGGGCTTCGGCCAGAAGGCTTTCGGGATCGGTCACAGCGCCATGCCCGCGTGTGCTGCGACGGCGAGGATCACGACGCCAATGGCCGCGAACACACCGGCCCAGACATCATCCAGCACTACGCCGGTGGCATCGTCGCGCGCATCGGCCCGGCCGACCAGCCAGGGCTTCCAGATATCGAACAAGCGGAACAGCAGGAACGCACTGACGATCCCGGGCCAGAGTGCGGTGACGGAGACGCCTGCGTGCGCCGCGCCGATGCTGACGGGCAGAAGCGCGATCCATTGGCCGACGACCTCGTCGATGACGATCCAGCTTGGGTCGTGAATGCCCGTTTCCCGCATTTCGAGCGAAATCAGGCGCACGGCGAGGCCGTAGAAGGCGGCGGTCAGAAAGGCGAGTAGCAACGGCCCGCCGAGGTGGTGCAGGAGCCAGGCCGCCGGGAGTGCGGCGAGAGAGCCCCATGTGCCCGGTGCGGGGCGCAGGTGGCCCGCGCCGAGGAAGCTGAGGAAGAGCCCTCTCATGGCGCGATGAGCGCCGCGGTGGCAAGCGCCGCGATGCCTTCTTCGCGGCCCGTGAAGCCGAGTTTTTCGGATGTGGTGGCTTTCACGCTGACGCGGTCGGGCTCGATGCCCAGGACTTCCGCCAGGGCTTCGCGCATGGCGGGCGCATGGGGGCCGATCTTGGGTTGCTCGCAAATGAGTGTGCAATCGACGTTGGCGATCCGGAACCCGCGCTCGGCCGCGCGGGCGGCAGCGTGGCGGAGGAAGATGTCGCTTGCCGCGCCTTTCCACTGGGGGTCCGTTGGCGGGAAATGCTGCCCGATATCGCCATCTGCCAGCGCGCCATAGATTGCATCGGTCACGGCATGCATGCCGACATCGGCGTCGGAGTGTCCGGAAAGGCCCTTTTCAAAGGGAATCTCGACGCCGCAGAGCGTCACGACCGTGCCGGGCCCAAAGGCATGCACGTCAAACCCATTGCCCAGCCGAATATCCATTGCGCCTCACCCAATTTCCGTTTCCTTCGTCTAGGCGGTCGGAATGGTGCTGACAATGGGGGCCAATGCCTGTACTGGATGCACAAAAAATAGGCATACGATGCATTGCGAGGCTGAAAGTGACTTCCAAGGATTTGGTCTTGGTGTGGAAAACGCTAGTCATGGCGCAAGTGCACAAGGATTAGGCATGGCTCTGGCCATAGGTGACAAATCGTTAAGGATTCCGGTTTTGCTGGCTCCGATGGCCGGCATTACGGATTTGCCGTTTCGGCAGTTGGTCGCGCGCTTCGGGGCGGGACTTGTGGTCAGCGAAATGGTCGCAAGCCAGGAGATGGTGCAGGCGAAGCCGGGAGTCCGTGAACGGGCCGAGCTTGGGCTCTCCGATGCGACGACCTCGGTTCAGCTTGCGGGGCGCGATCCGTACTGGATTGCCGAGGCTGCGCGCGTTGTCGAAGGGCAGGGTGCGACGATCATCGACATCAACATGGGGTGCCCTGCGAAGAAGGTGACAGGCGGGCTCTCGGGGTCTGCCCTGATGAAGACGCCGGATCATGCCTTGAAGCTGATCGAGGCCGTGGTGGGCGCCGTATCGGTGCCGGTAACGCTGAAGATGCGGTTGGGCTGGGACGACGACAGTCTGAATGCGCCCGATATCGCGGCGCGCGCCGAAGCGGCGGGGGTTCAGATGATCACAGTGCACGGGCGGACGCGGTGCCAGTTTTACAAGGGACGGGCCAATTGGTCGGCGATCCGGCCGGTAAAAGAGGCCGTGGGCATCCCCGTCATTGCCAATGGCGATATCGAGACGGTCGACGATGCGAAAGCCGCGCTGTCAGCGAGTGGCGCGGATGGTGTCATGATCGGGCGCGGCATTCAGGGTGCCCCCTGGCGGGTGGTCGAAGTCGCCCATGGGTTGGGGCATGCGCCCGCGCCGAAGATCCCTGAGGGCGCGGATTTCGTTCGGATGGTGCAGGAGCATTACGAGGCCGCGCTGGCGTTCTACGGCCCGGACCTGGGCGCGCGGGTGATCCGCAAGCACCTGGGCTGGTACATGGACCGGGCGGGAACGGAGGGCGCGATGCGGAAGGCCGTACTGATCGCACAGCCCGAGCGTGTGCGCGATCTGTTGCCGGAGGCGCTTTCGACCAAGGCCTTGGCCGCATGAACGCCTTTGTCGATAACCTTTGGCTGTCTTTGCCGATGCCCGCCTTTCTGATCGATCCGGGCGATATGATTTCCGAGGTCAATCCTGCGGCGGAGAGCTTTCTGAATGCCTCGGCCCGGCAAGTTCGCGGCACGCCTGCATTTGACACTCTGGCGATCGACGCGCCGGTCGATGACCAGATGCGGCGCGCGCGTCGGGATCAGGCCTCGCTGGTGATGAATGGTGTCGATGTGGGCAGCGGTTCGATCACGCCGATCAACTGCAATGTCCAACTGGCGCCGATGATGCGGATGCCGGGATTCGTCCTGATGCTGGTCGAACCGCGGGTGCTGGCCGACCGGCTGGGCCGGTCGATGTCGGTCAAATCAGCGGCGAAATCGGCCATCGGCATGGCCGAGATGCTGGCCCATGAAATCAAGAACCCGCTGGCCGGGATCACGGGTGCGGCGCAGCTTTTGTCGATGAACCTTGAGAAAGACGACCTGGAACTGACCGATCTGATCGTCAACGAAAGCCGGCGCATCGTGAAGCTTTTGGAACAGGTCGAGCAGTTCGGAAACTTGCGCCCACCAGAGTTGAAGGCGGTGAATATCCACGACCTTCTGGACCGTGCGCGAAAGTCGGCGAGCGTGGGCTTCGCAGCGCATATGCACTTCGTCGAGGAATACGACCCATCGCTGCCGCCGACGTTTGTCGACAGCGACCAGATTTTGCAGGTCATTTTGAACCTTTTGAAGAACGCCGCCGAAGCCGCAGGCGGCAAGCCAGGCGAGATCCGGGTCAGGACGTTTTACGATATGTCGCTGAGACTAAGGAAGAAGGACGGCCCGGCCTCAGTGCCCCTGAATGTCGAGATCATCGACGATGGGCCGGGGCTGCCGCCCGAGATCGCTTCGGAGGTGTTCGAGCCTTTCGTGTCCAGCCGCGAGAACGGCACGGGGTTGGGCCTTGCACTGGTGTCGAAGATCATCTCGGACCACGACGGCTGGATCAGTGTCGACAGCGTGCCCGGCCGGACCGTTTTCAGAATTTCCCTTCCCGTTGCGCCGAAAGAGGCGGCCACCGGATGAACAAAGGAGCCCCATAATGGACGGCACGATACTTGTCGCAGACGACGACAGGACGATCCGAACGGTGCTGACCCAGGCGCTGACGCGCGCGGGATGCAAGGTGCATGCCACGTCCTCGCTGGTGACGCTGATGCGCTGGGTGGAAGAGGGCAAAGGCGATCTGGTGATCTCGGATGTGGTCATGCCGGACGGCAATGGGCTGGAACAGCTGCCGCAGATCTCGGCCCTGCGTCCGGGGCTACCGGTGATCGTGATCTCGGCGCAGAACACGATCATGACGGCCATTCAGGCGACCGAGGCCGAGGCGTACGACTATTTGCCGAAGCCCTTCGATCTGCCGGACCTGATGAAACGGGCCGGGCGCGCGCTTGAGGTCAAGCGCCGTGCGCCGACGCCAGCGCCGACCGAAAGCCACGAGATGGGCTCGGACGATCTGCCGCTGGTGGGGCGGACCCCTGCGATGCAGACGCTTTATCGGTTGATCGCGCGGGTGATGAATGCCGATTTGCCGGTCCTGATTACGGGTGAAAGCGGGACGGGTAAATCGTTGATTGCGCGAACAATCCACGATTTGTCGGACCGCCGGACGTTGCCGTTCGTCGTCGCGACGGGCGCGGATCTGGAACCGATGGAGGGGCCAGCGACGCTGATCAGCAAGGTGCGGAACGGCACGCTTTTGTTCGACGAGGTGGCCGATTTGCCGGAAGAGGCGCAGGCGCGCATCGTGCGGATGCTGGACAGTTTCGGCGACAGTGGCCCGCGTGTCATGGCGACGAGCCAGGCGGATCTGGCGAGGCGGCTGGACAACGGAGCGTTTCGGCAGGACCTGTTCTATCGTCTCTCGGGGGTGACGCTGAATGTGCCGAGCCTCCGGGAAAGGGTCGAGGACATCGTACTTCTGACGGAGCACTTCGCGGCCCGTGCCGAACGCGACGGATTGCCGGTGCGCGAATTCGAGGACGGTGCGATGGAACTGATCCGCGCCTATTCCTGGCCGGGCAATGTGCGCCAATTGGAAAACGTGGTGCGACGGTTGTCGCTGATCGGCGGCGAGGACAACATTGGGCGCAGCGAGGTCGAACTTGTGCTTGGCAACCAGCCCGCGATCGAGCCGCTGACGGGGGGGAGCGACGAGGACAAGCTCTCGGCCTCGATCATGAAGCACCTGCGCCGCTATTTCGACCTGCACGGCGGGCAATTGCCGCCGCCGGGTCTCTACCAGCGGATCCTGCGCGAGATGGAGATGCCGCTTATCGAGATTGCTCTGGATGCAACAGGAGGGAACCAGGCGAAGTGCGCCGACCTTTTGGGCATCAACCGGAATACACTCAGGAAAAAGATTACCGAGCTGGATATAAGGGTTACGCGTCGCCGCAAATTGATGTAAAAGCGCAACAATGAGTGACGAAACCGCACCTCATGCGGGATTGTCGATAAATTGAGCGGTGGTCGCAAATGCGACGCAAATTTTTGGACGGTTTTGCGTGACCGGGCGGGCGCGAACGGCAACATGGGAAAAGTTCAGCCGTCTCAGACGGTTGCGGCGGTATCAGAATGCCGCCGCTTTGACCATTGTTGCCCTTGGCCCGGTCCTGGTGCTGGCGACCTTCCTGGTTCTTGGACCCCTCGACAGAACGGCCTCGCCGCTGGCGCTGCGACTCGTTTTGCTGGCCGACCTTGTCTATGCGCTGGTGATCTCGGCGCTGGTTTCCATGCGGATTGCGGCAATGATCGCCGCGCGACGTGCCAGATCGGCTGGTTCTCGCCTGCACATGCGCCTGACCGGGGTCTTCGCGCTGATCGCGCTCATTCCGACCGTCATGGTGGCCATCTTTGCGGGGCTGACGATCAACATCGGTCTCGAGGGCTGGTTTTCGGAGCGTGTTTCGGGCGTGGTCGGCGCATCGCTTTCGGCGGCTGAGGCCTATGAAGAGGACCAGCGGCGCGAACTGTCCGAAGACGCGGTGGCGCTGGCAGATTTCATCAATACGACCAAGAACCGGCAGAGTTTCGTCTCGGACGGTGAGTTGCGGCAGGTGCTGGCGCAGGGGCAGAGCCTGATCCAGCGCGGCCTGCGCGAGGCTTATGTGATCGATGGCACGGGGGCGATCCGGGCGCGCGGTGAGCGGTCGTATCTGTTTGATTTCGAAGAGCCTACGGCACCGGTGCTGGAAGGCGCGGCGGCGGGAGAGGTGCAGATCATCGAGGATCCGGAGGTGGACGAGTTCCGCGCTTTGGTGCGGCTCGATGCTTTTGCTGACCGGTTCCTCTATGTCTCGCGCAGCGTCGATGGCGACATTCTGGGGCTTCTGGACGAAGCAGCGGAGACCGCGCAGCTTTACCGGCAGTTGGAGGCCGAGCGCGGCACCTTGGTCTATCAGTTCGGGCTCTTGTACTTGGGCTTCGCGGTCATTCTGATCCTGGCGGCGATCTGGTTGGGGCTTTGGTTTGCCGAACGCCTGTCGCGCCCCGTGGGCCGGCTGGCGGGCGCGGCGCAGCGGGTTGGGGCAGGTGACTTGAACGTGCAGGTTCAGGAGGAACCCGGCGACGACGAGATCGCCATGCTCGGGCGGCTCTTCAACCAGATGACGCGGCAGTTGAAGGGCCAGCGCGATACCCTTCTGAGCAACAACGAACAGATCGAAGCGCGGCGTCGGCTTTTCGACAGCGTGCTTTCCTCGGTGACGGCAGGTGTGATCGGGTTGGATGCGGAAGGCCGGATCAGCTTCATCAACCGATCGGCGGAACGGATCCTGAGGATCGAGGAAGACGTGCAGTCGAAGCCCTTGAAAGTCGCGGTGCCCGAGTTCGGCGCGCTGTTCGACAAGCTCAACAAGGCGGGCCACAACACCGAACAGGCGGAAATTCCGGTGACACGGCGGGGTGTTGCGGAAACCCTGCTGGTCCGAATTGCCATCCGCGATGGCGGGAGCGATGAAGGCTATGTGATCGCGTTTGACGACGTGACCGATCTGGTGACCGCACAGCGGATGGCGGCCTGGGGCGATGTCGCTCGCCGGATTGCGCATGAAATCAAGAACCCGCTGACGCCGATCCAGCTTTCGGCGGGGCGGATCAAGCGCAAGTTCCACGACAAGGTCGGCGAGGATGCCGACCAGTTGGAGCAGATGACGGATGTGATCGTGCGCCAGACCGAGGATCTGCGGCGCATCGTCGACGAGTTCTCGAAGTTCGCGCGCATGCCTGAACCCGACCGAAGCCTGCAAGACCTGACCCAGATCGTGCGTGACGCAGTGACGTTGCAGAAAGCACAGGACGACCGCGTGATCGACGCGCGTCTGCCGGAAGGCGATGTGCTGGCCGACCTCGATGCGACGATGATCGGTCAGGCGTTGACGAACCTCATCAAGAATGCAGGCGAAGCCATTGAATCGCTTTACCAAAAAGAGGGTAAGCCCGAGGGCCACGAGCCCATTGTGCGGGTCGAACTGACCGCCGGGGACAAGACGGCGCATATCGCCATATCGGACAACGGGATCGGCTTGCCGGAGGACCGCTCGCGGCTTTTCGAGCCGTATGTCACGACACGGTCGGAAGGCACCGGGCTGGGCCTGCCGATCGTCAAGAAGATCATTGAAGAACATGGCGGCACGCTGACCCTTGTGGATGCCGAGCCGCTGGATGGATCGGGCCAAATCGGGGCCCGGGCCGAGATAACGCTGCCGTTGGCGGCAGAAGAGCAGAGAAAAGGCCTTGAGGCCGCACAATAGGAGAGGGCTTTCAAATGGGCGATATTCTGATTGTTGATGACGAGCGTGACATCCGGGAATTGATCTCGGACATTCTGAAGGACGAAGGCTTCACCACACGCCTGGCCGGGACCTCGGACGAGGCCATGGCCGAGATGAACAAGGAGCCGCCGTCACTGATGGTGCTGGATATCTGGTTGAAGGACAGCCGGATGGACGGGATCGACATTCTGAAAACGGTGAAGCGCGACAATCCGGATGTACCGATCATCATCATCTCGGGCCACGGCAACATCGAGATTGCCGTCGCGGCGATCAAGCAGGGGGCCTATGACTTCATCGAGAAGCCCTTCAACATCGACCAGTTGATGGTGGTGATCACGCGGGCGATGGAGACCTCGCGGCTTCGGCGGGAGAACTCCGAGCTTCGCCGGAAGGATGTGACGACGACCGATATGGTGGGTTCGTCGCCCGCGTACCGGACGCTGAAGTCGCAGCTCGACAAGGTGACGAAGTCGAACGGACGGGTGATGCTGACGGGACCGTCCGGGTCGGGCAAGGAGATCGCGGCGCGCTATGTGCATGCCAATTCGGACCGGGCCGAGGGGCCGTTCGTGTCGGTCAATTCGGCGTCCATCGAGCCTGAACGCATGGAAGAGGTGCTGTTCGGTCGCGAAAGCGCGGGCCGGGGCATCGAGCCGGGGCTTCTGGAGCAGGCGCATGGGGGCGTGATCTTCTTCGACGAGGTGGCGGATATGCCGTTGGGAACGCAGTCGAAAATCCTGCGTGTCCTGACCGAACAGCAGTTCCAGCGGGTGGGCGGCAGCGACAAGGTGCGGGTCGATCTGCGCGTGGTGTCGTCGACGACGCGGAACCTTGACGAGGAGGTCGAGGCCGGGACCTTCCGGCAGGAGCTTTATCACAGACTGAACGTGGTGCCGATCGATGTGCCGAGCCTGGCGGATCGTCGCGAGGATATTCCGGAACTCGCCGGTCACTTCATTGAAGGGTTCAACAAATCACAAGGCTTGCCGCTCCGCGCGTTGTCCGAGGAAGCTGTCGCGATGCTGCAGACCATGACGTGGCCCGGCAATGTGCGCCAGTTGAAGAACGTGATCGAGCGGATCCTGATACTTGGGTCCGACAAAGGCGATATCGCGGCTTCCGAGATCCCCGGCGACGCTCAGGGTGGCGAAAACGACGACAGCCGCGTGGTTCTGTCCGGTTCGCTGGCCACGTTGCCCTTGCGGGAGGCGCGTGAGTTGTTTGAACGCGAGTATCTGCTGACCCAGATCAACCGGTTCGGCGGCAATATCAGCCGGACGGCAGGGTTCGTCGGCATGGAACGCTCGGCGCTGCATCGAAAGCTCAAGTCACTGAACGTGGTGACCTCGTCCCGCTCTGGCGCGCGCGTGGCCACGGTGGCAGAGGAGGATGCGCCTGAGGACGCGTGAGGTGTGATCCGAGGCGCCACTTCGGTGCGTAGAAAGGACATGAGAAGCTTTCTGAAGGGCGTCGTCATGTCAGCCTTGCTTGCCAGCGCCGCCCCGGCCGAGACCTACAAGGGATACGAGATGCCGCCGTTCCAGGTGGTGGCGGAGGCACCGGGCTATCAGCTTCGCGACTATCAGCCCCATGTGCTGGCGACTGTGACGGTGGACGGATCGCTTCGGTCCTCGGCCAGCCGAGGGTTTCGGGCGCTGGCGGGCTATATCTTCGGTGGCAATGCGGCGGGCGAGAAGATCGCGATGACGGTGCCCGTGGGGCAGGTGCCGTCGGGCGACGGGTATGAGATCAGCTTCAAGATGCCAGCGAAATATGATCTGGACGCGCTGCCGGTGCCGTCGAAGGGCGATATCCTGTTTTCCGAGACCACGCCCGAACGAATCGCGGTCAGCCGGTTCTCGGGCTATGCGACGGAGGCGGTTCTGCGGCGCGAAGCTGCGAAGCTGCGGGATGCGTTGAAGCGCGATGGTCTGAAGGTGGTCGAGGGACCGAGGTACGCGTACTACGACGATCCCTTCACGATGCCCTGGCGACGGCAGAACGAGGTGATGTTCGTCGTCAAAAAGTGATTGATAGGTTTTGCGCCGGGCTTCGCCCGTCGCGGAACCGGGGGGATTTCATCCCCCCCGGACCCCCCGAGGATATTTTCAGGTCGATGGAGAGGCGGTGGGACCGGAGCCCCACCGCCGTTTACTCTGCGGCCACCGGCAGCGGTGGAGCGAGGTCGGACGCCTCCGCCGCTGCTTTCGCGTCTCCGGCGTTGGCCAGAAGCCAGCCTTGCAGCTCTGCGGGTGCGAGGCGCGTCGTGCCCAGCTGGTCCGCGAACAGGTCGGCGAGCGTGGCCTCGCCCGGGAAGAAGCGGAGGAAGAGCGCTTTCGCCGCGCCTGCTCCGACAAGCCCAAGCTCGGCGTGCACATCCGCCCGTCCAGGGCGGATGAGGGCCGGGTCCAGGCGCTCGACATGGTTTGTCGTCATGAAGAGCGCGCGGCCTTCCTGCGCCGCGACGCCGTCGATGGCGTTGAGAAGGCCCGAGAAGCTGATGCCCTCGGCGTCTTCCGCTTGCCGCGCGTTGAACGCGGCGTCGACGTCTTCGAAGACCAGCACCGCGTCTTTCGGCGCCTCGGCCATGGCTTCGGCCAGCTGGTCATCGGAAAGCGATTTCCGCCCGATGTCCATGATGGCGAGACCGTGGTCGAGTTCCGACGCGATGGCCCGGATGACGCTGGACTTGCCGGTGCCGGGTGGCCCGTGCAGCAGGTAGCCCCGCCGCCACGGCACGCCGCGTTCGACGTACCAGTCGCGAGCCCCGTAGAACCAGCGCACGTCATCCAGAAGCCGTTTGAACCGGTCGTCGTCCGCCACCAGCGTCGAGATCGGTCGACGGACCACGTCGCCGACGTGGCTCCAGTAGTTGTCGACGTGGATATGCAGGCTCGGACCGATCCGATGGGCCGCCGCTTCGCGTTCCGCGCCCTTGGCGATCCAACGCTCGATGGTTCTGCGCCGCCCGAAGGGCAGCGTCAGCGTGAGCGTTTCGAGCGGTGTGCCGTTCTGCCCGGACTTGGCCTTGTCGTCGAGATCGCGGTCGAGCCAGACGAACTGGCCATCGAGAATGAACCAGCAGCGCCCCGTGCTGGGCGCATAGACCGAGCGCCGGTCGAACCGACCGCCTGTCCACGTGAGGCGGAAGCGGCGGACGCGCGTGAACGCACCGGAGTCCTCCAGCCAGTTCAGCAGGTGGCGGAATTCGGCCACGCGGTTGTCGACCGTCACGACGACCGAGAGCCGGCGCGCGATCAGGCCTTCGCTGCGTGTCCACACCATGCGGAGGACGCCGAGTGCAATGCCCATCAGGGCCAGCGCAAGGCCACCCAGGAAGAACTCGCTTTGGAGCGCGGTTGCCGCGGAATTTTCAATTGTCTCGAACATGAGAACAGCTTTCAACAGGCCACCCCGGCCGGGGTGGCGACATCACTTCAAAATTTTTGGATGCCGTCAGGCGTGGGGGGCCACGCCGAGAGGGCAGCGGGTGCTTAGTGCATAGTTCATCGTTGCCCTCCTTTCCGTTGCTGGGGCTGCTAGGGGGCGCTGGATGACGCCGAAACCGATTCGTTGCAAGTGTTTTCTGAGGATTACTTCAGAGCGGACACGATGCCGGCGAAATCGGCGGCCTTCAGGGACGCGCCGCCGACGAGCGCGCCGTCGACGTTCGACACGCCGAAGATCTCAGCCGCATTGCCGGGTTTGACGGAGCCGCCGTAGAGGAGCCGCATGTCGTTCGCTGTTGCCCCAAAGCGGTCGACGAGGCGGGTGCGGATGTCGTCATGCACCGCGCCGATTTCGTCGAGCGTTGGGACCTTGCCGGTGCCGATGGCCCAGACGGGTTCATAGGCGATGACGGTGTTTACACCCGTCGCACCGTCGGGAACGGAGCCAGCGAGCTGGCCGCCAACGACCTCGATCGTGCGGCCCGCTTCGCGTTCCTCCAGCGTTTCGCCGATGCAGATGATGGCAGAGAGCCCAGCGCGCCAGGCGGCTTCGGCCTTGGCGCGGACGATGGCGTCGGTTTCGGCGTGATCGGCGCGGCGTTCGGAATGGCCGACGATGATGTAGTGGCCGCCTGCATCGGCCACCATTTCGGCCGAGATATCGCCGGTGTGGGCGCCGCCTTCATTGGCGTGGCAGTCCTGCGCACCGGTGCGGATGGGCGAGCCCTTTGCCGCGTCCGAAAGGCGGGAGAGAAGCGTTGCGGGCGGGCAGATCAGAACTTCGCAGGCCGGGGTGGGTTCGGCGGCGGCAAGGGCCGCGATTTCGGCCAGTACTTCGGCCGTTCCGTTCATTTTCCAATTTCCAGCGGCGAGTTTCTGCATGTCCTTGAGCCTCCGTCTTTGGGGTTTGGCTTCGGCCATGGCGCAGCAAAGGTCAAGGGCGAAGGCAGGCCGCGGGGGTGCGGTAGAAGGTGAAGGTCAGGCCGCGGTAGTGCCCGTCTTCGGAGGTATGGGCGCCGATCACGTCCGCCTGATCGCAGGGGCCTGCGCCGGAGGTGACGTAGAGCACGTCGCCCGTGACCTCGGCCGGCAAGGGGAAGACCTGCTGGTAGTAGTTCCCGGGCGGACCGTCGGGCGGCGGGGCAAATACGGTAAGTGCGTTGTCGTAGCGGTGGAAAAGATCGGCCAAGACGCCGCGTCGCCGGGCGACGACGTCAAGGTTATTGGCTGCGGCGGTCTTGGCGATTTCTTCGCTGAGAAGCGCGTTGCCCAGGTAGCGGTCTGCGAGAAGTCGGCCGTTCGGAAGGCGGAGCGTTTCGGCTGACATATAGGCCAGCGGCAGGGCGACGACGAGGGTCAGGTTGAGCAGAACGCCTGCAAGGAGCCAGCGGGGATGCTGCGCGAGAATGGCACCGGCCAGTACCGCGCCTGCGACATAGGCCGTGACGGCCCAGTTGGCGTTGGCGCTTGAGCGCAGGCCTTGCACGGTCAGGATGGCGACGACGAGAGCCGAGAAGATGAGAAGGAGGCCCGTGTTGGGGGGCGCCTTCCGGCGTATTGCCCACCAAAGAGCGAGAAGAAAGGCAGCGAAGGCCACGGGGCCGAAGACGACGAACTGGCTGACGAGGAACTCGAGCGCGCTCGCGGGGTTCATCCCAGAGGCATCGACCTTGGCGTTGTCCTTTGCGATGTGGCGCACCGTGGTCCCGCCGTTCGCCACGTTCCACCAGAGGTTGGGGGCGGCAATCACCAGCATCGTGACCAGCGCAAGGCCCGCGCCCCTCCAAGCGATGCGGGCCGACGGGATCAGGAGTGTGGCGAGCGCCAGCGAGAGGGGAAAATAGATCACGGCGTATTTGGCGAGGAAGCCAAGTCCAAGCGCTGCACCCATTAGGAGCGCCCAGCGAGTGGAGGGTGCTTCGCGCAACCGAAGATAAGCATAGAAGGCCGCCGCGTAGCAGGGCAGGAGGAGCGTGTCGGTCGAAAAGAGCCAGCTTCCCAGCGTGACCATCGGCGCGGTGGCGTAGAGAAGGGCTGCCGCCGCGCCTGCCGGGCGGTCGAAAAGCCGGGCGGCGGAGAGGTAGATGAGCCCGGCGGTCAGGGCGTGCAATAGGCTGCCCGAAACCCGGATCCAGAAGGCGCTGTCGGAACCTGCCAGATCGGTAACGGCGCGCAGCCAGAAGGCGATGAGGGGTGGCTTCGAGAAATAGCCCCAGTCGAGGTGCTGGCCCCAGAGCCAGTACTGCGCCTCGTCGACCCAAAGCTCGGTTTCGTCGAAGGCAAGCGTCCCCAATCGCCATAGCGTGAGGCCCAAAATGACCAGCGCCGCAACGCGGGGCTCAGACAGTCGCGCGGCGACGCTCGGCATAGATCAGCCAGAGATTGCGGAAATAGACAACGATGCCAAAGGTTTGGCCAAGGATGATGACGGGCTCGCCGCGATAGATGCCATAGGCCAGCAAGAGCATCCCGCCGCAGATCGAGAACCACCAGAAGGCAATGGGCATGACCGATTTCCGGGCTTTCTCGGAGCTGATCCATTGCACCAGAAAGCGCATGGAAAACGCTAGCTGGGCGGTCAGCCCGACCGCAAGCCAGATCAGGTCTCGGGTCGAAGTGATATTGAAGTATTCAAGAAGGCTTTGCATCATCGGGCCACCTGATTTCGTCTGGCGAGACGCGTTTGGCGCGGCGGATCACCCACATGACCCCGAAGAGATCGACGATGCCGACCAGCGCGCGTTGGAAGTTCGTGTAATTCGAGCGGCCCGCGTGCCGTTCCGCGTGGGAAACGGGCATGTGCTGCACCCGAAGGCCGTGGGCGTTGAAGAGCGCGGGCAGGAACCGGTGCATGTGGTTGAAAAACGGAAGCCGCAGGAAGTCCGCGCGGCGAAAGGCCTTTAGCCCGCAGCCTGTGTCGCGGGTGCCGTCCTGCAGAAGCCAGCCGCGCAGGCCGTTGGCGAAGCGGCTGGCGAAGCGCTTGGACCAGGTATCCTGCCGCCTCTGGCGTTCGCCGGCCACGAGCCCGGGTGGGTTATCGGCCAGAAGGGGGGCCACCATGCGGGGGATCTCGTCAGGCGGGTTCTGGCCATCGCCGTCCATCGTGCAAATGACCGGGCCGCGGGCCGCGATGACGCCGGAGTGGACGGCGGCCGATTGACCGGCCGAACGCGGGTGCTGCACGATGCGGAGCCAGTCTTTTCCAAGAGCGCGCGCTGTTTCTGCCGTACCGTCGTCCGAACCGTCATCGACGAAAATGGCTTCGAAATCACGCCCTTCGCAGGCGGCTTCGATGGCCGCGACCAGGTGGGCGACATTCTCGGCCTCGTTCTTCATCGGCACGACGATGGAAAACTCCGGATGCTGCTCCGGCATGTTCGCCCCACTGCTCACTTTGTTGCTTTTGCTAGCGTTTGCGGCGGAGATTACCGGAAAGCAAGGTGAAAGTAACGGGTGTTACAGTGCTCAGCGGTTTTCGGATCAGTCCCTTGGGCCGAAAGGGGGAAAGCTTTTACTCCGAGGTGTTGGCACGCTCGGCCGTCAGTTCGTCCAAATCCTTGAATTTGATCGACTCACCGCAGCCGCAGGCGTCTTCGACGTTGGGGTTGCGGAATTTGAACCCGCTTTCCAGAAGCGAGGTTTCATAGTCGATTTCGGTGCCGAAAAGGAACATCTGCGCCATGGGCGCGATCATCACGCGCGCGCCTTCCTGTTCGACAACCTCGTCCATGGGGTCGATCTGGTCGGCGTACTCCATCGTGTATTCCATACCGGCGCAACCGCCCTTCTTCACGCCGATGCGAAGGCCGGAATTTCCGTTCTTTTTCATTAGCTTGGAGATATGGGCTACCGCCGCCGGCGTCATGGTCACCGCTGCTTTTCCGGGAATGCCAAACATCACATGAACCCCAGTTCAAGACGGGCTTCGTCGGACATCATCTCCATGCCCCAGGGCGGCTCCCAGGTCAGTTCGACATCGACCTGCTTGACGCCTGGCACGGGTTCGACTGCATCCGCGATCCAGCCGGGCATTTCGCCTGCGACCGGACAGCCCGGCGCGGTCAGCGTCATGATGATCGTGACGGCGTTTTCGTCTGTGATATCAATCGTATAGACGAGTCCCAGATCATAGATGTTGACCGGGATCTCCGGGTCGAAGACCGAGCGGCAGGCTTCTACGATGGCCTCGTGCAGCGGATGATCCGTCGAGGACGGTTTGATCAACGGCGTGCCTTCAAGCTGGTCGGTCGGTTCGGAGTTCATGTCACCCTCGGTCTATCTTGAGCGATTATATAGGGATTGCGCAGGAAGGGTAAAGATGCGTGCGGTTTAACGATGCGTGACCGAAGCGCACGGGCGAAATGGGGCGGTTTTGGTCGTTTTGTACAGCGTACGGTGGTCGGGAGTTCAGTTTTGTACAGAATGGAGAAGCGCAAGTTCACTTTTGTACAGAGCACCGCGCAGTGGGATTAAGGGTTTGTGACGGGCGCGTCCTTGGGCATGGGGCCGAAGGGTTGGTTCGGCTCGCAGTCGGTGAGGCCGAGTTCCGCTATGCGCGCTTCAGTGGGCATCTCACTTAACGATAGTGCGTTTGTTACGCCTCCGACAAGCTGCATTTGCCACCAAGCCCAAACCGAAAAGAACTCACTTTCTTCTAATGTAGTTTGGAGCCATTGGCAGGGAGCGCCCATACGTCTCCGAAATGCGTCGGTCATGCTTACCGATCCATCCAAAAACGCATTCCTGAAATCTGTTTGACCGTTCCATACAACGTTCGTTAAGTCCGTGAGCCTAAGTGCACCACCGAAGTTTGTCGCTGCACTTAGGTTTGTGTCAGTTAAAGCGGTATCAAGGAACAAGGTTGCCTCCAGTGACGCCCGCTGCATCTGTGCCCCTGTCAGGTCTGTGCTAGTTAGACGCGCGCCAAAAAAGTCTACACCGCTAAGGTTTGCATTGCGGAGACTTGCTTCCGTCAATTCAACATCATTCATAATCGCGTCTTCCATTTGCGCCCATCGCATCAGTGCTTGTGCCATAGTTGCATTCCCGAAATTCGCGCCAGTTGCGCGTGCTCCAGTGAAGTCGGTGAATGAGAGTTGCGTGGATCGAAGGTCCGCCTGTTCTAGTTTCGCTCCTGCTAGGCGCGAGAAGTTTAAGTTGGCTCCGTTCAATTTCGCACCTCGCAAAATCGCGAAATCAAAATTGACACCTTCCATTTGTGTGCCACTCAAGTCTGCCTGGGTCAGGTCAGCCTTTGAAAAATTGTACTCAGATAGGTTTCCCCCGGAAAACTGAGCTTCCCTAAAACTAACACCAGCGCTTACCAATCGAGGTATGTCGACCCGGCAAGTGGCGGTGTTATAGAAGTCGGTGCCTTCAAACATGCTCAGCGACACGGTCGCGCCGCGAAGCATTCTGTCAGGTGGAAGTTCTACACCAACAGCGAAAGTACTTTGCATATTGGCTTTCCTGAGGTCTGACCAGCTTAGATCATGGTTGCCTATGGAGCGAATTTGCTGACCGCGACGAGCAATCCATTCATTGATGAAGCCATCTGGAAATGGATCCATGTGCGCTTCGAGATTATCGTAGCTCATTCCTTCGCGATCCAGAAAAGCTGCCAATGCTTCGCGACGCGCAATTGTGCATGTATTCCAGTCGATTGGCCTGCTAGTGATATCCCTTTCAAATAGCGAAATTTCCGCGAGTTGCTGGGCCTCTCCCATCGTACGAATGAACGACGTATGCGCGATGATGGGAGCGAGGCAGAGGGTGATGTAGGCGAGCGCAATGCCGAAGGTCTGTGTCTGGGTTCGTTCCCGCTTGAACGCCAGTCGGTCGATGAGCGTGATGAAGCTGGCGAGGCCTGCGGTGAACGCGCCGATCAGGCTGATCGCGGCGATGGCGGTCATGGCGAGGTCTCGCGCCGGGAGGGATTGTGCCCAGGCGTACCACAGGACCAGAAGGCCGAAGCCCCAGGCGAGGAGGACGTTGAGGAAGGCAGCGGCTCCTTCGAGGGGGCGGGGTTTGGCGCTGTCGTCCGATCTGCTCTAGTTCCTGAGCCATAGTGCGGCGTCGGAGACGAGCCAGGGCGAGACGATCTGGCCCAAGGGTTTGCCTTGCACTGTCTCTTCTGCCGCACCCAGTTCGTAGAAGAGGCGGATGAGGTAGAGGTGGAAGTAGATGTAGACCGCCGCCGTCAGAAGGGGCGCGGCGTAGAAGAAGAGCCGGGTCGGGACCGAGACGCTGACGAGCGGCAGTTGGGTGTTTCGGTCGACGCCGTAGAAATCGATGTGCTCGACCCCCATGAGCGTGACGCCGACGAAGAGGAGGGCGCCGAGAAGCGTGAACCAGGTGGTGCGGGCGTTGCGGGTCAATGCTTCGATCCGGGGGAGCGGGTCGAAGGGTGCGGGTCTGGCCGCGCGGCGGCGTTTGGCGGTCTGGAGGTGGAAGATGTGCTTGGTCATGCGCGCGACACTCAAATCGAAACGGCTGAAATCAGGGGAAGCTTGCGGGCGAGGCCGCCTTGGGTCAAGCGTTGCATCCACGCGCCTGGGGCGCTAGGCGCAGGGTCATGACGGGATTTTCGTTTGAATTGAACGCGACCGATGGGGCGGCGCGGACGGGAGTGATCCGGACGCCCCGGGGCGAGGTGCGGACGCCGGCCTTCATGCCGGTGGGCACCGCGGCGACGGTGAAGGCGATGCTGCCGGAAAGCGTTGCGGCGACGGGGGCGGATATCCTGTTGGGCAACACCTATCACCTGATGCTTCGTCCGACGGCGGAGCGAATTGCGAACCTTGGCGGGCTCCATAAGTTCATGAACTGGGAGAAGCCCATTCTGACGGATTCGGGCGGGTTTCAGGTGATGAGCCTGGCAGGTCTCAGGAAGCTCACCGAGGAGGGGGTGCGGTTTTCGTCTCATATTGACGGGTCGAAGCACATGCTGACGCCCGAACGCTCGATGGAGGTGCAAAAGCTTCTGGGCAGCGACATCGTGATGTGTTTCGACGAGTGCCCGGCGCTGCCCGCGGACCGGGCGCGGATCGCCGAGAGCATGGCGTTGTCGATGCGGTGGGCGGCGCGGTCGCGTGACGCCTTTGGCGACCGGCCGGGGCATGCGCTGTTCGGGATCCAGCAGGGCGGTCTGGAGGAGGACCTGCGGGCTGAAAGCGCCGAGGCATTGGTAGATATCAGTTTTGACGGCTATGCGGTCGGCGGGCTGGCCGTGGGCGAGGGGCAGGAGGCGATGTTCGGGGTGCTGGATTATGCGCCGGGGATGCTGCCCCAGGACAAGCCACGGTACCTGATGGGGGTCGGCAAGCCGGACGATATCGTCGGCGCGGTCAAGCGGGGGATCGACATGATGGATTGCGTTCTGCCGTCGCGCTCGGGCCGGACGGGGCAGGCGTTTACGCGGCGCGGCGTGGTGAACATCAAGAACGCGCGCCATGCGGATGATCCACGGCCCCTGGACGAAGCCTGTGGCTGCCCGGCCTGCACGGGATACAGCCGAGCCTATCTGCACCATGTTTTTCGGGCGGGCGAGATGATCTCGGGCATGCTGCTGACGTGGCACAACTTGCGGTACTATCAGGACTTGATGGCCGAGATGCGAGCGGCGATCGCGGCCGGGACGTTCGAGGCCTTTGAGACGGCGTTTCACGGTCGGCGGGCCGAAGGGGATATCGAGCCGATCTGAATTGCGCGCCTGTCGGCGCACGCCATCCTTTTATTGGGGCTCTGCCCCAAACCCCGGGATATTTTCCGGTCGATGGAAACGAAGAGGTCTTCATAACGCGCGGGACATGCCCGTCGTCCAAGCATCCTTGGCGCCGAGAGGTGCGCCATTGACTTGGTCTAGCTTTCTGCCGTCTTTGCTTCGTCCCAGAGCGCGTCCATTTCGTCGAGTGTCGCGTCGGTGGGGGCTTTCCCAGCCGCGCCGAGCCGGTCTTCGACGGCGGCAAAGCGGCGTTCTACTTTCGCGTTTGTGCGTCTGAGCGCTGCTTCGGGGTCGATACCCCAGTGACGGGCGAGGTTGACGAGGACGAAGAGGACATCTCCGAACTCGTCCTCTCGTGCATCCTGCGAGAGGTCCTTGGCGGCGTTCAATTCGGACACTTCTTCGACGAGCTTGTCCAGGATCGGCTCCGCCGCGTCCCAATCGAAGCCGACGCGTGCAAGGCGCTTTTGCAGTTTCAACGCACGGAGAAGGGCGGGGAGACCCTTGGCGACCCCGTCGAGCGTGCGCGCTTCGCCGCGACCGGCACGTTCGGCGGCTTTCGCCGCCTCCCAGTCGCGGGTTTGTTGCTCGGCGCTTTTCTGGTTGCTTTGCGAACCAAAGACATGGGGGTGCCGGTCGATCATCTTCTTCGAGACCTGGGCCGCGATGCTTTCGGTGTCGAAAAGACCCGCTTCGTCGGCCATTTGCCCGTGGTAGATCACTTGCAGAAGCAGATCGCCCAATTCGCCCTGAAGCTCGTCCCAGGCCTCGCGTTCGATGGCGTCTGCCACCTCATAGGCTTCTTCGATGGTATAGGGCGCGATGGTGGCGAAGGTCTGTTCGATGTCCCAGGGGCACCCCGTTTCCGGGTCACGGAGGCGGCGCATCACCTCGATCAGCTGGGGCCAGCCATCTGGGGTATCGAAGATTGGGTCGGACATGAAGCGCGCTCCTTGGCAGCGATGGCGATGGGGGATAGGTTCCATGGCCGGGCAGGGTTGTCTACCGGGGAAGGGCAGGACATGGCGTTGGAGGATGCGAAAAGCGAGGTCGACCGCGCGTTATCGGGCGAGGCGACCGGGCTGGCCTATGAGAACGTCTTTGCGGGCGTGACCTCTTTCCTGCGTCGGTCTTTGACGAAGGACCCTGCGGGGGCCGATCTGGCGGTCATGGGTGTGCCCTTCGATCAGGCCGTAACACACCGGCCCGGCGCGCGGTTCGGGCCGCGGGCGATCCGCGAGGCCTCGAGCCTGATGGCGGGCGATGTGCCTTACGGTTGGGGATACAGCCCGCTGGAGCGGTTTCGCGTGGTCGATACGGGCGACATGGCGTTCGACTATGCCAAGCCCGCCGAGGTACCCGGCCTGATCGAGGCGCGCGCGGCGGCTGTTCTTGCGTCAGGCGCGGCATGTCTGACGCTTGGCGGCGATCATTCGATCACCTTGCCGCTTTTGCGCGCGCATGTGGCGCGGCATGGGCCGGTGGCGCTGCTGCAATTCGATGCGCATCCCGACACCTGGGCCGATAACGCACAGGACCGCGTCGATCATGGCACTTTCGTCTACAAGGCTTTGCAGGAGGGCCTGATCGATGCCGGGCGTTCGGTGCAGATCGGGATGCGGGTCGAGGTCGAAGGCGAAGGCAAGCCGCCGGTCGCCCGGTTCGACGCGCGTGCCGTCCATGCCAGTGATATCCTGCCCGCAGTGCGTGAGGTCCTTGGCGACGGTCCCGTCTATCTGACCTTCGACATCGACGTTCTGGACCCGGCCTTTGCTCCGGGCACCGGCACGCCCGTCTGGGGCGGGCTGACAACGGTGCAAGCCGGGCTTTTGCTGCGCGGGCTTGCAGGCATCGATCTGATCGGGGCGGATGTGGTAGAAGTCTCGCCGCCCTATGACCATGCGGACATCACGGCCATCGCGGCCGCCCATGTGGCCTATGAGCTTGTCGCGCTTTGGGGTTGGTCACGACGTTGAATTTGACTACCGCGGGTCAGTGGACATATCTGTCTGACCATGACGGCATTTTTTACAAAGACTTTTTACACATTGTTCGCGGCCTTGATCGGGCTTGCGGTGATCAGGCTTATCCCGGTCGATACCGAAGCATTTCACGAAGATCCTGCCTTGCCTGAAAAGAGGCGTTCGGAAGTGCGGCTGATCGGACGCGAGGCGCCGCGGTATCCGGTCGAGGCGGACGAATTGCTGGCGGCCTTTCAGCGTATCGCGACAGCCGATTTCAGCACGCGGCTGGTTGAAGGCAGCGTCGAAGAAGGGATGATGACCTTCGTGACGCGGTCCCCGGTGTTCGGATTTCGCGATTTCACCACCGTCAAGGCGGTCGATGAGGCCGGAGGGGCCAAACTTTCTCTGTTCGCGCGGCCGCGCGGAAATGTCTATGACTGGGACATGAATGAAAAGCGCTCAGACAGGTGGCTGGGCGAGTTGCAGGAGACGCTCGGCGGGGCTTAGCTCGCGCGAGGACGACAGGCATGCATCGCCCGTGTCCCGCCATATGGGCACGTTGAGAGACATGTCGCATTGCGCCATGAAGGCGCGGCCATCGACTTGCAGGCAGATGACCTCTCCCAATTCGACGCGCAGGCCTTGCGTATCGGTGCAATAGCAGTCGACGGTCTTGCCGCTGGGGCTGGTGACATCCGCGAGCGCCGGTGTCGCTGCGAGAAGCGCGATGAAAAGCGTTCTGAACATGACTGAGAATATAATCATTCGGGTTGCTTCTGCCAATCCCCATGGGGATTGACGGCAGACGGGCTTTGAGAGACAGGAAGGCATGGTCCCTTTAGAGACACTCAACCAAATCCGTGAACGCTTTCAGTTCCTTGAGGCCAAGATGGCGGGGGGTGCCGAGGCGCATGAGATCGCCGAACTTTCGCGCGAATATGCCGAGTTGAAGCCGGTTGTGGGCGAGATCGAGGCCTATACCGCGATGTTGGAGGCCCGTGGCGAGGCGGAGGCCATGCTGGATGATGTCGAGATGAAGGGTTTGGCCGAGGAGGAATTGCAGTCGTTGAAGGAGGCCATTCCTGAGGCGGAACAGAAGCTCAGGATTGCGCTCTTGCCGAAGGATGCAGCCGACGCGCGCCCCGCGATCATCGAGATACGGCCCGGGACGGGGGGCGAGGAAGCGGCACTTTTCGCGGGTGACTTGCTGCGGATGTATCAACGCTATGCCGAGGCGAAAGGCTGGCGATTTTCGGTGATCGAGTTGGCGGAAACCGAACTGGGCGGGATCAAGGAAGTGGTCGCCAACGTCTCGGGTGATGGGGTCTTTGCGCGGTTGAAGTTCGAAAGCGGCGTGCACCGGGTGCAACGGGTGCCGCAGACGGAATCGGGGGGGCGGATTCATACCAGCGCCGCGACGGTAGCGGTGTTGCCCGAGGCGGAGGAGGTCGATATCGACATCCCCGCACAGGATATCCGGATCGACACCATGCGGGCCTCTGGCGCGGGCGGGCAGCATGTGAACACGACGGACTCGGCGGTGCGGATCACGCATATTCCGTCCGGCATCGTGGTGACCTCGTCGGAGAAGTCCCAGCATCAGAACCGGGCGATCGCGATGGCGCATTTGCGCGCCAAGCTTTATGACATGGAACGTCAGCGTGCAGCGGAAGAACGGGCGGCGGACCGGAAGAGCCAGGTGGGTTCGGGCGACCGGTCTGAGCGCATCCGGACGTACAACTTCCCGCAGGGACGGATGACGGATCACCGGATCGGGCTGACGCTTTACAAGTTGGGCGAGGTGATTGCGGGCGATCTGGACGAGACAATCGATGCGTTGATTGCCGCGGATCAGGCCGAGCGTCTGGCGGAGCAGGGGCTGTGAGCGTGGTGTCCGATTTCTGCGCAGAAATCGGGGCGGAGAATGCGCATTTTCCGCTTTCAGGCGGATGACCTTGGAGGAGGCAGTTGAGGTTTTGCGCGCGGCGGGTGTTGCGGACTCGGTGGGCGATGCGCGGCGGTTGCAGCGCGAGGCGGTGGACTTCGAGGAGGCCATTCGGCAGCGCGCCGCGCGCGTGCCGGTCTCGCAGATCCTTGGGCGGCGGGCGTTCTGGAGGCATGAGTTTCGTGTGACGCCGGATGTCCTCGATCCGCGGCCCGAGACGGAAACGCTGGTGGAACTGGCGCTTCAGGAACCGTTTCGGAAGGTCCTGGACCTGGGGACGGGGTCGGGGTGCATCGTGATCTCGCTTCTGGCGGAGCGACCGGAGGCGCGGGGCATCGGCACGGATGTGTCCGAGCGGGCGGTTCTGGTGGCAGGCGAAAACGCCATGGCGGCGGGGGTCGCGGACCGATTGGTGCTGCCGCTCTCGGACTGGTTCGAGGATGTGGGCGGGCGCTTCGATCTGATCGTGTCGAACCCGCCTTATATCGCCGCCGATGAAATGGCCGGCCTTGAGCCGGAGGTGCGCGACCACGAACCTCGGGCGGCGCTAACTGACGAGGGCGACGGCCTGTCGGCGTATCGGATCATTGCGGCGAAGGCCGGCGATCATTTGACGCCAGGCGGCCGCGTTCTGGTGGAAATCGGCGCATCGCAAGGCCAGGCGGTTTCCGAGCTTTTTCGCGCCGCGGGGCTTGAAGATGTGCGGGTTCATCCCGATCTGGATGGCAGGGATCGCGTTGTATCTGCCCGGAAAGCAGGCGTTTGACCCGGCAAATACGTGCCACAATGCGGCGGAAAACTCCTCTTTTCGCGTAAAAATTGCTTGGCAATCCCGGAATCACTGAGTACACCCTTGTGTGCGGACGGCGGAGCGCCTGCTGGCTCCCCCGGAAATCTGCCAAATCCACGCACGGACAACACGCCTGGGAATAAGGCGAAGAATTGGGACTTGTCCGCGCACCACCAGACCAAAGGCTGGACCGAAAACTTATGAGATCTTCCAAGTCACGATCGCGGTCGAAGTCGAACCGCAACCGCTCGATGGGCAATATCGTCAACCGTGTGTTTGACAGCTCGGGCCCAGAAGGCAAAGTGCGGGGAACACCGCAACAGATTATCGACAAGTACAATCAGCTTGCCCGCGACGCTCAACTGTCGAACGACCGGGTGGCGACGGAGAATTTCCAGCAACACGCCGAACACTATCTGCGCATGCTGGCCGAAGCGCAGCGCGAGCAGCAGGAACGCCAGGCGCAGCAGCAACAACAGCAGCAGGAACGCCAGCAGCAGCGCAGCGCGCAGGGCGGCGGTGGACGCCAGGGCGGCGAAGATGGACCTTCTCGTGACCGGGCACCGGTGGCGGCAGGCGAGGGCGAACAGCCGGACATCCAGGCCCCTGTCGCAGATGCGCCAGAATCCGATCCGGTTATCGAAACAGCCCCGGACCAACCCGAAAGCGCGCTAGTGGAGACGCCCGAAGACAGTCAGCCGCGTCAGCGACGCCCACGGCGGAAACCCGAGCCCGATGCTGCGGCTGGAGATCAGCCGACACCGGACGCCGCAGAGTAACGCCTGGCGCTGCCCAAATGTCTTGAACCCGATGTGGACAGTCTTGGGCGGCCGATGGCGTATTTGCGTATTTGGAGCAAGATGAAGCTGGTGGGATGGTTTCTGCGGCGATGCGTTAAGGTTAACCATCGTTAAGGTTAACGCTTTCGAGGAACACTCTAAATCAACACCTTCCGCCTGAGAGCGTTTCCCGGTCGGTTGTAAGCGAGCATCGGATTTTGCGCTCGAGGCGAAGCCGAAAGACCGCAAGAAGCGACTTCTGCTGTTCCGGAGTTGTCCCGGGTGCAGTGAACGACGGGATCAGGCAACGGCCCTTGCAAGCGCGCAAAATCTTTCCAGATCAATCGTTTCGGCCCGCGCCGTCGGATCGATACCGGCGGCTTTCAGTTTGTCTTCGATGCCGGGGATGCCCTTGAGCGAGGCGCGGAGCATCTTGCGGCGCTGCTGAAAGGCCCGCGCCACGATATCTTGTAGCACTTTCGAGTTGGCCGGAAACCGAGGTTCCGGCAGCGCCGTGATCTGGACGACCGCCGAACGTACCTTTGGCGGTGGCGTGAAGGCTTGCGGCGGCAGGTCCATGACGATCTTCGCGTCTGCCCGCCACTGCGTCAGGATCGACAGGCGGCCAAAGGCCTTGGACCCCGGCTGGGCCACGATCCGGTCCGCGACCTCGCGCTGGAACATGAGCGTCAGGCTCTCCCAGAATGGCGGCCAGTCCGGCGGATCGAGCCAGGATGTCAGAAGCGCGGTGCCGACATTGTAGGGCAGGTTCGCGGCGATCTTGATAGGAGGGGTCAGGTGCCTTGTGACATCGATCTCCATCGCGTCGCCTTCGATGACGTGAAGGCGCCCGGGATAGGCGTCGGCGATCTGCTGGAGTGCGGGCAAACACCGGGGGTCCTTTTCGATGGCCACGACTCGGCGTGCGCCAGAGGCCAGAAGGCCGCGGGTCAGCCCACCGGGGCCCGGGCCGATTTCAAGGACGTCGTGGCCGGTGAGATCGCCTGCGGCGCGGGCGATCTTGGCCGTCAGGTTGAGGTCCAGAAGGAAATTCTGCCCCAAAGACTTTCGCGCGCTCAGCCCATGGGCCTGAATGACCTCGCGCAAGGGCGGCAGATCGTCGATCACGGGGATCCGGCCCGGGCCATCGACCAGGCGAGTTTCAGGGCCTCGGTCATCGAGGCGGGGTTGGCAAGGCCGTGCCCGGCGATGTCGAACGCCGTGCCGTGATCCGGCGATGTGCGGATGATCGGCAGGCCGAGCGTGACGTTGACGCCGGTGTCGAAGGCCAGCGTCTTTATCGGCACCAGCGCCTGATCGTGGTACATCGCGACGGCCGCGTCATAGCGCACGCGGGCGGCGGCATGGAACATCGTGTCGGCGGGGAGCGGCCCCCGGATGTCCATGCCTTCGGCGCGCAAGCGCTCGCAGACCGGGGCGATCAGGTTTGCGTCTTCGGTGCCAAGCATGCCGCCTTCGCCCGCATGCGGGTTCAGGCCCGCGACCGCAAGGCGCGGTGCGGCGATGCCGAAGCGGTCGCGGAGGGCGGCGTGGGTGATGCGAAGCGTGTCTTCCAGAAGCGGTTCGGTCAGCGAGGTCGGCACTTCGGCCAGCGGCACGTGGATGGTGACGGGCACGACGCGCAAGGCGTCGGAGGCGATCATCATGACGGGGCGGTCGGCGCCTGTCAGGTCTGCGAGGAACTCGGTGTGACCAGGCCAGGTGAAGCCCGCGTGGTCGACCAGCTCCTTCTTGGCAATGGGTGCGGTGCAAAGGGCCGAGGCCTTGCCGTCTTGCACTAGCTTCACGCCGCGCCTGATCACTTCGACGACCCCTCGCGCGTTGTCCGATCTGGGGCGACCCGGCGGGGCTTCTTGTGGAAAGGCGTGAAGCAGGACCGGCACGCCCCGCGGCAGTGCCTTTGCGGTCTGGTCGGGGCTGTCGATGATGACGATCGGGGCGCTTTCCGGCAGATGCGCAGGATCGGCGATCAGAAAGAACGGCACGGCCCCGTCAAGCGCTTGCCATGCGCCCACGGTCACTTCGATGCCGATGCCCGAGGGATCGCCGCAGGAAACCGCAACGGGGGGAAGGTGCTGCTCTGGCATGAAAATCAGTTGGAGCTGAAATCGATTATGTCGGTGTCGGCGCGAAGCTGGCTTAGGTAATGGGCGGCCGCGGTTCCAAGCCGGGCGTTGAGAAGGCGGTTTCCGGCGATTTCGAGATCCACGGTGCTTTCCGTCGCGGGCTGGCGGGCGCAAAGCATCAGGACAGTGGCGTTGCCGCCACGCGTAATTGCCGTTGACGTTTCGTTTTCGTCGAGCGTGTCAAGGGCGCGGGCGATGTCGGCGGGAAGTTCGCGGATGACGCGCGTCTCGCGCAGCAGACGCTCTTCCGGCAGGCCCTGGGCCACGCCGTAGAAGTCGTCGCAGACATCGACGCGACGGGCGATCGCGTTCGCCTCTGCCGCACCGCCTCCGACGACGAAGAGCGCGTAATCCACCGCAAGCGTCTCGGGCGTGCCAGCGGCGATGCGTTCGGAATCGCGGAGAAGGAACACGCCAATGGCGTTTTCCAGTCTGACGGGCTGGCTGATCTGGCCGGGTGTAAGCCCGCCGATGGCGCGCTGGACGTCTTCGGGGAGGCCATCGAAGGCAACCCAGTTCAATTCGCCGCCGCGGGGGGCCGAGGGGGCCACGGAAAACCGGCGCGCGGCTGCGGAGAAAGCCGTTTCATCCGGCAGGCGTGTCAGTTCAGCGGCGCGGTCGAGCGAGGCGCGCTCTGCCTCGGGTGTGTTCGCGGGCAAGAGGATCTCGGAGACCAGCACGCGCTGGCCGCCTTCCGTGCCCAATTGTGCGAGCGACCGGCGGACCTGGTCCTGCGAGATGGAGCCGCGTGCCGTATCACCGAAGCGCGCCCGAACCGTCTCGCGCCAGGCGACGCCGGAAGTGAAAAAGTCGCGGATGGTGCCTTCGGTGATGCCGGCATTGCCCGTTATTGTCAGGAATTGCTCGGCGGTCAGATTGGCGCGGGCGGCGAATTCGGTGATGCCCGCCTCGATGGCCTCGGGCGTCACTTCGATCCCTTCGCGGGCGGCGGCATCCAGTTGAAGCGCTTGGTTGATAAGTTGTTCGCGCGCCAGCTCTCGGGTGTCGCCGGGGGCTCCGAGGAGTGTGAGGAACCGCGCCCGCTGGTCGATCTGATGGCGGGTGACGACAGAGGTGCCCACCTGAAGTTCGGGGCTGAACTGCCCCTGTGCCCTTGCCAAGTCGCTTCCGAGGGCAGAAATGGCCAACCACGCGGACATGATCAAAACACCGATACGCATCAAAGCCTTATCCTCTGCATTTCCGTCTTAGATTGCGATCATTCTCACGCCCGCCGATGCCGGTCAAGGAGACGCGGAAGCCGAATTCGGTCGTCGGGTCCACACTAGTGGAGTCTGCGTAGCGACGCGAGACGGAAAAGGACATGTCGGCGCATTCCGTCTGATAGCCCAAACCAAGGCCGGTGCGAGTGGCGCGATCGGCATTGAAATCATAGCGCCAGTTTGCGCGGGCCGACCATCGGTCATTGAGCTGATAGGTGCCATCCAGTCCCCATTCGGAAAGGCTGGCATCCCGGTCTTCGGAAGGTTCGGGCACGGCGAAGAGGTAGTGTGTGCCCAAAGCCAACCGGTCATTCCGCCAGTCCAGTCGCGTTTCCGAGAGGGTGAAGTTGATGTCGGTGTCAAAAAGCGAGCGAGAGATGACCTGGAAATCGTCGCCGATCGAAAGACGCCCTGAAAGGAGCCACTCCGAGCGGTCGCCCTCCAGCCCAGACCCTTCGCCGAAGCCCAGATCTCCTGTCAGATTGGCCAGGCGTCCAAGGGCAAGGTCGAGTGTCCAGCCATCCGGATCGACCCGTTGCCACGACGCGCCGAGAGCGACCCTTACACCATCTTCGGCGCCATCGAAGCCCGGATAGCGCGAGGGTGAAAACAGGTTCGCCTCGTCGAACTCCACGACGCGGCTGTCTTCCAGGGGCGCTTCGTCGCCGCCGGTGTCGGAAAAGTCGATGCGCGCGATGGGTTCCAGCACCTCGCGGCCGCCATCCTGCGTCCGCCGGGACATCGGCCAGCGCAACTCGGCGGCGGCGCGTGGCACAACGCGGGTCAGGGCTTCGTCAAATGTGCTGTCCTGCGCGGTGGTGTAAGCATCGACGCGAAAGCCAAGTTCGCTGCCCGCGATGATGCCGGGTTCAGTCATCCACGACCGGTTCCAGTTGAGCGCTGCACTGAGCCGGGTGACGTCGCGCCCGACGATATCCGCTGAGGACGGACGTTCGAGCGCCATCAACCCCACCGTCGCGACGGTCCTGCCGCCAAAGGACAGGTCGGGTAATTCACGAGAGAACTCGGCTTCGATGAACTGGTTGGGCAGAGTGTCTTCGATGGGAATTTCGGACTCGCGAAGCGTGCGGAAATCCGAAATCGACGCGCGGAACTTGTCCTTGGTCCGAACCCGGCCGATCGAGATCGAATTGCTCAACCGGTCCTTGTCCGAATATCCGTAGTCGAAAAGATAACCCGGGTCTGACACCAGTTCGAGCTGTAGTTGCGCTGTGTATCCACGCGGCAACCTGAGAGATGCGTTGCCGAAGAAATAGCCACGCTCGTCCCGAATATCGTCCTCGGTCACGGCGCCGACGACATCGATGCGGCCGTTTCGAAGCAGTTGGCGGTAACCGAATTCCAACGTGGTTGTCGAGGTCGAGAGGTAAGGTGTCAGCGTTGCGTCCGCATGATCCCCAAGCGCGATGAAATAAGGGAGCTTGATCCCAGTTCCGAGATCCGAGGAGGATGAGAATTGCGGGATCAGAAGCCCCGTCGCGCGCCCGACGCTGGGGTCGGGAAGCCGGAGGCGCGGGAAGTAGAAGATCGGCACGCCGGCGACACGAAACTGCGCGCCTTCGAAATAAAGCTGGCGTTCGAGTTCGTCGTGGATCACCCGGCGCGCGCGAATCTCCCACAAAGGGGTTGGGTCGTTGGCGCAGACCTCGCAGGAGGATGCGACGACCCGGTCCAGCCGCGTATAGCGATCATCGACGCGCGCGATTTCGTTGGCGGCGAGTTGCAGTTGCTGGTCCAGCACCAACCGGGCCGAGACAAGGACGCCGTTCCTCAGATCGCGGTCCAATTGCGCCTGATCCGCCAGTACGACGGTGCCGTCGGGGTCGGTCACCCTGATGGGACCAACGATGGTCAATTGATCGCCGTCGCGGGTATAGGTCACTTCCCGGGCAGAGAGCCGCGTGCCTTGGTAAAAGACCTCGACATTGCCGCTTGCGGTCACACGGCCCGACGGATCGACGGCTATTTGATCGGCGACGAGCGAGGCCAAGTCTTGCGCAGCTGCGGCACGGGGCGTGAGCGTGACAACGCACAGCAAGCAAAACAGAACGGCGTATCGGATCATCCGTCTTCCAGGTGCAACAACAGGCCGAGCGGCAGAAGAAGGGCCGCAAGGGGTGGCCCCCAGGCGGCCAGGAGAATCGGGATCTGACCGTTCTCGCCGAGAATGGCGGCGAAGTTCCGGATGAAATAAAGCGTGAAGCCAAGCCCAAGCGCGGCGAGCACCATGATGCCGGTGCGCCCGAAGCGGGTGTGGCGCATGGTGAAGCCAGCGCCCACAAGCACCATGGCCGCCAATAAAAGCGGCAGCGCCAGCTCCATGTGGAAGAACGTTCGGTGATTGCGCGCCGAGAACCCAGCGGCTTCGAGGCGCGCAATGAAGCCCGGCAGTTCCCAGATCGGGATGGCCGAGGGCGTGCCGAAGCTGTCGAGGATCTGGTTCCGCGTCAAGTTTGAGGCGAGGCTGAGGGCCGGGCTTTCGAAGCTGTCGACTTCCGGGATCAGATCATCGGTGTCGAACCGCCATTCCTTGGCCTCGCGTATGTTCCAGGCACCGGTTGTGAGTTCGGCTTCCCGTGCCTCGATCCGGAAGGTCGGGCGGCCTTCGGACGAGAACCCCATGAAGGTGACGCCAAAGAGCCGTGTGCCGTCGAGATTGGCGCGGTCGGCCCGGATGACCGTCTGCCCATCCCTGTTGCCTTGACGGAGCCAAAGACCCTCTTCGCTGACCGAGAGGGTCGACGCCTCGCCCGAGATTCGCGTGGTCACCGTTTCGTACTGCTTTTGCGTCGCGGCGACGATCGGGTTGACGGCGGCTACGGCGATGACGCCAAGCGCGAGCGCCAGAATGATGGGCGCGATGAGGCTTTTCAGTGCCGATCTGCCGGAGGCGCGTGTCACCACCAGTTCGGACGATCGCGAGAGGCCAAGGAACAGCGCCAGTGTCGCAAGGATCATCACCAGAGGCAGAATGCGGTAGAGAACGGCCGGGACCGAAAGCGTGGCCAGCATAAGAAGCGTGCCGAAGCTTGCCTCGTCATTGCCGCCGTGGCGCCGGATCTGTTCGATCAACCCCGTCAGCAACAGGATGGCGAAAAAGATCAGGAGGACCGAGAAGAAGCTCTTCAGAAAGCGTTTGCCGAAATATAGGTGGAGGGTCATGTGCGCGTTCGCCTCCGCCACCTGAGGAGCGTCGGGCGTTCGGCGAGCAGCAGCAGAAACCCGGCCAGCAGCAATCCGAAGAACGGCCCGACATAGGCCAGTGGCCAAGCATTGGCATCGCTTTGCACCGCGCCCTGTCCTGCCTGGGTGAGTATCTGCACGACGATCAAGGCGCCGATGGCAGCGAGAATCTGGCGCCAGACACCGAAACGGGAAAAGCCGCCCACCAGAAGGGCGGCGAACCCGATTAGCGGCGCGACGAGCCCGTTGAACGCATTGCTGAAGCGTTCGTGGGCTTCCGCGATCAGGCGGGCGCGGCTTGTGCGCGTGATGTCCTGGGTGGCCTGGCTGGCTGCCAGCAAGAGCGTGGTCGGCAGTTCATTGGGATGTCGCCGGTCGCGGGCGATCCCGTCGATGAGGCCTTCCAGATCGAAAGCGAAGTCCTCGAACCGGGTGACTGAGAGCCGTTTCCGATCACTGTCGTAGGCCTGTGCCATGCCGTCGATCATGACAAGGCTTGGCGCGGTCTCTCCCCGGACAAGAAGCGCTTCGCGCGCGGTATAGGTCACGCGACGTGCCGGGTCGCGGGCGTCCGAGAGAAAGATGTTGGACAGGGCGCCGACGGGGGTGATTTCACGGATGTAGAACGTGACCCCATCCGCGGGGTGCAGGAACCTGCCTTCGCTGAGGAGACGGGCGGTCATATTCTCGGATATCTCGGCCGTGCGGTCCGCAAGCCGGGCCGAACTGATCGGGACCAGCAGGTGGGCGAGGATCGACGATAGAAGAAAGATGAAAACGCCGAACATCAGGACGGGCCGGGCAAGCCGCCAGGGCGAAAAGCCGGTGGCCTGGACGACGACCAATTCGCTTTCCGACATCAAGCGGTTGGTGGCGTAGATCGTGCCTGCGAATGCGGCGACCGGCAGGACAATGCGGATGACGTTGGGGAGCGTGAGCGCAGTGAATTCAAGGAATACCGCCGCGGATTGGCCATTGGCGATCAACTGGTCGAAGAGAACGACGGCCCGGTTGACCCAATAGACAAGCACGAGGACCAGCGCGAAGAAGCCGAAGAGCATCAGCAACTGGGAAAGAAGGTATCTGTCGAATCGTCCGGTCATGCGGGCCTGCTCTTTGTGCGAGAGGTTAGACCATCGTTTGGACGGCGTAAAACCGTCACTGGCAAAAGCCCGCCCGGGCGGGTCGGGCCGAATACCGAGACGGAATTCGTGACGGAAAATGACCCATTTTCCGGCGCCCCCCGTGACGCGGGCGCGGCATCGGTCTAGGTAAGTCGGGAACCACCCCAACGAACGAGCGAGCGCTGATATGGCTGACCTTCCTTCTGTGACATTCACCGACAGCGATCTGGACGCGATTGCGAGTGCAGAGGGGCATGTCGCGGTCTTTTTGCCGGAGAGCGGCAAGATGGACGTCATGGCGCGCCGCGTGAACCGTTTGACGAAAGGGGCGCTAGCGCGGCTTGCCGAAAGCGAGCGGTTTCAGAAGCTGAAGGACGGCCAAGCCGTGGCGCTGGCTTATCCGACAGGCATGGCGGCGGAAGCCATTCATGTGATCCGTCTGGAAAAGCGGGCGCGAGGGGCTGCGGCCCGCGAAGGCGGGGCGACGTTCGGCGCTGTGCTGGGTCAGTTGGGCGGGTTGATACTGGCGCCGGGGCTGAAGGGGCTGGACGATGTTCTGTTGGGCGTATTGCTGAAGAGTTACCGGTTCGACCGGCACGTGACGGGGGACGACAAGACATCTCCCGGCGGGGTCACGGTGATGACCTCGGACGCGGATGCCGGTGCAGGGTTTGAAACGGTCCGGGCCCTGGCCGAAGGGGTCTGCTTTGCGCGGGATCTTGTGAACGAGCCGTCGAACGTTCTGACCACCACCGAGTTTGCCACGCGGCTGGAGGCGCTGAGTTCGCTTGGCCTGAAGGTACAGGTGCTGGAGGAACCCGAACTGGAGAAGCTCGGGATGCGCACGCTTCTGGCTGTGGGCCAAGGCTCGGAAAGCCCGTCCAAGGTCGTTGTCATGGAATGGAACGGCGGCGGCAAGGAGAAGCCTTTTGCCTTGATTGGCAAGGGCGTCGTTTTCGACACCGGCGGGATTTCGTTGAAACCGGCGGCCGGCATGGAAGACATGACGATGGACATGGGCGGGGCCGGAACCGTCGCGGGCGTCATGCAGGCGTTGGCGGCGCGGAAGGCCAAGGCAAATGTCGTGGGGCTGATCGGGCTGGTCGAGAACATGCCGGACGGGCGGGCGCAGCGACCGGGCGATGTCGTGGCTTCGATGAAGGGTGACACGGTCGAGGTGATTAACACCGACGCCGAAGGCCGCCTCGTTCTGTGCGACGTCATGTGGTACGCGCAGGAGCGGTTCGAACCGGTCGCCATGGTCGATCTGGCGACGCTGACGGGCGCGGTGATTATTGCTTTGGGGCATGAGAACGCGGGCGTCTTTTCGAACGACGACGCCTTGTCGAAGGCGTTTCTCTCGGCAGCGGAGGCCGAGGGCGAGGGGGCCTGGCGACTGCCGTTGGGTGCGGGCTATGACAAGCAGCTGAAAAGCCGGGTGGCGGACATGAAGAACGTGGGCGGGCGGCCTGCGGGCTCGATCACGGCGGCGCAGTTTCTGGCGCGTTTCGTGAAGGAGGAGACGCCTTGGATCCATCTGGACATCGCAGGTGTCGCGTCTTTGAAAACCGCCACCAAACTGGCTCCAAAGGGTGCGACTGGGTGGGGCGTTCTGGCGCTGAACCGCTTGATTTCAAACAAGTACGAGGGGTGATCCTTGGGCGCGGCGTTTTTCTATCACCTGACCGAACGGCCTCTGGAGGCGACCTTGCCGGTGCTTTTGGGCAAAGCGCTGGAGGCCGGTTGGCGGGTCGAAGTGCGCGGGACGGATGATGCCGCTCTGGATCGGCTGGACCGGCAGCTTTGGCTGGGCGAAGGGTTCCTGCCGCATGGACGCGCGGGTGGGCCACGTGATGCGGAACAGCCGGTTTTGCTGACGAATGGTCCGGGCGGGAACGACGCGGCCTGTGTCATGAGCGTCGACGGCGCAGAGGTTGCGCCCAAGGAAGTGGCCGGGCTGGAACGGGTGTGCATCCTGTTCAACGGGGCGGATGCGGGCGCGGTCGAGGTCGCGCGCAACCAGTGGCGCGCGATGACCGAGGCGGGTGTTTCGGCGCAGTACTGGGCCGAAGACGGAGGGCGTTGGGTGAAGAAATCCGAAAGCGGGTGATTGTCATGAACAGCCGCCGGAAGGCCGCGTATCAGTTCAGCACGATTGAATAGCGGACAATCCGATTGTTGTCCGAGTCGGCGAAGTAATATCGGTTCCCGCTCACTTCCACGCCTTCGGGATCATCGAATTTGCCCGGCCCCAGCCCGGGCGAGCCGTCCCCAAGGATCCCCAGAAGTCGCCCCTCTGGTGTTTCTTCGGGATCGATCAGCAGGATGCGATGGGCATCCTGATCGGCAACTACCAGCAAGCCACCGTCCGTCACATCCATGTATCGGGCCCCGACAAAACCGTATTTTGCATCGTTGATCACCTGGATTTCTTCCAGATCGGGCGAATAGCGCACGAGGCGGCGGTTGAAGTTGTCCGCCACCCAGACCGAGCCGTCCGGTCCCTCGGCCACGTCGTGAGCGCCCATGTGACTGCCGACCGCGCCCAACAGTTCGCCATCCCGGTAGCGCATCAGCGTGCCGACCCCGCCTGCGGTCACATAAAGGTCGCCGTTGCTGTGAAGAAGTGCACCTGCCGTTCGCGGCGCTGACACGGCCGCCTCAGGCGGGGACTTCAGAGCGTCGATGTCGGGATAGAGCGCCACGGCGCTGACGCCCGTGACGGCGATGGCGATGCTGCCGGTGGGCCCGAATGAGATGTCACGCACGCCGGGCAGGAAGCCTTCTCCCAGCATCTCGACCAATTCCAGCGTTTCAGGGTCAAAGACCGCGACCCGCGCGCCGAACTTGTC
>JAAUYH010156047.1_pt1 | contig 51057 bp, 42 predicted proteins | sample 7278061 | NCBI WGS metagenome assembly JAAUYH01 (sample SAMN14350203, study PRJNA611818) | marine sediment metagenome | isolation source: surface marine sediment (0.6m) | place: French Polynesia: Moorea | collected 2018-08
ACAGTTCGCGCAACATCACGCTTTTCTCCCAATGGCGCAAAAGAAGATGCTTTCAGCTTTCCGGCTTTCGGCGAACTCCAAAGTGTCTTGCCTAACTCATCTGGATCCGCACCACTGAAAATTTCTATAAGGCCCGGTTCACCAGCAAGATTGAGTTGAGAAAGGATATGATTTGCAAGTTCGACCTCTGCCACCAAACCTGACGTTTCGTCTTCGTTTTTGGGATCGACAAGAATTACAATTCTATTGGCGCCACTGCACGCCATACCCAGCAATTCCACATGGCCCAAAACGGTGATCGCGTGAAATCCGACAGGAACCGTGTTGGCAGGCAATCCATCACCAAACCGGGCCATTGCCGATATCATTTCTGTGCCATGACTTTCACCATGCAGGAGCAATTCCGGATTGCTTCCACCTGCTTCCGTGTAGGTGCCAAGCAGGTTCTGAACCCGTCCAATCACGTCTGACCGGTTCGGATATTGATACGCGATGGAACCAGTCGGGCAAACGGCGTGACAGGAACCGCACCCGCCGCAAATACCGTGATTAATTGAAACGATATCACCGGCATCAGCAATCGCGCCTGCCGGACAAACATCAAGGCATTTGCTGCAACCGGTTTTCTGGGAACGGGAATGCGCGCATGTATCAGAATTGTAATCCACATAAATCGGCTTCTCATATTCACCGACCATTTCTGAAAATGACACAACTTTCTTGAACAGTGATACGGGGTCGTCCGGGTCACAATAAGCATAACCATCGCGATGTTTGTGGGAGGAGAACAATGGGGTTTTACCTGACACGTCAAATATCAGACTGCAGTTCGATTTTGCTCCATTCCTGGAGACTCCAAATTCCAAACCACCACGTGAAGAAGGTCTTAAGGGGCTGTAACCGTCAACGGTCACCTCAAAAGCACCGAAAGATCCGGATGCCTGGGTTATGGTTCCCCGGTATATCGGAATATCCGCCTGCGCCGGCAGGAACAGTTCATCATCCGAACTCAATAACAAGGTTACAGACAAATGTGACGACAGCGCTTGTGCTATTTCCAGCGACTGTTGACCCGAACCATATACAAGGCACAAACCGTCAGACTGCACTGACTTCAACCTCGCCGGTACGGATTGATATGAGGCGTCGGCAAGCAAGGCGGCAATTTTGGCGTGGGACTTTTCGGCCTCTTTCGACCATCCGGCGTTTTCACGAATGTTTACAAAGTTCAGTTCCGCTTTGGAGCCACTTTCTTCGTGGACTTCCTGAAAAAGCGGCGCTTCCTGGGTGCACGCAACAATAAGATTATCCTCTGAATTGAGTGCGGCCTCAAACGAAGACAACTGCGCTCTGCAAAGACTCATGTGCATCGTGTCTGGATCAACACCAGCACAGGCCTTTGCCAGCTTCTTGCCATTCAAAGGCATTGTCTTTTCACAATTACAAATCAGAAACTTCGGCTGCCCCATGCAGAACTCCTCCTCCGTCACTTCAAGAGTTCAGCTTAAGACACTTTGCTGAAAAACCAAAGCAAATCAGATTTGCAGTTTTGGAATTGAGTGCTAGTCTCACTAAGAACCCAGAAGGAGGCTGGCTTGAGTTCTGTTAAGGAAAATGAGGTTGCTCTTCCAATCGGCGTGATTGTTGAAAAAAGAAAGTCGAAGAGTGTCTGGAGCCCGTGGACTTGGCGCCCGGTTGCAGTGTTCGTTGATGTCCAGGCCAAGAATCCGAATTCAATCCAATTGATTGAGAATGATGAGTTCTCGCAATTCTACGCAGGTACGCTGGATTTGGTCCTCCACCGTAAGGACACGGAAGCACTACGGTTAAACCTGACACTTTCAGAGCCCGAACTCTATGTGGTCTTGCGTGAGGACGAGAGTGGTGAAAGCAGTTTCCCCTATTACCCGTACATGGTGACGGCATCATCCTATGACGCCCAGGATTTTACTGATGCAGGTGAGGACATCGTCGAGAAGGTTGCCATGCCTGAAGCGGTTGCTGCTTTTGTGCAGGCCTTTGTCGAAGAACACCATGTTCATGAGGAATTCAAGAAAAGAAGGCGGGATCGTCTGAAAACAGAGGATCAACGGTTTGGGAAGACACCGATTTTCCAAAGCCATGTGAAGCATTGAGAAATGAGCACAGAAGAACAGGACAATGGTTTTCTGAAGCGCTGGTCTGAGCGCAAGCGATCTGGAGTGGAAGAAGATGATGAAATCGTCCTGTCCGCCGAACAGGAAGCCGAACTTTCAGAAGAGCAAGAAGCGATCCTGCTGGCCAATAAGGAGGCAGCCGAGGCAATCGACCTTGATACGATTGACGAGGAAAGTGACTTGTCCCTGTTCATGAAGGAAGGCGTGCCTGAGGTGCTGAAAAAGGCAGCACTTGCAAAGCTTTGGCGGTCCAGTCCCGTGTTCGCAAACGTCGATGGCCTGGTCGATTATGATGATAACTTTGCTGATCCAAGCCTGATCATGAAAACCTTTACCTCTGCATACCAGGTGGGTCAGGGCTATCTGAAAGAGCTTGTCGAAGGGGTTCCCGACGACATTGACGAAAATGAAACCGCGCTGGCGGTTGCGGCACCCCAAGATAAGATTGTCGATGAAGAATATGAAGAGACCGCAACTATTGGTGAGGATTTGGTAGAACCAATTGAACATGAACCCGATCAGCTCGGGGAAAGCGTCTCAGAAGACCGGTCTGAAGCCACCAATATTGCATCCGTCTCTTTGCGGGAACGTTTAGGCTTAAGTGAAGTTGATGAAGTTTAGAACTAGCGCCAATTTTTCCTACTGGCAGTGAAATCAGACAAATGCGCTGCTTACACTGCAATCATTTGGCCAGTTGATTCAAGATCGATTCCCACATTTTCGAAGGCCCAAAGCTCGCAAGAACCGCTGAATCAAGCCAATGCTGAGCTGGTTAACCAAAATAAACCATAGTTCGTAATCATTCTTTATGCAGTCTCTGTCATGGTCGGTGTTGGATCATTCTCAAAAGAAGAGTGACTGACAAAAAATAATGGCTCAATGCCCCCGAGCCAACAGCAGGGAAAAAGACATGGGTATGTATACCGGCAAGATTGCCGAAAACAATGCTGAGCAGTGTTTGGTTGAGTACACCAAAATTCCAGATATTGACCTCTACCGTAATACCACAGACGAAACGGGTATGAACCCGATCTCCAGTGACCAGAAATGGCAGCCCCAACTGGATGCTATGGCGCGAGCGTTTCCGGACGTCGATCGTAAAACACTGGCGCTTTCCGTTGTTTCTGCATACCTGTGCCGCATTTCTGAAGATCAGGAAGCGACATACAAACTAGTAAACGCAATTGTGCCGTCGATGCCGGGTTTCGAATTTGCCATAGAAATGGTAATTGAGGAAAAGGAAACCTTCGCCGCATTTACCGATCGCGTTGCTGTCAAGCAAGCACAATCTCTTGTAGCAGCAGGCTCTCGTGCCGTTTTCAACCGCGAGCACAATCCACATATGGTTGTCTCTGTCGGCAACCTGCCGGATCCGGCAGTGCAGGCTGATGTTCATGTTCATATCGATGAAATGGGTGGTATCCAGTGCTTTACGGCCAGTTATATCGACAAGACCTTTGGCGAATTGTTCTTGGGCCGCCTTGTTGCCCTTGCACGCAGTGTAGCAGAAGATAAATTCAAGCCGGTCGCTTATCACGAGATTATGCCGGCTTTTGAGCGCGAACAGGTTACCAACCTATGGAATGATACAGCGGTAAAATATAATTACGAAGGCGGCCTCGTTGGCATGATGCAAAAGTGCGCCGTGCGCGACCCGGCCCAGACTGCACTGATTTTCCGTGATGAGGAAATCTCCTTCGAGGAGTTCAATGCACGGGTTAATCAGTTGGCGCACAAGCTCATGGATATGGGCGTTGGTAAAGATGACTTTGTCTGCATCTGTATGGAGCGCAGCATTGAATTGGTGGTTGCCATCTGGGCTACAATCAAGGCAGGTGGCGCATATGTACCGCTTAACACGGCAGATCCTGATGCTCGCATAGCTGAAATTATCTCAGATTGCGAACCCAAGGCGGTCCTTACACAGGAAGCCTTGGTTGAAAAACTGCCTGCCAGTGATGTGCTCGTCGCGGTAGAACCGGGCGCCACTAATCTGGACGAATGGAGCAAGGAAGATCCCGATTTTCTCCCAGACCCAGATGCTCTTGCTTACATGATTTACACATCAGGTTCGACCGGAAAGCCAAAAGGCGTGACCGTTGAACACAATGCAATCCATAACCGCGTTGTCTGGATGCATGAAGAGTATGGACTGACATCTGAAGATCGTATTCTTCAAAAGACCCCCTACACTTTTGATGTGTCCGTGTGGGAATTCCTGTGGTCTTTCGCCTATGGCTCTACGCTAGTGGTTGCAGAACCAAACGGTCATGTGGCCATGCGCTATCTGTATGACGTTATGGAGCGCCACCGCGTAACCCATTTGCACTTCGTACCGTCGGTGTTCAGACTGTTCCTGATGCTTCCGGAATTGGACAAGCTGCCAATCAAGAAACTCTTCTGCTCAGGCGAAGCGCTTGGTTTTGACAGTGTTGAGACTTTCTACAAAAAGGCAAATGCTGATGCAGAAGTTCATAATCTTTATGGACCGACTGAAGCTGCAGTCGATGTGAGCTACTACCACTGCAAACGCAATCCGAGTGACTCAGTAATTCCAATCGGAAAGCCTGTTTCAAATACAGGACTGTATGTGCTTGATAAAAACGACCAGCCGTTGCCGGTCGGTGTGCCGGGGGAATTGCATATTGGTGGTGTTCAGCTCGCACGCGGCTATTGGGCGCGTGAAGAGTTGACCAAGGACCGGTTTGTATTCCCAACCATGCTCAATGGTGTGGCGCATGAACGTCTCTACAAAACCGGAGATCTCGCCTTCTTCAGACCTGATAGCGAGATCATCTATATGGGCCGCAACGACTTCCAGGTGAAACTCAACGGCGTTCGCATTGAGCTTGGAGAAATTGAGGCTGTTATCCGTGATGATGAGGCCACGCAGGATGTGGTTGTGGTTGCTGAGGAAAACCAAGGGAACAAGACCCTCACAGCTTACGTTGTTTCAGAAAATCCGGGACCTAAGAAAGCTGATGAATTGCGCACCATGATCGCAGATTCCAGACCACCCTATTATGTCCCACGTGACATCAAGTTCCTTGAGAAAATGCCACTGACAGCGTCAGGCAAAATCAACCGCAAGGTCTTGCAGGCGCAGCCAGAAGTCGTTGTCGAGGAACTCCAGCAAGATGAAGTGAAAATGGCTTCCTGATCCATATCAAACGTATTGAGTAAAAAAGGCCGGATCAGCAGATCCGGCCTTTTTCACATTCGAAATACGAATTTATTGTGGAGTATTGCCCTATGCGGCGGCCCGATCAATATCGACACCCTTGTCTACCAACAAGTTGCGCATGTCACCAAGGTTCTGCATAGAAACCATTTCAGACATTGAAAAACGGACGCCAAATGCGGTCTCCACAGCAAGCATAAGCTCGATATGGCGAAGCGAATCCCAATTTTGGGTATTCAATCCACTGGATTCGTTGGACAATGTGTTAGGGTCAATATTCAGCACACCGCCCACAATTTCAAAAAGTTTCATTTCAAGTTTCCTTCCCTAATTCAGGCAGGGCCTAATTTTCCCCTGCCGGCCACGCCGTTAAAATTGATAGTACAAGAATGTTGAGTTGGTTCCGATCATTACAAAGGACACGACGAATACACACGCTACGATTGCTCCCCAACCGGGTTGCGGACGCCATGAAAAACGCTTTACCCAATCACTCAACGATGTCGGTTTCTCCGTAGTGGAGTACCATTGTGCCGATGTAATTTCCTGAGAGTTTGGTGTTAACAACACTATTGCCCAGAAAAGAAGCAAGAGAGGTGCAACTTCAATCAGCGAAATCTGGACAGTTTGTTCCGCCAAACCGTAGCCAAGCAGGTTGCCGCCAAACATCGTGGCAAGGATTGTACCTGCAGTCCCGACATCCGGAGAACGGAAGATAACAAGACCAGACACCACTACAAGCATGGTGAGAATCCAGCCCATTGGCTTGCTGATCTGAGGCATATTGAACTGACGCCAAGCGTTGTTGATGGCAATCGCGAAACCATGCAGCAATCCAAATAGAACAAACACCCATCCGGAGCCATGCCAAATACCTGCGACCAGCATTGTGAGGACAATCGGCCATCCACCTGAACCGATGAATTTTCGGACTGGTCCATGCCCGGAAACGATAGAGTTTCTCATTGCGCTGACCGACATCGGCGTGAACACATAATTTGTGAAGAAGCGTGTCATGGTCATATGCCAACGCTGCCAGAAATCGGAAATGCTTGTTGCCTTCAACGGTGAGTTAAAGTTCAGCGGAAGCATCAATCCAAAGATCGCGCCCAAACCAAGCGCCATGTCAGAGTAACCTGAGAAATCGAAATAGAGCTGGAAAGTATATGCCATGGCACCCGCCCATGCGGTCACGGCATCCAATCCCTGGCCACCTGCCACACCGTTAAATACGGTGTTCGAATAGGCTGCAATACTATCTGCCAGCACAACCTTCTTGAAAAGGCCGATTGAGAACATTGTCAGTCCCATGGAGATGCGTGACAAATCAAACAACGGCGCTCTTTGAGACTCCATTTGACCAAAGATTTCCTTTTGGAGAACAAGCGGCCCCGCAGTCACACAAGGGAATAATGATGCAAATGTCAGATATCTGAAGAATGAATGCGATTTGACTGTGCCACCGTAGCAATCAACCAGATATCCGATCTGGATAAAGGTGTAGAAGGAAATACCAATTGGCAAAATGATGCTCGCATGGGAAAAGTCGGTCCCTACAAACTGATTGCTAATGTCAAACAGGAAGTTGGTATATTTGAAGTGTCCCAATGCGATCAGGTTACCCACTATACCAAAGGCCAACAGTGACTTGGACGTAGCAGCCGTTTCACGCGTTCGGATTATGAGATTGCCGACAACAAAATTGGCTACAATAGAAATCACCAAAATGCCCAGCAGATCTATTCCAAGTTGTGCGTAAAACACCAGGGAAACAAGTCCCAGAATTGTATAGGCAGCGTTCCAGCCGCCAATCCTGTACGCCATTGCAAAGGCAAGGAATGCCAAAGGCAGGAAGACCAGAATGAACTCGTAAGAATTAAAAACCATGAACTTGCCCTGCTCTAGCTTTAGTTAGTCTGATTTGACGTTTGAGATTGCCTTGGCGTCCGCCCGTTTGCAGCATCATACTGCCCAAGTAGCATTCCAAGACATGCCGGGTTTCCGTGTTCGGCATCGATATACTGATCAACGCGACATCCGACTGATTCCGGTGCAAAACCGCCAATCGTTGCAAAGCCATATTTCTTTGCCCAATTTTGGGTGAGCTCTTCGACTTTGCGCAATCCCTCACGATAAGGTGTGTCCTTTACTTCATCCCAGAACAACGGGTTGAACTGCGGATGGGCCAGAGTGACGCGGACGCCTTTCTCCACAAGGAAGTCAAACAAGGCTTCAAGATGTTGGACACCCTTAGGGTCGATGACTGGAGGACTGTTTTTCTTGGCCTCAGCAAAGCTCAAAGATTCTTTTCGAGCGCGTTCCTGATCAAACAACCGCTTATGCTCACCTGACCACAGGATCGAACCTCCAGGGAGAAGGGTATCAAGGCCCTCAAAGTTTCGTTCATTGGTTGCATGGGGCATCACATCTGCTGTGAGATGCGTTTTGGCCTGAGGAATGAGCAACTTCAAAGAAAGCAATTCTCTCCAGGTCTGATATGGCAAAGTTTCCCACCAGCTGTGCGGCTCCAGACCAATGCGATTGGCGAAGTCACGGTAGTATTTAATGCCGGGATACCAGAGGAAATCAGTCCGATCTTTTACCGGTGTAAAGAGGTTGTCACGAATGGTGATGATCATTTCCTTTGGAAGACGATCATGACGCACCCACATCTCGGTCACTGCAAGCATGTCTTCATAGTAGTCGCGATGAACGTGTGAGTTATAGAAATCATAGCCTGGTAGCAATTCCACATGCGCTTCCTGCCAATGACTTGCACCAAGAACCACCACTTCCGGTGTCTTGTCCATACGCTTGATTGTTTCATTGCGCAGATCACGAATGTTGATGTTGAGATCGAAAACACCAAAGTTTTTGCCTTCAGAATGCGCTTGCGCAACGTCAGCAACCATCTGATCATCAAACAACATCGGGTAGAAATAGCGGTTGGCCTGCCAAACTGACGCCGCTCCTATTGCCGCGATTATCAGGAATGTTGCAAGAAAGATTCCAGGCCTGCCAACGATTGCAGTTGTTGCAGCATTGAGCTCTCGCTCCAGACGATCCAGCAGCGCCCTGGCGTCAGAGACCTTGCGAAACATCTCACTGCGAACTTCCGGGTCTGCAACGGTATTCGGCTCGAACGGAATAGGAGTAATGTTATTCTCTTGCTCCGGTTCTATCTTCAATGCGGTATTACCGCTGATTGCGCCTGATATGCGCGGGGGATTTGAATTGTTGTGGTGCATCATCGTATTGCTCGCTGGCTGCAGCTTTGTGTTCTGCATGATTGAAATAAATGAATTCAACTCATGCAGTGTTGAGTTGGACGTAAGTTTGGGATTGCAAACGGTTTCAAATTCAGGTTGCGGCTCGTCACCCTGCTCAACAACCACGCCCTTGCGGGTTTTCGTGATGAAAAGGTCAAACAATAACGGCGCACAGAACATCGGAATTTGGCAAATGCCAACATAAACTGCAACCTCCGGCCCAGCGGTCGCACCGACGAGTCCAAAGGTCAAACCGACATTTCTGAAGCTTGCGAGGACCGCTGCAGTCTCTGCGGCAAGGGTACCAAATTTCGACATGACAAGCCGTGTCAGAAATGCAGTAAATGCTACAACCAGAATGGCTATTGTGAGGTACTCGACGATCCTGCTGGAGTTGTTGTTGATGCTCTCAACCACTTGATATTCAAGCGCAAAACAGAAAATTATGAGAGAAATCACAGAGCCCCAACGACCAAGCTTGTCTACAGAGTCTTTCTGCTCTTCGGTCCAATTAACGATCAACTTTCGTGCAACAAAGAAAATTGCAATTGGCACAAATAAGAACCAAAGCAACCGCTCACCAAACTCAAATAGATTAAGATCAACCGGTCCGGCGTGCAGGACAGTAAATATTGAATAGATTGAAATCGGAACCGCGATGGTCGACAGCACAACCGTTTGAACAGCAATCCGTTGATCAAGCCCCATCAGCTGAACAAGCGTTGGAGATGCAAACAGTGATCCACTGGTTAGTGTAAGGACAATGAAATAGATGATCTGCTCATCAACATTGAGTAACCGGCAGATCAGAATGGCAAATGCCGGTAGCATGAACTGCTGCCAGAAAATCAATGACAGTACAATCGGATGGAGCTTTAGCAATCGATCTGCCTGTATCCGGGCAAATGGCAACAGTGAAAAAAGCATCACACAGAATAATGACGGCAACAGGAACGGCGCGAAATATGCCGACAACTGCGGCAAATAAAACGCCAACACCACTCCCAGCGCGAGCAAGAGGCCTGCCAAAGACTTTTCATCTTCCGGTCGCATACGGCTAATCACGTCAATCCACCTTATAATATGAGGCAACAGTGGCGTACATCACGAAGACCCCCCTTCGGCCCTTTGTCACTGGTCGAATAATCTCGAGCAAATCTGTAATAGGGGTAAAGAAATTTGATTAACTATCGATTAATGCCGGGTTTTCCACTTCCCGGCGCTCAGATTGGATAACCAAATTTAAACAATGTTCGGATAAAGTGACCCACGTAATTCAGATTATTGTAATTTAGTGGGCAATTTTTGGGGGAACAGACATGGCATACAATTCTGGTATCTTGGCCATGGAGCAGAACAACAGTATGGCCGATGATCTATTTCAAAACGGATCGCTGTTGGAAGCAGTTGATGCCGGCATCGCAATATTTGATGCTGACCTGACGCTTTTGAACTTCAACCAGAAATACAAGGAGCTTTGTGGATATTCCGACAAGGACCTCTTTTCCGGTGTCAGCCTGAAAAAACTCATCCGTGTTTCGATGAACCCTCTTCAATACAGCGCGAATGAGATTGAATCTGCAATCGACACGACTGTGAACAGGCTTAAGCAAGGCGGGCAACGGTTCAACTTCAAAACCGCGCATGGTGGCTCGATTACGATCACCCGAAATCCGCGCCCGGACGGCAAGATCGTGGAAACAGTGCGTCGGATGAACCTTGAACTGGAAAATTCACCTGAAACCAGCGGACTGGAACAAATCGCCAGGCTGGCACATTCGCGCATGATGATCACGATGGATGCGATTGGAGACGGATTTGTTGTTTTCGACGCGAATGACTCACTGACGGTTTATAACCAGAAATTCGTTGATTTAAACCCACTCGTGACCGACCTCATAAAGCCGGGAGCGCATTATTCAACAATACTTCGGAAAATTATCGAAAGAGGCGGCATCATCAAGGATGGTCTGTCGGATGACGAAGTCTTTGAAAGAGAGATGTATCGCCACAAACACCCCGGAGAGGCTTATGAGCGGCAACTGGCTGATGGTCGCTGGGTCCGTATTATCGAAAAGCGTACAGATGATGGCGGTATTGCGGGTATTCGATCCGACATTACTGAACTGAAAACCCGAGAAATCGAAGTCGACAAGATTTCCAAACGTCTCAACGCAACCACATCGCAGTTCAGTATTGCGTTGAACAACATGATTCAGGGATTGTGTATGTTTGACAAGGACCAGAAACTGATCCTCTGCAACGAGCAATATCTTGAAATGTATGGTTTTTCGCCTGACGTGGTAAAACCCGGCATCCTTCTTTCTGACATCATGAAGTACAGTATTTCGCTCGGCAATTATCGTGACGAAGACGCGCAAGCTGCGCTCAAAGCCCGTCACAATCCCAAGCGTCTACAGAACCGTACAACCATCAAACAATATTTGCGTGATGGACGCGTAATCGCAGTGATGAACGAACCCATGGATAATGGCGGCACAATCGCCACCTACCAGGACATCACAATGGTCGAACGCCATGAAGAACGCTTGCGTGCTTACAATGACAAACTTACCCGCTCAAACAAAGAGTTGCAGGAATTTGCATATGTGGCATCACACGACCTTCAGGAACCTTTGAGGAAGATTGAGGCCTTTGGCGATCGCCTCATGAAAAAACACTCTGCAATACTGCCGGACGATGGCAAGGTTTTCGTTGAACGTATGCAAAATGCGTCATTCAGAATGCGCCAGCTGATTAATGATCTGCTCAGTTACTCGCGAGTAACAACCAAAGCGAAGCCGTTCCAAAAGATTGATCTAAATGAAGTCGTATCAGGCGTACTTTCGGATTTGCAGATTCGGTTGCAGGAAATCAATGGCACAGTGAATGTATCCGCTCTACCGACACTGGATGCCGATCAAATACAAATGCGGCAGTTGATGCAAAACCTCATCTCAAATGCACTGAAGTTCAAGAAGCCGGATATCGATCCGATCATTCATGTTTCTGCAGAGGAGTATTTTGTCGAAAGCGAAAGTTCAGAGAAAGTCAAATACTGGCGTTTGAAGATTGCTGACAACGGCATTGGTTTTGACAACAAGTACAAAGACCAGATTTTTACAATCTTCCAGAGGCTTCATGGCCGCATGGAGTATGAGGGAACCGGCATCGGTCTTGCGACCTGTAGAAAAATTGTGGAACGCCACAATGGCACAATCGATGCGGAAGGTATCCCGGATGAGGGAGCGACCTTCATTGTAGATTTACCAGCCTATCAACACAAAGATCAGGAAAACACATAATGGCAAAGGGTGATTCAGTGAGAATTTTGATTGCAGATGATGATGAAGATGACCGTATGCTTATATCTGATGCCTTTGAGGAGGCGCGATTAAACAATCCGGTGGATTTTGTTGAAGACGGTGAGCAGCTGATGGATTATCTGCAGCGTAAAGGCGATTATTCCCATCTGACTGAAGCGCATAAACCCGGCATCATTCTTCTGGATTTGAACATGCCAAAAAAGGACGGACGCACAGCGCTTCGTGAAATCCGGGAAGATCCGGAACTTAAGAACATACCGATTGTGATCCTTACTACATCAAAGTCGGAAGAAGACATTTTGAAGACCTATCATCTTGGCGTGAACTCGTTCATTACCAAGCCAGTCACTTTCGACCGCCTCGTGGAAGTGGTTCAAGTTATTGGAAAGTACTGGATTGAAATCGTGGCGATTCCCGCAAACGTTTAAGCTATTCGGCATTGGCCAAAAGCGGCCAATGCCCTACCCGTTCCGCTCAGAACGGCAAAGATGCAGACAATTTTTTCCAATCCGATAGGGATTGGTTAACCAGCATTAGAAACCAGATGTTATTCAAAACATCATATTTCCTCCTAAAATCAATCTGATAGCTCTTCAGGCCACCCGAAGTTAAGTAAACTTTATCCAACGAGATGTAGGTTGCCCTTGGGTTAAGCAGGGGAAAGTAATGTCGAGAGAAACCAAAGTCCTGGTTTTAGACGATGATCCTGATGATATCTTCCTGATCGAAGATGCCATCAATGACATTCCGGATTCGGAATACATCGTTGAATCTACTGTCAGCCCCAATGAGGCCGCTGACCTGCTCAGTAAAAACGATATCGATGTGGTATTCTGTGATTACTACATGGGTCAGGTCACTGGCATTGAGTTCATTGCAGAACAGCGCGAGCGCGGAATTGACATTCCGATGATCCTGTTGACGGGAATGACAGACCGGTCTGCGGACGAGGCAGCGCTCAAGGCGGGTGCTTCAGACTTCATTTCCAAAGTGGATGTTGATCCGGATACGCTTGACCGTGCCATTCGATATGCGGTTGCAAATGTGAGGCGCCAACGTGTATTCCGTTCCGTGCTTGAAAATGTCAATGCTGGTGTCGCCCTCATTGACGAAGACTTAAACCCCACAATCTGGAACCCTGAATTCGAAGCTATTTCACAAAATGCAGGGATCGAACACGATGAGGACGCGATCGTATCGTTTGCAAGGCGCGTCCTGACTGAATCGAAAATGCTTCACGTAAACAAACGCGTTTACGAAAAAAAGGTGTCTTACACTTCAGACAAAGCAATGGTTCTTTTGCTACACGACGTTACCGAGCATATTGAAGCATTGCGCGAACGCCAAGAAGCTGAGAACAAAGCCGCACATCTGGCAATGAACTGTTCATTGACCAATCTTCCAAACCGCAATTCATTTGCAGAAAAAATGAAGGAAGAAGTGGAGCGCGCTCAAAGAGATAATTATACATTTTTCCTCATGAACCTGGACCTGAACAAGTTCAAGGAAGTGAATGATGTTTACGGTCACCAGACTGGCGACAAACTTCTCAGCGCAGTTGCACAAAGACTTAATTCCATTTGTGGACCAGACGTCTTTCTTGCCCGGCTGGGCGGAGACGAATTCGTTGCCATACAACCCAGGTTGCCGGACGATGCAGTGGATACGCCCAAAGTCGCGCAAGAGATCGTCGACTGCATGGATCAGCCGTTTGATATCGACGGAATCCATCTTCAGATCGGGGTAAGTATCGGTGTCTCCAAGTTTCCGGACCACGGCAGGACAACAGAGGAACTGATGTCCAATGCTGACACAGCAATGTACCGTGCCAAACGAGAATCCAGCGAACGCGTTCATGCCTTCAATGAGGAGATGGACCGAAAGATCCGCGAAGCGCGTATGCTGAGCCATGAACTCACCAAAGCTGTTGAAGCTGGTGAGATCGATGTTCACTTCCAGGCACAAGCCAATGTGGACGATGGTGCAATAACGGGGTTTGAAGCACTGGCGCGATGGAAACACCCCGAGTTGGGCTATGTGTCACCTGTACAGTTTATTCCGCTTGCTGAGGAGCGTGGGCTGATCCGACAACTGGGAAATCTTGTTCTTCACAAAGCGTGTGATCTGGCGGTGAATTGGCCTGAAGACAAACGCGTAGCGGTCAACGTTTCGCCTGTTCAGATCCGCGATACCAATCTTATTGAAAGTGTTCATCATGCATTGCTGAAATCAGGTCTGCCAGCAAAACGTCTTGAACTTGAAGTCACAGAGAGCGTTCTGATTGAAGATCAGAGCCGTGCATTGTTCATTCTCAGAAGCCTGAAGAACCTCGGCGTATCGATTGCGTTGGATGATTTTGGCACGGGATTCTCCTCCCTCTCGACCCTCATTGCCTTCCCATTTGACAAGATCAAGATCGACCGTTCATTCGTTGAGAATTGTAACAAGAACAGTCAGGCAGCGCTTGTGACGCGTACCATTATCAATATGGGGATTCAGATGGGATGTCACATCGTGGCCGAAGGCGTTCAGAATTCAGATCACATCGATTTTCTCCGAGCCGAAGGATGTCAATCGATGCAGGGATATCTGATCGGAAAGCCGGTACCTGCTGACAATGTTTATCACTATTTCGATGACAATCTAGAAATTTGTGCTGAACCGAAGATGGCTGTCGGCAGTCGTTAGTCGATTTTCACTCTGGCTGAATTCAGAAGATGTACATCACAAAACAAAAGCCCGAACTGACACCAGCCCGGGCTTTCTCAATCAGATTATGATTTAATCTTAGTTGGTTGCAGGCAACCAGGCCTTCCAGGTGCTTTCGTTGTCAGCAAGCCAAGCGTCAACAACTTCTTCCATTTCCTTGCCATCAACATCAATTGCATGGATCATTGGAGCCTGCATTTCGTTGGTAAGGCGGAAATTCTTGATCAGCTCGATCATTTCAGGATGGTCTTCAGCAAATTTGGGATTTGCATAGTTGAAGGTGACATCTGTCGCCCAGCCAGTCGCTGGCCATTTTTCTTCTGAATGCTCAGGAAGTTCAACTTTTACCAGGTCAAGAGCTGCATGGATCCAGTGTGGCTCCCAGGCATAAGCGATAAATGGCTCACCACGTTTGTAAGCGGCTTGCATTTCTGCCCAATGAGCAGCTTCAGAACCAAGCTCAACTGCTGTGTAATTCAAGCCCAGCAATTCCATGCGCTTGTTGTCCTCACACTGCCAAGCCGCAGTTGGACAACCCAGCAGACGGCCCTTCTCGCCTGTTTCCAGTGTTTTGAAAAGAGACGCATATTTGTTCATGTCTTTCCATGATTTAAGATCCGGCGCCTTTGCATCAGAACCTTCCACCATGTATTTCGGCACGTAGTAGCTCGAAACACCAACAACGCCAGAATCTGAAACTTTGAGCATGGAACCATCGCCACCATACTCGGTCACATACTTTTGGATTGTGGTTGAATATGAAGGCCAAAGCTCACAACCATAATCAAGGTCACCCGCGCGGATGGCTTCATCACGGCCTGGTCCTGAAGGCATGGTGATGCGCTTGACTTTGAAGCCCATTTCACGTTCAGCAATCTGGTGAACGATTTCACACATAACCGCACCGCCGGTCCAGTCGTTTACAGCAGATTTGAGCACACCACCTGCTTGCGCTGGTGTCGCCGCAAAACTGATACTGATAGCGCCCAGGCCAGCCAGCGTTGCAATTGTCTTATTGGATTTCATCGTTTCTTCTCTCCCTTAGAAACTAAGTGCTTCCCGTTTTAGGATCCGAATTCCCGGTCCCTTTTCAAGAATGACGCAATTCTAACCACGTCAAACATGCTTTGTCGATTCACAAAGTGCACCAAGGTTTACAAGCCCAACGCGCGGCGTTGGTTCTTTGTCCATCCTTGGGTCAAACGGTCCAGCATAATGGTCAGTAGGACGATGCCAATACCGGCAGCCAAACCACGCCCCATATTGGCAACATTCATGGCATGATACACTTCTTTGCCAAGTCCCTCACCTGCCACTAGCGGCGTGATCGCTTGCATGGCCAATGCCATCACCACTGCCTGATTGAGACCGAGCATGATGGATGGAGATGCCATCGGCAGTTTTACCATGAACAAAGTCTGCAACGTGCTGGAACCATAGGAATTTGATACCTCGTCGATCTCCGGCGGCAATTGCCGCAATCCAAGCGTGGTAAGGCGTATCACTGGAGGGATTGAATAAATCACCGTGGCGATGATTGCAGTTGTCTTGTTCCCGCCGAAGAAAAACAGCGCGGGTATCAAATATACGAACGCCGGCAACGTCTGCATTGCATCCAGTATCGGTCGTAAAACAGCATCAGTGATCTTTGAATATGCCGCCACAATTCCCAGAGGAACACCAATCGCGATACAAATCAAAACGGAAACGGCTGTGCCAGCTATTGTAAAGAGTGAAATCTCCCAAAGACCAGCAGCAGCAAGAAAGATGAGAAATACCAGCGTTGTCAGGGCGAAACGCATATTTGTGGATACCCAAACAATCAAGGTCAATGCGGCCATGACATACCACCACGGCAAACCAACGAGAAACTTGTCCAGTGGATCAAGAAGGTAAAGGAACACAAAGCTTCGGATGAACTTGGTCACTGCTATGAATGTAGGATTGATCGTCAGCCAATCGATCGCGAAATCAATCGGCTCGCGGATGGAATATTCCCAGGCACGAGGATAGGAATTCATCCACTTCACCTCGGGACCGATAAGATACACCACCGCCAAAATCAGACTGCCAATCAGAAGAAAGGGTTTTGGCGCCAGCCAGTCTGAAAATCCTGGCGAAAGCGGTTTAATGGATTTCGCAAAATAATTGGTGATCGCGATTCCAACCGTCGCAAACGCATTCCATACAACACCTATGGGCATTTCAATTGCACGAGCCAGCGGATTCGCATCCCACTTCTGAGGCAGCAGATAAAATCTTGGCCCATCGCCGTAATGGGCCATTTTTCCTGACGACACTCCGGTTACAGCATAGCTCAACCGGTCAAAGATGATGGCCATAAACACAATCGCAATGCCACCTTCGAAGGCCCAGCCAACTTTAAGTTTGGTCAGCGCTTTCCATACCTGCTCTCCCAAACCACCACCGCCAATAAATACAGCGAGCACAGCCAGACCTAATGCCATCATGATGGTTTGGTTCACACCTTGCATGATCGAGGGCAGAGCTTGCGGTAGCTTCACCTTCCATAACATTTGGGCTCGGGTCGAACCATAGCTCTGAGCTGCTTCAACCATAGTCGCCGGAACCTGACGAATTCCAAGACTGGTCAAACGAATAACCGGAGGGATCGCATAAATGATGATCGCAAGGGTTGCAGATGGCGCCCCAACGCCGAAAAAGAAGATTGCTGGAATAAGATAAACAAAAGCCGGCATGGTTTGCATCGTATCTAGGATCGGTCGAAGAAATGCTTCGAAGCGCTCACTTTGCGATGACAAGACACCAAGGAGTATACCCAAGACGACCGAGAAGCTGACCGATACCGCCATGAGGCTGAGTGTGGACATTGCTTCATACCACATGCCCACCATGCCCCAGAAGCAAACACCCACCACCGCCAACAATCCAAGACGCAGACCACCATAAGCCAAAGCTGGCAAAACCATCGCCAGAAGCACAAAGACCCAGGGAAGTTCCCAGAGGACCTCTTCCAACCATTCTAGAGGCACACGAACCGCATCGGAAATTGCACGTGTGATATGGCGGATGTTTTCTTCCATCCATTTCTGCGCGTCGTTTATCGTTTCAACAAAGGGAAATGAATCAATCACCGCCTGTGGGAACACCGATGTATTCTTTGCGATGCCATAAACCAGCAAAGAGAACAAAAGCCCCAACAAGGACAGCACCAATACTGTGTAATTGCTGCCACGATACGTAAACAGGCCCTTGTTGACAGTGGATTGCTCGACCATAGACATTCAATTTTCCCTCCAGAGGTGGAAATGGTACGTGCAAGCCAATTCAATGACAATACAGAATAGCCCTATTCACAATCAAAGTTGTACAATTTGTTCAATTGCTTGCATCGCGAAATCACCTGTTGTTTTATTGCGCAAAACCAGTGGCTAGAAAGCTGGTAAGGGGAGACACAAAGAATATGGCAGCTGAACCCAAAATTGTTTGCAACAACATTTGGAAAGTATTTGGCCCAAACCCGGAACGGACCATGCAAACTATGGATCGTTCGCTTTCACGAGCAGAAATCCAGGAACAGACCGGACATGTGGTAGCAGTAAAAGATGTCTCTTTCAGTGTTGAAGAAGGCGAGACATTCGTTGTCATGGGTTTGTCGGGATCGGGTAAATCCACTTTGGTCCGCTGCCTGTCCAGACTAATCGATCCCACGGAAGGGCAAGTGCTCATCGATGGGGACGACATCACCAAAGTCTCACATAGCGAATTGAAGGACTTGCGCCGAAACAAAATGGCAATGGTCTTCCAGCATTTTGGACTGTTTCCCCATCGCAAAGTTATCGACAATGTGGCTTATGGCTTGGAGGTGCGCGGAGAAGGCCGTGAAGAGCGCTACGGTAAGGCGATGGAGGTAATTGATCTTGTTGGCTTGAGCGGTTGGGCTGATCATTATCCGCGGGAATTGTCGGGCGGCATGCAACAACGAGTGGGCCTTGCCAGAGCCATGGCAGTTGAGCCTGAAATTCTTCTGTTCGACGAACCCTTCTCTGCACTTGACCCACTCATCCGGCGCGAAATGCAGGATGAGCTTTTGGACCTGCAAGCACGTTTGAAGAAAACCATGGTATTCATCACGCATGATTTTCTCGAAGCCATCAAAATGGGTGATCACATTATGATCATGAAAGATGGTGCGATCTCACAGATGGGCACGCCCGAGGAAATTGTCGCCAACCCGGTTGACAAATATGTCGCCGACTTCACAGAAGATGTGCCGCGCTACAAAGTTCTTTCTGCAGGCAAAGTGATGCGCTCGACAAAACGTGCAAAGCTCAAAAAAGGGGAAGCTTCAGTTTCAGAAGACGCCAAGATCGACAGTCTGATTGATTTGGTTGCGGATACGGACACCCCCTTGCCAGTTGTTTCCGAGGCAGGCAAACTGGTTGGAGAGATTGACCGTTCGATCATAATGAAGGCGATGAATACCAGAATATAGTCAAAGGGTTTGTTCTGGGTTCCTCGCCGGTTTGGAGGGAAAGCCATGCTGGACAAACCGAACTACCTGACCAATTACGAAAAACCACTGGTTGCAGAACCGGAAGCGTCGTTCACCCTTCCTTCCTATCTTTATACTGATCCTCAGGTTTATGAGATCGAGAAAGAGCGTATCTTTTATCGAACCTGGCAGTTCATCGCGCACAAGAGTTCATTTGGGAAACCGGGCGACTATGTCACAGCCCGTATTTGCGATCAGAATATATTTGTCATGATGGGCGGCGATGGTGAGTTGCGCGCATTTTACAATGTATGCCAGCATCGCGCACATGAACTTTTGCCTGAAGGCAGCGGCAATGTGAGAAGAGTTATCGTTTGCCCCTATCACGCCTGGACGTTTGAGCGCGAAGGCGCCTTACGTGGTGCGCCACGTTCTGAGAAGAGACCTGGCTTCAATAAGGCAGACTATTCACTGAAACAAATTCGTCTCGAGATGTTTTTGGATTGCGCATTTATCAACATGGATGATGATGCGGTTTCTCTAGCTGAAATTGCTGGAGATCTTGAACGGGATGTTCGAGAGAAAATCCCTTTCTTTGGCGAATTGAAACATCCGCGACGCAGCGAATTTGGACAAAGCCACATCAAGGCCGGCTGGAAGGTTGTCGTCGATAATTATGTCGAGTGCTACCATTGCGATCATGCCCATCCGGATTTCGCGGATCTGATCTGCATGGACACTTATCAGCATGACACGTTTGACCAATGGGCGCGGCAATTGGGAACAGATATCAAAAACGACAACTCTGCCTATGCATTGACTGGTGACGAACCTTATCTGCAATCTGCCTTTTGGTTTTTGTGGCCAAATACGACAATTAATATTTTGCCCGGAACTCAAGAGTTGAACATTGCCTGCATTCGCCCGCTTGGGCTGGAGGATTCTGATTTCGGTGGGGTGACCCTTTCAACCACCACCGATTTCAACAAAGCGCGTGACAAGTATACCGCTGAAATACTGGTGCCCGAAGATATTGATCTGTGTGAAAGTGTCCAACGAGGGCTAAGGTCAAAGGGCTACAGTCAGGGTCCTATGATCGTTGATCCTGAGCGTTCGGGACGTGGCGAACATGCCATTCATCACTTCCATCGCCTGGTGCAAAAGTCTCTTTCCTGATTCATGCCTTTTAAAACCCTGAAGCTAAGCGACGACGTTTCCGTCATTCAGGAAACGGGTGTTGCCAATTTCATGCGCTGCAACATTTGGCATGTGAAGGGCCGCGACTTCGATTTGGTCATCGATACAGGGATGGGGCTAGATCCATTGAAAGAATGGGTCATGAAGGATACTGATCGCCCTATTAAAGCAATCGTCACCCATTGTCATTTTGATCACTCAGGCTGCTTGCATGAATTTGACGAGCGGCTTGGTCACCGGGCCGAAGCCGATATTCTGGCAAACCCCTCTAACCCTAAAATGGTCTACGAAGGGTCCTGGACAAGAATCGGCATTGTCGATCTCAACCAGCACCCGGAATACTCATCAGAGACTTTTCATGTGAAAGCAGCTCCTCTTACGGCATATCTAGACGAAGGTGATGTGATTGACCTTGGCGATAAGGCGTTTCAAATCCTGCACCTTCCAGGCCATTCACCCGGCTCCATCGGCCTCTGGGACATGGCGAGCAAAACACTCTTCAGCGGCGACGCATTATATGATGGCGAATTGCTGGACAATCTCTATCATTCTGACGTTGACGTTTACTTGCAGACGCTGGGGAGGATCGAATCACTGGGCGCAGAGATTTTTCACGCTGGACACTTTCCATCCTTCGGCGAGGCCCGCATGAGAGAAATCATTCACAGCTATCGGTCTGGTTCAAATTCACTTGGTGATATTAAACGTTGGTTTGAAGACAACAAACACAGAATGAGAAACATTTTTGGTGACCAGAATTGGGAAAAAGCTCTGAAATAATCTCAATTTCGCATCAAAACCAATCAGGGTTTCGATGGCTTCCAAATTTTCGTTATTTCGCTGATACAAATGTACCAAGCTCTGGACAGGCAACCATTGCTCCCTTAAATTCGATTTTGGAGATAGTGCCGCGACAAGTGGCCATGGGAGGAAAACTTGGAAGCAATCCAATTGCTCATTGGCGGCGTGGCCAATGGCTGTGTTTATGGGCTGGTAGCACTCGGATTTGTACTAATCTACAAGGCTACTGAATCAGTAAATTTTGCGCAGGGCGACATGATGATGCTCGGTGCGTTCTTAACCCTACAATTTGTCAATGCCGAATACTGGGCAATGCCGTTTTTGGTCGGCGTGACACTTGCGACCATCATCATGGTTGTGCTGACTTACGGCATGCAGGCAGTTGTAATCCGGCAATTGTTCGGTCAACCGCAATTTGCCGTGGTGATCCTGACGATTGCCATTGGTTTTGTTCTGCGGTTTATCGCGGGCTTCATTTGGGGGCACGAGCCGCTTAACCTTGAGACCCCCTTCGCTGGCATCAATGTCAGTTTTGTGGGGCTGGCGCTTTCAATGGACGAAGTGTTTGTAATCCTAGTGACCGTTGTTCTGATGGTCATCCTCTACCTGTTTTTCCAGAAGACAAAACTCGGCGTTGCCATGCAGGCATCCTCGCAAAATCAATTGGCTGCTTATTATATGGGTGTGCCGGTACAACAGGTCCACAGCATGGTTTGGGCCCTTGCAGGCGGCATCGCAACCATTGCGGGCGTCATGTTCGCAGCACGCGGCGCGATTGATCCTTCACTCGGCTTGTTGGGTATTAAAGCTTTCGCAGCTGCAGTGATCGGTGGCTTCGGCAGTCTGCCGGGCGCATTGGCTGGCGGCCTGATCATCGGTATTATGGAGCCGTTCGCTGGGCGTTATTTCCCAGCCGGATACAGTCAGATCGCGCCATACGCAGTGATGTTGCTTGTATTGGTCTTCCGTCCGAACGGCCTCTTCAGTCAAATTCAGGCGAAGAAGGCTTAAGCGATGCGGATACATTTCAAAACAAAGTACCAACAGGACGTCCGCCTTTTCGAAGACGGTTGGACAATGGGTGTATACGGGGTACTCATCGTTGTTGCGATTTTGATGCCCTTTATTCTGGACGAATATCTTCTAGGTGAACTTATTTCGATTTTGATCTGGTCCATTGCGGGCATGGGTTTGATGATACTGGCAGGCCATACGGGCCAGGCCAGTCTGGGGCATGCTGCGTTTCTCGCCTGCGGTGCCTATATGGAATATTGGCTGCAATCCCAAGGCGTTCCATTTCTGATCTCTCTGCCGCTTTCTGGTCTTTTTGCCGGTATTGTGGGGGCAATCATTGCCATTCCCGCCATACGGATGTCCGGCATCTATCTGGCGATTGCCACGCTCGCTATGGGGGTGATTGCAGAAGATATCATCATTTTGCTGCATGACTATACAGGCGGCGTAGAAGGTGTGTTTGTTAATCCAATCTTCCTGTTTGGATTGGAAATCGAGCGTTACAGCACACCGGATTTGTTTTATTGGCTTTGTCTCGCGGTAACCGTGTTGGTGACACTTGGCTATGCAAACTTGCTTAGGTCCTCGACCGGACGGGCTTTTGTCGCCATTCGGGATTCAGAGATATCTGCTCGCGCCATGGGCATTAATGTCTCGCTTTATAAAACTATCTCGTTTGGCATTTCCTGTTTCATTACCGGTATTGCCGGCGGCTTGCTTGCGCACTTTCTGGGCTTCTTCAATTATGAAGCATTCTTGATCCTGATCTCAATCCAGCTCCTGCTCATGATCGTGATTGGCGGAATGGGCTCAATTCACGGCGCTTTCTTTGGGGCGTTTGTTGTTGGTTTTGTTCCGCAGATCATCACTATCATCAGCGAGCAATTTACCTCTCAGGCTGTGCCCGGCTTGAACACCGGGATTTTTGCCGGTCTGCTGATCGCGATCATGCTGTTCGAGCCACAGGGCATTTACGGCATGTGGGTTAAAACCCGAGTTTGGTTTGAACTGTTCCCGCTGGCAAGAAAAGACATGTTCAAGCGCCACAGAAGCTACCTCAAGACGGAGCGGATGAAATGAGTATTCTCAAAGTCAACGATGTCGCCAAATATTTCGGTGGCGTGAAAGCCGTAGACGGTATTTCGTTCGAGGTAGAAGAAGGCGAGGTCTTCACCATCGTGGGCCCAAACGGCGCGGGCAAATCTACCATCTTTAATCTGATTTCCAGATTTTATGATCTTACCCGTGGCAATATTGAATTCATGGGCAAGGAAATTACCGGTCTGCGCCCTGATCAAATTGCACCTTTGGGAATTGGTCGCACTTTCCAGAACATCGAATTGTTCGACCATTCGACCGTGCTGCAAAACTTGTTAGTGGGGCGTCACACAAAACGAAAGACCTCATTTTTTGAAAACGTCTTCTTTTCTCCGCGCGTAAATCGGGAGGAACTTGAGCATCGTGAATCTGTTGAGGAAATCATCGACTTCCTAGACCTTCAACCTTACCGAAACAAGATGGTTGCTGGCCTGCCCTATGGTGTACGGAAAGTCTGTGAGATCGGCAGAGCTTTGGCGTCCGGCCCGAAGATCCTGCTTTTGGACGAGCCTGCTTCGGGTCTATCGGTTGAGGAAACACAAGATGTGGCCTTCTGGATCGAAGATATGAAACGTGACATGGGCCTTACGATTTTGATGGTTGAGCACGATATGTCTCTGGTGAACCAGGTTTCTGACCGTGTATTGGCCATGGATGAAGGCAAGCCTGTTGCGCTTGGCACGCCAGAAGAAGTGCAATCTGATCCTCGTGTGATTGCTGCATATCTGGGTGAAGAAGTGGAGGCTGCATAATGGCAAAATCTGCTGTAAAGAAATCGCCTGAAGCGGCGCAAGAACCGCTCCTTTCCGTTCTCAACGTTGAGACCTTTTACGGAGCAGTTATGGCTCTTCGGGGCGTATCGATGGAAGTTCAGGAAGGTAAAATAACCACTATCCTGGGTGCGAATGGCGCTGGCAAAACCACATTGCTCAAAACTATCTCTGGCGTGCTTGACCCGAAAAAGGGGCAGATCCTGCTCAGCGGCGAAGAAATTCAGGGACGCCAACCGGACCAGATCGTGAAACGGGGCGTTGCGCATGTTCCGGAAGGGCGTGAAGTCTTCCCGTTTTTGTCGATCCATGAAAACCTGCTGATGGGTGCATATACCCGATCCGATCAAGAAATTGCAGACGATATTGAATTGGTGTTTTCATATTTTCCAATTCTGAAGGAGCGTCGAGACCAGCAGGCGGCTTATCTCTCAGGCGGGCAACAGCAAATGCTTGCTATCGGTCGCGGATTGATGGCGAGGCCCAAGGTTCTTCTTCTGGACGAACCTTCGCTTGGCCTGTCTCCACTTCTGGTGCAGGAAATCTTTGGCATCATTCGACGTCTCAACGCAGAACAGGGCGTCACCATGCTGTTGGTGGAGCAGAACGCCAACATCGCGCTGAAAACTGCCGATTACGGCTACGTGATGGAAATCGGGCGGATCGTCATGGATGATACGGCGGACAAGCTGTTGGCGTCTGAGGACATTCAGGAATTTTATCTCGGCAAGACCGGCGACACGCAACGCGAACAAAAGCGCTGGAAGCGCAAGAAGACCTGGAGGTAGAAGATTATGAATCAGCATGTTTCCAGTTTGAACGATCCAAAGGAAATCGATTACGGCTCGCACCTTGGTTGCGATACTATGGCGAAGCTCTTCCGGCAACAATGCAAACGCTATGGCGACCGGATTGCGCATCGTGAAAAAGACTTTGGCATTTGGCAAAGCTATAGTTGGGCTGAGTACTACGAGCGTTCCAAAGAAGTCGCTTATGGCATGCGGGAACTTGGATTGAAGCGCGGCGAAGTGGTTTCAATTCTATCTGAAGACAACAAGGAATGGCTCTATTTTGATATGGCGGCAACCTGCTCCGGCGCCATTCCATCCGGCGTGTACACAACAGATTCAGCCAGCCAGCTCGCGTATTTGGTGAATGATTCCGGGACGACAATACTGGCAATCGAGAATGATGAGCAATTGGACAAGTTTCTGGAAGTTCAGGACGAGATGCCAACGCTCAAGAAAGTCATTGTCTTTGACAAGGAAGGCTTGCGTGATTTCAAACATGACAAGGTCATGTTTTTAGATGAACTCTACAAATTAGGGAAAGAAGCGGCAGCAAAAGATCCCGACTGGTTTGACACAGAGATAGATAAAACCGAGTCAGAAGACATTCGCATGCTGATCTATACGTCAGGCACCACCGGAAAACCGAAAGGTGCAATGATCAGCCATTCCAACATTATTTTCCAGATTAACTCCGTCTACCAGATGATCGACAGCAACGAGAGCGATGAGCAGCTTTGCTTTTTGCCTTTGTGCCATGTTGTTGAACGCTTGTTCTCAGTTGAAACGCAATTGGCGACCGGCATTACGGTCAATTTTGCGGAAAGCACAGAGACAGTTTTTGAAAATCTGCAGGAAGTCTCACCGCATGTGTTTTTCGCGGTGCCAAGGGTTTGGGAGAAAATCTATTCGCAAATCTCAATTATGCGAAAAGAGGCGACCCCAATTGGGCGCTGGGCGTTCGACAAAGCAATTGCTGCAGGCCGAGAACGTGCCAAGTACCAACTTGAAGGCGAAGCTGTACCGAGTGGCGTGGAAACGAAATACAAAATCTGGGACGCACTGGTTTTGTCTAATGTTCGCCGCATGATCGGGATGGACAAGCTCCACCGAGGCGGGACCGGTGCTGCGCCAATTTCACCGGACATTATCGAATGGTTTTGGGCGATTGGTGTTCCGGTGGTGGAAGGATTTGGGCAGACTGAATCCTCCGGTGTTGCAACCATCAATACGGTGACACAGAACAAGCTTGGCAGCATCGGCTTCAATATTCCGGGTGCAGAAACCAAAATAGGTCCCGATCAGGAAATTATGCTTCGTGGACCGCACGTCTTCAAGGGATATTGGAACCAGCCTGAAAAGACGGCTGAGACCATTACAGAAGATGGGTGGTTGCGAACCGGCGACATTGGCAGTGTCGACAACCAAGGCTTTTTCAAAATCACCGGACGGATCAAGGACATCATCATCACCGCTGGGGGTAAAAACATCACACCAGCCGAGATTGAGAGCGCGATGAAGTTCTCGACCTACATTTCAGATGCAGTTGTGATTGGAGACAAGCGCAAATACCTCACCTGCCTGATCATGATTGATCAGGAAAACGTTGAGAAATTTGCGCAAGACAACCGCGTGCCCTTCTCAAATTTCGCCTCACTTTGCGCGGCCCCCGAGGTGGTTGAGCTAATTGGCAAGGAAGTTGCAACGGTCAACAAGCAATTCGCACGCGTGGAGCAGATCAAGGATTTCCGCCTTATTGACGTTCTGCTCACTGCAGAAGATGATGAACTGACACCAACCATGAAGCTCAAACGCAGTTTCGTTGAAGAGAAACATAAAGGGCTTATCGATTCAATGTATTGATTGAGCCAGAAATTCGAGAAATAATAAATCAACCCGCCTGTGGGAGCAGGCACAAAGGAGGAGAAATATGAAGAAACTTTTACTCGCGACAGCGACGGCAATTACTCTGGCACTATCGCCAGCACAGGCCGATACAACACAGGGTGTTACAGACTCTGAAGTTGTCATTGGTGGTCACCACGACCTTTCCGGCATTTTTGCCGCGTTTTCCGTGCCTGCTGTTACTGCTGCCAATCTCTATTTTGAAGAGATTAACGCCAACGGTGGTGTACATGGGCGCAAGATCCGTTACGTCACCGAAGACCATGGCTATCAGGCACCAAAGGCGGTTCAGGCAGTCAACAAGCTGATCAACCGTGACAAGGTGTTCGCAATGCTCTTGTCACTCGGCACACCAATGAATATTGCAGCTTTTAAGCTTCAGGAACCGAAAGGCATTCCAAATATTTCGCCGCTGACTGCTGCACGTCAAATGGTAGAGCCACCAATCGACAATCGCTATGCAGGTACATCGTCATATTATGACCAGATGATGCGAGGCGTGCCATGGATGAAAGCGAACCACGGTTCGTCGGTCGTTTGTGCAATGTATATTCCTTCGGACTTCGGCAAGGAAATTCAGGCTGGTGCAAAAGATGCCGCCGCTGCTGAAGGCATGAAGTGGGGAACAGAATCTACCCACAAGCCAGATGAAACTGATTTCACCGGTGCGCTTGGCAAGATGAAAGAAGCAGGCTGTGATTTGGTGAGCACTGCTCTTGGTGTACGTCAAACAATCACGCTTCTCGGCACAGCCAAGAAAATGGGCCTTGAAGGCATGAACTTCCTGGGTTCATCCGCTTCTTTCCACACTGCGATTGCAAAAGTACCTGGCGGTATTACTGAAGGGTTCTTCGCTGGTTCTGGTTGGCAAGACCTTGAAGCCCGCGTGGGCGATCCGGAAGTGGGAGCTTGGGTGAAAAAATACACCGAAGCGACTGGCGAAAAGTTTCCGGGTTCAGGTGCACTTCTTGGACGCAGCGCGGCAGAGCTTTTCGTAAAAGCGCTTGAAGCTGCCGGTCCGGATCTCACTCACGAGAGCTTCCGCAATGCGATGGAAAGCCTTGAGTTTGAAGACAAAATCGCAGGCACCAAGGTGAAAATGGGCCCTGGTGACCACGTGGCTGCGGATGAGGTATTCATCTCTCAAATCCAGGGCGGTTCTTGGAAGACACTTGTTGAGTTGAAATAGTACTCAGCTCCTTGGAGGAGGAATGGCCGGCGCTTTCGGGCGCCGGTTTTTTTATACCTGTTTCATTGCTGCTTATGACCTGATGTGAAAATTGCAAAATGTAATTTATTGCTTTGAGCAAAAAGCTATGTCTTAACGGGTCTAACAATTTTTCTATGCACTATTGTGGTGGTAATGGACAGCGACATTTCAAATACTTTTGAAAATAATATTTTTAAGAAAGCACTTCAAATTTGCCTTAAAGTTCCTTGGCTGCTTATTGCATCAATTCTGATTGTTCATGCAGTTAAAGTAATTGAGAACCGCCCCCTTTTTGAAGATAATTTCTTTCTCAACGCAGTATTATATTTCATCCGCTTTTTTATTTTAGCACTTTTATCATACAATGCTTACTGCCTCGTACTGTCGGCGAGCTTCCCTGCACTAGAGAGCCCAGTAGACCGCTTTAAGCGATTTTTTGGGCGATATATCGTAGTGCATTTTTCGGTAAGTTTGTTCAATCTTATTCCAGGAACGATTATTTTGTCTCTGAATCGCGCTGCTGTTTGGAATGCATGGATCACAGATAGCGCGTCAGTTGCTACATACTTCATGTCAATAACGACGATGAAGCAAATATTTGAGTTGTCAGTTTTGTCCTTAGTTGGTTCATGGCTAGCTGCCAGTGTTCTAAAAAGCGATACTACTTTGTCCGAAGCATTGAAAAGAGGACGCAGTCATTTTTTCTGGACACTCAGCAGACTATTAGTAGGCCCCGGTCTCATCACCATACTATTTACTGTTGCTGTGTCGGTGGTGACTCTTATTAATGGAATGGAAAGATATTATATGAGCAAAATTGTTTCACCTTTCAGTATCCGGATTGGATTGGAACTCCTTTCGCCTCTTGTAACTGTATACACGGTAGTGCTGATAGCCGTAGTAATATCAAGAGCATATCTGATTTGCGTTGGCAAAAATCGAATAGACTAGGCTAAAGACTGTTTTCAGCCCATACCCGCCTCCTAATATTACAATCTCAATGTCCATCTTGAGCTCAAACCAGCCATTTTCAATTGGCACGACCTACCTCAAGAGCAATGCTCACAATTTCCGCATCAGATAATACGCGCCCGGCGAAATGCCTTTTCGGACATTTTCCTGCACGGCTGGCATCAAGATATATAGTCCTTTTTCATCAGGCACACGATATTCATGCTTCTTGTCATGAGCGATCAGTTCATTTGGCTCAAGCTTGTCAAAACTTGCGTATTCACGAGTCAGGGTAAAACTCTCCGCATCACGGACCTTCACATGTTCCAGCACCTCAAAAGATGGCCGCTTCTTTTGCTTCAATGGCTCTTTTAGTGTGATCAGCCCATAGTGCGAAAGGACCGAGAGCACGACGTGTTCTGCGATATTGACTGCTTTCGTTGAATAATGCTCGCCTGTTTCCACCACCAGCGACGGCACGCCCAAATCATTCATCCATTCAATCAGCGTTCCTTTCACAATGCCTTTGAAACCGTAGATCGGCACCACCGGAACCATATCGGCCAAATGTCCTGCTTCCGGAAAACACACAGAAAAGGCGTGTTTCATTTCTGAGCTTGTAGAGTGAAAGTCGATTATCTGGTCAAGCTTAAGTTTCGGCATTGTGTTCGCCAGATATTGTGCGCGCGCCAAATCATCCTTGGCATTTGCCTTGGCGAGTTGTTTTTCGGTGAACATGCGGTTCATGTCGGATTTCACGAAACGCCTGTCGAGGAGTGCAGCTTCCTGATTGCCATCGATGAGAAACAGGGAGCCTGCTACGATTTCATATTTTTTCAGCACGCGGTGCACTGCTTTTCGGCCACACAGTTCATTGCCATGCACATTGCAGACTAGACCTATACGAGGCCCTTTCTGGCCAGACTTGATCTCCACGATGCCCTGACCGTGTGTGACATATTTCATGGTTTTCTCCTATAGGGGCCAAAAGACAAGAATCGCCGGCACGGCTGCGCCAATCACAATAAATTCGAGCGGCAAACCCATTTTCCAATAGTCGCCAAATGCATAGCCACCCGGCCCCATGATCAACGTGTTGTTCTTGTGACCAATCGGCGTGAGGAATGCGCATGACGCGGCAATTGCAACGGCCATCAAAAACGGGTCAGAATTAACTCCCAACCGGTTTGCAATATCAACCGCAATCGGCGCGCCAATTACCGCTGTGGCTGTATTGTTCAATACGTCTGACAGTGTCATCACCACTACCATTAGTATGGTCAGGACAACCCATGGCGCATAACCATCCGTAATCCAAACGATCTGCTGGGCAATAAGTGCTGTGCCACCAGAATTCTCAAGTGCTGTGCCAAGCGGGATCATCGACCCAAGCAGCACAATCACCGGCCACTCCACATAATCATAAACATTCCGGATCGGAACGAGATCAAGCAACACATAGAGCGCTACGACGATCGCAAGAGCCACTGCGAGATACAGTAAACCAAAGCTTGCCAACGCAATCGCAGCACCGAAAATACCTGCAGCAAGCCAGGCACGTCGATGTTGGGTGATCTGAAGCCCGCGTTCGGCGAGTGGCATCGCATGAAGCCACGTGATCGTATCATCAAGATTTTCCTGTGGGCCAATCAGCAACAGCACATCTCCAACACGGATCTTCTCGTGCCTCACGCGCTTTGAGAACCGGCGGCCCTTTCTCGCTATGCCCAACAAAGCCACACCCCGGCGAGCCCGCAACCGTAAATCAATCGCTGCATTGCCAACAATACGCGTTTCAGGGGTTACCAACACTTCGGTTAGTTGTAGATCACCAATTGCCTTTTCGTTGGTGGTTTTCTCACCAAAATACTCCAGCGAATAGACGCCACGAAAACGATCAATATCTTCTGCTGTTGCTTCCACCAGCAACATGTCCTTTGGTTTTAGTTCCAAGCTAGCGCTGAAACCCTTCAGGCGACGATTGTTTCTAACTACCCCTAGGATCGAAAGATCGTGTTCATCGCCATCGGCATAAAGATCACGCACTTGCATTCCGACCGCTTTGGAGTTTTCTGGCACAACAAGCTCGGCGATATAATCTTCAAGATCCAGAGGATTTGATTTCTCACCCACCTTGTCCTGGCTACCTGGCACCAATCTCCAACCAATCAAGGCAACGAATGCAATGCCAACACCGGCACAGATAAGTCCAACTGGCGCAAAATCGAACATTTGAAACGGTGCGCCGGCGGAGGTTTCACGATATTGGGCGATAATAATATTTGGAGGCGTACCGATCAACGTCACCAACCCGCCCAAAATGGTGGCGAATGAAAGCGGCATCAGTGTACCGCGTACACTCCGTCCGGCCTTCTTCGCAGCTTGAATATCTACCGGCATCAGTAGCGCCAGCGCTGCCACATTATTCATGAAAGCAGAAAGCACCGCTCCTGTAGAAGCCATGATCGATATATGCGCGCCAATGCCCCTGCCTGTGTCGATGACTGAACGGGTGATGATATCAATGGTACCGGAATTCTGCAGTCCTCGCGAAACGATCAACACCAAGGCAACAATGATGGTTGCCGGATGGCCGAACCCGGAAAACGCATCTTCAGTTGGCACCACGCCGAGCACCAAAGCAATCAACAACGCGCAAAAGGCCACAATATCATAGCGCCACCTGCCCCAAAGCAGCATGGCAAAGACCCCGGCAAAGAGTGCAAACAATATGTTTTGATCTGATGGCATGTGACGTTCCGATTCTACAGGCCAATACTATAAGAAATTGAACGCTTTTGATAAGCCATAGGCTGAAGTCAATCAGAACCTTCCAGTCCAGCCAGCATCTGATCGATGAAGCGGATAAGTTCTGGTTCCAGCTCGTCTCGCGACAAGCCGATATACCGTTTCTGCAGACTGAAAGCCACGATGCCGTGAACCGCTGCAAACAGTGTTCTGGCACGCAACATCGCTTCTTCCTCTGACAAATGCGGGCTGAGGCTGCGGACAGGCCCTTGAATGAACGTGATCAGAAAAGCCTGTTCTTTTTCATGCCAATCAGGAACATCAGACGTCATGTCTGCATATTCAAAAAGCGCATTCCATAACCGAAAGTTGTCTTGAGCAAAGGTTACATACCCCCGGGCAAGGCCCTTCAATATCGCGACCGGGTCTTCGAGGCCCTCTACGTCCTGACGCAAAGCATCGCCCAGATCGCTGAGTGTTTGACTGTTCACATGCACGATCAAATCATCAAGATCTTCAAACGCAGTATAGAGACTGCCCAAGGCACATCCCACAATTCCGGTTACGTTGCGGGCATTCAGCGCCCTTACTCCCTGCTCTTCTATGATGCCGGTCGCAGCCTTCATCAGATTTGATTTGAGTTCTTCGCGCTTGGCTTCCCGCTTACCAACCATTAACCATTCTTTCTCGATTTTTGAACATCGTTCATTTTATTATTGAACAGCGTTCATTTTCCTGTATATTGTAATTCATGAACAACGTTCATAACAGGAGAAAAAGAAATGTTCAAATCAATGTTTGCACTTATCAGGGGCACTTCCCACGAAGCAGCTCAAAATGTGGCCGACAGAAACGCAATGGTCATTCTTCGACAACAAATCCGCGACAGCGCGGAAGCTGTTACCTCAGCCAAGAAAGCAGTTGCGATTGCTACAGCACAGAACGAGCAAGAAAAGCGTCAGCACGCCAAGCTTATCGAACGAATTGAAGATCTCGAGATTCGCACGATTTCAGCGCTCGAAAATGGCGAAACCGAGCTTGCAAAAGAAGCTGCAGAAGCAATCGCCATTCTGGAAGCGGAACGCGATGCTTCGGCGGAAGCTCAAAAAAGTTTCACAACCGAGATCGAGCGCTTGAAACGCGTTGTCCTGCAATCAGAATCGAGACTTCGCGACCTCAAGCGGGGCCACCGTATTGCGGATGCAACGGACAAAACCCAGCGTTTACGTCAATCCGCCCCCAACACCGGTCTGTCTGCCCTACAGGATGCCGAAAGCACCCTCACCCGTTTGCGGGAACGCCAGATGGAAATGGATGCGGCAGCAAATGTGCTGGACGATATGGCCAAGGAGAATAATCCGGATGCGATTGCACAAAAACTCTCAGAGGCCGGGTGCGGCGCACCTATCACATCGACCGCCGATCAGGTTCTCGCCCGACTTCAAACGAAGTCCGGCAAGAAGTCCAAAAAATCCGACTAGAGCGTTTCGAGGCCATGAGTAGCCGAGACAACGCGTTATCGCACTGAATTTGTTTACGCATTTAAGTCCTATCGTCCCGATTGAACTTAAATTGCTCAACCCCCTAACCCAACTCAAAATTCCAACCAAACTAACGGAGTAACACAATGACTAACTCACATTACGCACCAAAAGAATCTGAAGCATTCAAGCTTTTCACCATGGCAAGCTTTGGCATTGCAGCCCTCATGCAGGCAGGTGGCATCTACTTTCTGGAAGCAAGTTTTGCCGCCAAAGGTTTCTACGCCATGTCAGCGATCATGCTGGTCCACACCGCGATCTCAGTAACCAAGATGTTGCGCGACGACCATGAAGCCAAACGTATCTACAACAAGCTGGAAGATGCGAAGACCGAAAAGCTTCTGACCGAATATACAGAGAAAGACGAATAGCTGAGTATATACACTCAAAAAGAAAAAGCCGGGCAATGCCCGGCTTTTTCATTCGAATTTTCGACTTGTCGCTTAACCAACAATCTCGTTGCCGCCGAACCAGAAGGCGATTTCTTCTGCTGCTGTTTCAGGAGCATCTGAACCGTGAACCGAGTTTTCACCCAGTGAAAGGGCAAACTCTTTGCGGATTGTACCTTCGTCTGCTTCAGCCGGGTTTGTTGCGCCCATGACTTCGCGGTTTTTTAGGATCGCGTTTTCGCCTTCCAGAACCTGAACAACAGTCGGGCCTGATGACATGAATTCAGTCAATTCACCAAAGAATGGGCGCTCGGAGTGGACTGCGTAAAACGCTTCTGCCTGTGCAAGGCTCATGTGTACGCGTTTGCATGCAACGACACGCAGGCCAGCTTCTTCCAGTTTCGCCGTGATAGCGCCGGTTAGGTTGCGTTTTGTTGCGTCGGGTTTGATCATTGAGAAAGTGCGTTCAATCGCCATGGGTCAATTCCTGTTGAAATGAGGGAGGGTTTTGCGGCGCTTATACGCGGGCGCGCATTCTGCATCAAGTGTTGATTTTGTACCGGTTAGACGCCACAAGTGCAGCATGTTGAAACTCACTGATCTGACGCTTCATATTGTGGGGCGCCCCTTGCTTGAGAATGCTTCACTCACCTTGCCCAAGGGCGCGCGAGCCGGGCTTGTGGGACGCAACGGATGCGGAAAAACAACGCTTTTCAAGGCCATTACAAAAGATCACCCGACGGAGACCGGTTCAATTGAGCTCGTCCGCGGTTGTCGGATTGGGCAAGTGGCGCAAGAGGCGCCTGGCACAGAAGAAAACCTTCTGGAAATTGTGCTCAAGGCAGACGAAGAGCTCGTGCGTCTTCAAAAAGAAGCTGACACGGTAACCAATCCGGAACGCATCGCCGAAATACAGGCACGTCTTACCGATATTGAAGCTCATTCAGCGGAAGCGCGAGCAGCAACCATTCTCTCTGGCCTTGGATTTAATACGCAAGCCCAAAAACGTCCTGCCAGCTCTTTTTCCGGCGGATGGCGAATGCGGGTGGCGCTTGCAAGTGTCCTATTCTCGCGCCCTGACCTCCTGTTGTTGGACGAACCCACGAACTATCTCGATCTGGAAGGTACGCTGTGGCTTGAAAATTACATTTCAAGATATCCTGGAACTGTTTTGATCATCAGCCACGACCGCGATCTTTTAAACACGGCTGTCGACACAATCGTCCATATGGAGGGCCAGAAGCTCACGCTTTACAAAGGCGGTTATGATGCATTTGAAAAACTGCGTGCCGAGCAACGGGAACTGGCCGAGAAGACGCGTGCCAAGGTGGAAGCGCAGGCCGCTCACATGCAGGCTTTCGTTGACCGTTTCAGATACAAGGCTTCGAAAGCCAAGCAGGCGCAATCGAAACTGAAGGCAATCGCCAAACTGCGCCCACCAGCACTTCTGGAAGAAGCTGGAACCATGCCGATACGCTTTCCCGATCCAGAACGCTTGTCTGCTTCTCCGATGATCAAACTTGAAAACGTGAATTGCGGGTACAGCGAAGAAACTGACATTCTGTCAGGCATCAAACTAAATATTGATGCCGATGACCGGATCGCACTCTTGGGCGCGAATGGCAATGGCAAATCAACTTTCGCCAAATTATTGTCTGAACGTCTCCCGAATGTGGTCGGCAACATTGTGAAAGCTCCGAAAATCAAAGTCGCCATGTTTGCCCAACATCAGATGGATGATCTGCATGCTGACCAAACCCCAGTCGACCACATTCGACCGTTGATGCCTCAAGCCGGTGAAGCGCAGGTGCGGTCCAAAGTAGCGCAGATGGGCCTCAACCATGAGCGCATGGAAACCAAATGTGCAAACCTGTCCGGTGGTGAGAAGGCACGTCTGTTGTTGGGCCTCTGCACGTTTGATGGCCCGGATTTATTGATCCTGGACGAACCGACCAACCATCTGGATGTCGGTGCCCGTGAAGCACTCGTGCATGGTATAAATGAATTCAAGGGTGCCGTCATTCTCATCAGCCATGATCGTCATCTGATTGACGCAACCATGGACCGACTCTGGTTAGTCCATGACGGTAAGGTTGGACCATATGAAGGTGACATGGATGCCTACCGCAAGCTTGTCCTCAGCATTTCCAGAAAGTCTGATATCACCAAGACACCGGAAAACAAGACCGGTGTTTCAAAACAGGATAATCGAAAGCAGGCAGCAGAAAAGCGTGCCAATCTTGCGCCTCTACGCGCAAAAATCTCCCAAAAAGAGGCGCAAATTCAAAAACTTGAAGAGGCAATTGGAAAACTTGATTCAAGCCTTTCCACGCCCGGCATTTTTGAAAACTTCCCCGATAAGGCTACGAAATTTGCCAAACAGAGAGCAGAAGCGGAAAAAATGTTGGCGAAAGTTGAGGAGGAATGGCTGATGCTTGGAGAAGAACTGGAGGCTCAGATCTAGCCCATGTCTCGCAAGAACACCTATCTCTTGTATGCGATCTTTGCTGCGCTTGCGGTGTTTCTGTTTTTCGAGCAGCAGGAAGCATATTTTGCAGGTAAGGGAGAGTTGGTCGTTTCGCAGGAAGGGGATGCAGTCGTGCTTCAATGGCACGGTGAAGTCGAAGCCCCCATGGCCAGCGATATCTGGAAGGCATTTGGTGAGTGGCGGGCCAAGACAGAGACTTTTATCATCGACCTGCATTCCCATGGCGGCGCACTTCGTGAAGGTGGCAATGTAGTGCGCTTGCTCGATCAAATGGCTGAAACACACACGTTGGTTACGCGGGTGTCGGACAACCATATCTGCCTTTCCATGTGCGTGCCGATATTTCTTCGCGGGACCATACGCATCGGTTCTGCAGATTCTGTCTGGATGTTTCACGAGCCCCGCCAATATGATTCAGCAGATGAGACAATTGTCGAACAACCGGAGTTTGAAAGGCGCTTTTTCGCTGAGCGGTTTTTTGACAACTACTTTGTAAAGTCTGAGATGGACCCGCAATGGCGAAGCCAATTGCGAAACGACTGGGTCGGCAAAGATGTATGGTATACGGGACAAGAATTGGCTGATCAGAATTCGAATATCATCACCCGGCTTGTACGCTGACGTCTGATACTTTTTTGTATATAGCCACAATTTTTGCTTGGAACTTTCCTGATTTCCAAGCGTAATTTAGAAGTGCAATAAAATCGATTTTCAAGACTTGATGGCTAAACTCTATTTTCACTACTCGGCAATGAACAGTGGCAAATCTACCCTGTTGCTACAGGCCGCACATAATTATACCGAACGAAATCTGGTCCCTTATCTGATGAAAACTGTTCTTGATGATCGGGAGGGCGAAGGGTTTATCGGCAGTCGCATCGGCATCAAGAAGCCGTGTGACACGTTTGGCGCTGATGAAGATCTGTTTGTGAAGATCAAAGCCAGAACCGAAGACGGCCCGATTGATTGCGTGCTGGTGGATGAGGCGCATTTCATGACCGAAGAGCAAGTCTGGCAATTGGCTCAGGTTGTTGATGATCTGGACATTCCAGTCATGACCTATGGGTTACGTACTGATTTTCAGGCCAAACTTTTTCCGGGTTCGGCCGAACTGTTGGCAATTTCCGATGTTTTGCGAGAAGTGCGCACCATTGATGAAAGCGGCAAGAATGCCACGATGAACCTGCGGATCGATGAACATGGCAATGCGGTCACTGAGGGCCCGCAACAACAGATCGGTGGTAACGAATCCTACAAATCGGTCAGCCGTAAAGAATGGCGAAAGCGCATGGGAAAATAGATTTTTCGTTCCCTTGATGACGAATGAGAGCTGAAATCGCACTCTTTCGCTAACCGGCAAGCGAAACCAGAAACCGGTCACTTTCATCGTCCGCCGCGAAGAACCACCACTCACTCCATTTCTCTCCAGGATGTGGGTGGTGTTTGATGCCGGACTGCTGTAAGCTAAAATTGGCTGCACACCTGATTTGGGATCCAGACTATTTTTCCAACCTGTATTTCTCATGACAGCCGCTGCATGTTTTACCAACTCCGGCGAATTGAGCTTTAATATCTTCGACGTTTGATGCGGACTTGGCCACGTTTGATAGTATCTCTGCTTCAGACTTCATCTTGTCAGCAATGGCTATGAATTCATCCCACTCACTCCAAATAGCAGGCAAGGCTTCACTAGGTGATTCAGTCGAATTCTCAGGAAACAGGTTCTTAATTTCCGCAGCATGACCAGAGATAGTTATGGCTGCTTTTTCCACTGACTTTGCATCGAAAGGGTCGTTTCCTTTGATCATTCTACCGATAATCTTCATTTGACTACCGATATCCTTCATTGCTTCCATTCGCTCTTTGACAATGCCAGTTGCACCAGAATGGGCGAATGCAACGCCTGTCACGGTCATCACCGATAAACTCATCAAAATTGCAATTCTTCTATGCAAGTTAATTTCCTCTGATCTGGAATTCTATGTAGCCAGTATTGACCTTCCATTTACTGGAAGGTCAATACTGGCAAGCAGGAAAACCAGGAACCGATTCAGTGCCAAAGCAAATGCTGACAAGAAGGCTTTTTCTGACGGGTACATTGGCTGCACTTTGTACTCCCTCATTTGTCATGCCTTCCCATGCTTCAAGTCGAAACAACTACAAGCTTGCTGCACAAAAAGGCAAAGCTTCGCTGCTTGAAGAAGGAAATTTGCTGACGGATGTTTGGGCTTATAACGGAGCTACACCCGGCCCAGTGATCCGGGTAAAGAAGGGCGAAGAAATAAATATTGAAGTTGTGAATCAGCTGGATCAGCCGACTTCTGTTCATTGGCACGGCATCCGCATCGACAACACGATGGATGGTGTTTCCAATCTAACGCAGGAGCCAATTCCACCGGGTGGGAGTTTCATCTACCGTTTCACGCCACCGGACGCAGGCACCTACTGGTATCACCCGCACAATCGCACTTGGGAGCAATTGGCTCGCGGTTTATACGGTGCCTTAGTCGTGGAGGGTGACGCGGCAACGGGCGAATTTGATCGTGATTACTCAATTGCTGCTGATGACTGGCAACTGGCCGAGAGTGGCGCGATCCGTGAGGAAACGTTGGGCAGCCTGCGGGATTGGGCCCATGCAGGCAGGCTTGGCAACATCCTTACGCTGAACGGCAAACCGTACGAAACTCTTGAAGGTGCATCAGGTGATCGTGTCCGGTTGAGGTTTATAAACACAGCAAATGCCCGGATCATGCGTTTCGGGATTAAAGGGCATGAGCCGTGGCTTGTAGCGCTGGATGGTCAACCTATACCGCCAACCAAGTTATCTGAGACTGGGATCACCATCGCGCCTGCTCAGAGGGCAGATCTGGTATTTGATGTGCAAGGCACGTCTGGAGACAATGTTCCAATTGTCGAAACAAGTGGTGCAGAAACTCTGGTCGCTGGTTATTTGAACATCGTAGAGGGTTCCAATCGTAAAATCCGGACTGCTACACCGGCACTGAAAGCAAACAAACTCCCTCAACCTGATCTCGCAAATGCAACACGGTTGGATTTACTCATGTCCGGCGGTGCGATGCGGTTTTTGACACAAGCAACCTACAAAGGCGAAGAAGTCGATGGTCGCAAACTCGCCAGAACACACAGGCAGTTATGGGCATTCAATCTGCAGGCGGGTATGGCAGACGCCCCGTTGTTTTCTGCAAAATCCGGTGAGACTATTGTCTTGAAGCTTGTCAATGAAACCGCCTGGCCGCATGCCATTCATTTGCATGGCCACCACTTTCGCGTTCTCACAAAAGGTCCGCGCTCCAACGGCCAATTGAACCCTGTTTTGGGTGAGGAAGAGCATGCTTACCGGGACACGGTGCTGGTCGAACGTGATGAGATTATTGAAATCGCATTTGTAGCCGACAATCCGGGAAAATGGATGCTTCACTGTCACATGCTGGAACATCAGGCGAGCGGCATGGCGACCTGGTTTGAGATCGTTTAGCTATTCGATACAAAAGCTCATTTCGACAAAAGACCACTGGTGTTTGATCATGTCGCCCCTATGTCCGCCCGGAAGACATTCACCCCCTGCCCCATTTTTGCGGTGGTGTTTTGTCCCGGCTCGGCTTTCGCCGGCGCGAGCGCATGAAGAGATAGAAGCCAACCAGTGCCAGAACAGCGGAAAGTGCCTTGTAATCATCATCTATTTCCGGTGCATTCGCGACGACGGTTGCTGAAATTACATCAATATCAGACCGCTTGATGCCACCGTCATTCGAATTTGGAGCGAACGAAAGCGCCAGTTGATGTTCGCCATCATTGAGAACATTGAAATTCAACGACTGGCTTCCCCGCACTTTGCCCTGTTCGGGGCCAGACCCAATTCCCTTCGTGGAAAAGGAAACAACACCCGTCAGCAATGCCCCTTCGCGATCGGTGATCAAAACTTTCATCGGTATTTTGACCGGAGGCAATTTCGCGCCAACCAGGTATCGGGCATGCAGGCGGATGCGAACCGGATTATCATTGCTGGTGGCATCGAAGCTCAGAACTTCGGCACTAGAGCGTATGTTCTCATACTCCAATGAAGCAATTTCACGGCCGCCAAAATTGAGTTGCGCCCAGGGCCAAAGCAGTCCAAGCCCCAGGCCAGCGAGCAGAAACAGCAATCCGACACTGCGCATCAGAGTTTCTCCCAGATCGCAAACACATGCTCGATTTGACGGTCACCCTTCTGAAGAAAAAACGGCTTTTCAGTATTCAGCACCATGCCGTGATCCGAGAACTTGCCCGCCGAGGTTCGCTCGAGTGGCCAGGGTGGGCCATCCACCTCCGAGCCATCATCCCGCAATCGGGTGTAAACCAACAGCACGCCGCCTTTTGTCACCAGAGAACAAACGGCGGGAACGGTTTCATCAAGCGTTTCCGGCGGGATTGATTGCAATGTGTAACACTCGTGGACAAGATCAAAAGCACCGAGCCATTCTTTTGGCAGATTGAACAAATCACCAATCTGGTACTCAACCGGACTGTCTGAAAACCGCTGCTTCGCCCATCCGATCGCTTTGGGAGAGAAATCAAACCCCAATGTCTCGTAACCGGCCGCGGCCATGGCTTCTGCATTGTCACCCAGACCGCAACCAACATCGACCGCGCACTTTCCCTTACCCGGATTGGCACTCAGATAGTCTGCAAGCTCCTGTTTCGCCGCAAGATCTGCCCACGGCACCATTGCCGCGTCACCACTGGCGTTTTCATAAACCGTTTCGAAAAACTCGTCACGACGCGGGTTTGTGCGATGATCCTCTCGATCCTGTTGGTTGATCTGGTCTTTGGCTTCTTCCTGACGTCTTTTGAATTCGGCATCAGGCGTTTGGAGCTTATCTTCCTTCATGCCTTCTTTTCCCAACCGCCATTGGCGTTTTGCTGCCAGTAGGTTTGCTCGACACCGTCTTGCTCTTTGTGGAACTTCCAACGGGTTCTGGCATGTTCAACTGCCGAATTATCATGGCCGTCAAACATGTAGACCAGTCGCGCATAGGGTGAACCATCATCCAGTTGAGCACCATCGACCAGAAACCGTATGTGAGCGTTGTTGGGATTGTCTTCGTCAGTGGTCAGCCAGACGGGTTGAAAACTTTCCGTTCCATCCCTGACGCTTCCATGGGGAAGAAAACTCTCATCGCGGTAGGTCCACAACAGGCTGTCGAGTACCGCCACTCGTTCCTCGGAACCTGCCTGAACAACGACTTTCCAATCCCGTTGCAGCGATTTTTCAACCAGACCGGGCAGTACCTGATCCAGCGTACGTTCAGTCAAATGGTAAAACAGAATTTCCGTCATCGTGTACCCTATTAACACGGTTTGTCTTGACTCCTATCCGGTCCCTATTCAATCTCATGAAAAAATTGGGGAGAGAGAGTAAATCCATGCGTAAACTGACCGTTTCAGCCCTTCTATTTACAGGTTTTATTGCCTTCCCTACTATTGCCAATGCCGAAGGTTGCACTCTGGATGGCATAAAGCTGAATTGCGGCAAGGGGAACAACGCCAGTGTACTCGCAGCTCTCGCCTCTGATGCAACCAGTGAAGTGCTCTCAAAACCTTTGGCGGCAATCGACAATTTTCAGAAACCGATTGAACTCGAAATATTTAGAAAGAGCATTGAGGCAAGCTGGAAAAAAGCCAACAGGGCAGAACTTGCCGAGCGCCGCCGCCTGAAGCGTCGCCAAATTAGTGACGAAGAATTCGCTGAATGGTCAAAGGGTTATGACGCCGCGCGCGCAAACTATGATGCAGCCATGACGCTATATCGAAACCTGGTCTGGTTTGGCAAAAACGGAAAGCCTGCACCGGAGGGGTGAAGAAATCTTTGCATCTTCACCCGCCGTGTTTCGATCAACTATTCATAAAACTCTTGCACCAGCTTGCTCAACAAGCGCACGCCATAGCCTGATCCCCATGACTGGTTGTACTCGTTTTTCGGTGCAGCCATCGCGGTTCCGGCGACGTCAATGTGAACCCAAGGCACATCATTAACGAACCTCTGCAAGAATTGTCCGGCTGTGATGGATCCGGCAAAGCGGCCACCGGTATTTTTCATGTCGGCATTCTTCGTGTCGATCATCTTGTCATAAGCTTCGTGCAGCGGCAGGCGCCAGACCTTTTCGTCAGTCAGTTGACCCGCTTTGTGCAGATTTTCAGCCAACTCGTCATTGTTTGAGAAGATGCCGGCATGTTCCTTGCCGAGCGCCACAAGGATAGCACCCGTGAGTGTCGCAAGATTGATCATGAATTTTGGCTTGAACCGTTTCTGGCAATACCACAGCGCATCCGCCAGAACGAGGCGACCTTCCGCATCCGTATTGATGATTTCAATTGTCTGACCAGACATTGATTTGACGATATCTCCAGGGCGTTGAGCGTTGGCATCCGGCATGTTTTCAACGAGGCCAATGATGCCAACCACATTTGCCTTGGCTTTTCGGGCAGCGAGCGCATGCATAAGACCGGTAACAGCCGCTGCACCGCCCATATCCCCCTTCATGTCTTCCATTCCACCAGACGGCTTGATTGAAATGCCACCGGTATCAAAGACAACGCCCTTGCCGATAAAGGCGAGCGGTTGGTCGCCCTTTTTGCCTCCGTCCCATTGCATGATCGCCATGCGGGCCTGACGGTTGGTAGCAGACCCTTGCGAAACACCAAGAAGCGCGTGCATTCCCAGTTTTTTCATCTCCGCAACGGTCAGCACCTGTACTTTAACGCCGAGAGACTTGAGCTTTTGAGCTTGTTTTGCAAATTCGACCGGGCCCAATACGTTTGCAGGTTCGTTGACCAACTGGCGCGCAAGCAAAACACCATCTGTCACACCGTCAAACTCCGCCCAAGCTTTTTTCGCAGCTGCAACACCAGAGGTCCCAAAAGAAATTTTCTTCGCTTTGGTTTGTTTCTTGTCTGCTTCTCGACCCTTGGTCAGATAGTCATCAAAATTATAGGCCCGCAGTTTGGCACCGGCCGCTATTGTTGCAACCTGCTGTGGAGAAAGCGTGGCACTCTTGTCATTCGATTCAGTGAGAACATGCACTTTGTCGGCTTTGCCAATGGCGGCAAGAAGCTTGCCGCCAAGTTTCAGAAGATCAGGCTCGGTCAGCTCATCCGGTGTCCCACAGCCCATGACTATAATACTGTCCAAGCCGCCTTCAACGCCAAGCAGGGATAGGCTGGAGCCTTTTTTTCCCGTGAACCCATCTACTTTCATGGCTCGCTCCAACTGCGCCTGTGCCGGGCTGTCGGCGAGCTGCGGAGGTACTCCGGCTCCATCCGCAATAAAAGCCACCAGTGTTCCGCTCGTTGGGACCGCGTTTTTAGAAAATGTTATGGTTGGAAGCTTTGCCATGATATCTCCAGAATTTTCAGAAAAATTGCCACACAGGATTACAGGGCAATGTTGAACTATCCGACATATTTAGGAGATTCGTGGTGTGTGTCGAGGTTTGCGGCGAAATCAGCCCTCCAAGGCACTATTTCATCTCAAAACATCAATTTATGAGACCGCATAGTTGCTGTTTCGCCACATTAATCTTTGATTAACGCTCTTTCTTGGTCAAGTTTTAGCCAATTGTGAGCAATAATCTTAAGATCGTGGTAACCACTAAACAGCGTGCTATTGGTTAAGCATATTCCTCAACATCCCATGGCGATGCATGAAGCTCATTGAACGATATATATTTGGCAAAGCTCTTTATGCCTCCCTTATCATCCTGGGTGCGTTGGTTGGTGTTGTCTGGATTGTGCAAGCACTGCGCGAAATCGACATCATTGCGTCCAACGGGCAGACCATTCTGACCTATTTCACGATTACCATCATGCTGGTTCCAAACATCGCTCTTGCCATTGTGCCCGTGGCGTTGATGCTCTCTGCCATTCACACCATCAATGGCATGAATTCGAACAGTGAATTGGTTGTTGTGACAGCGAGCGGCTGTTCTAACTGGACCATAGCGAAACCGCTCCTAGTGTTGGCGCTGATTTGCAGCTTGATTACCGGGCTGGTTGCGCATCTGATTTCACCTTACAGCCTGCAGCATGTGAAAAAGCTGGTGACGGAGATGCGGGCTGATCTCGTGTCCGTCGTTCTTCAAGAAGGGTCATTTAATTCAATTGGCAACGGCCTTACGTTCCATGTGGCAGAACGCGGAGCTTCGGGTCTGTTGAAGGGCATTTTGATTTCAGATGACCGCGAAGAAGACAGTTCAGCAATTTTCTCAGCCAAAGAAGGCGTTGTTGTACGAACACCTGCAGGTTCCTTTCTTACTTTGAAGGATGGTGAAATTCAGCAAACGAGCAAGAAAGATGGCAGCGTTACATTGATCAAGTATCAATCATACGCCTTTGATCTATCAAGTTTTTCTGGAAACAAGCAAGCTGGGGCGTTGCGCCCCAAAGAACGCCCAACCTGGGAACTCTTTAACCCGGATCCCGATGACAAAATCTACCAAGCGAGGCCCAATCGCTTTGGTCAGGAAATCCATGAACGCTTTTCAGAGATGCTCTGGCCGTTTGCCAATATCTTCATCATTCTGGCATTTTCGGGCCAGGCAAGATCCAGTCGCCAGAGCTTTGCCTCGGCGATCACATCGGCGGCAATCGTGTTGGTTGTTGCGCGGGCAATGGGTTTTTCCGCAGTCACAGCACTCAAGACAGACCCGGCTGCTGTCATATATGTTTATGCGTTGCCTTTGAGTTGCATTGCTTTTGGGGCCTATTTCGTCTTCTCGAACAAACCGGCGGAACTGCCAAAATCTGCTGGTGACCGTATTGACCGCCTAACCGGGAATCTTTCGGAGTTTTTCTCACGATATTTCGAAGCATACAAGCAGTTCAGGCGCCGTCTCGCGGGGGTTAAGGCATGATCGGGAGAACGCTTGGCATCTATATTTCGCTGCGGTTTTTACGCAGCCTGATCGGCATGCTGCTTGGCCTTGCCTTTTTGATCATATCTGTGGATTTCATCGAGCAGCTGCGCAAAGCTGGTGGCAATGACACAGTTACCCTCGGCCAACTGTACCTGATTGCAATGCTGCGCGCGCCTGTTTTCATTGAGAAAGCGTTTCCGTTCGCCTGTCTGTTTGCTGCGATGATGACGCTGACAAACCTGAACCAAAAGCTCGAACTGGTAATTGCCCGGGCGGCGGGCGTCTCGGCGTGGCAATTTCTGCTCCCAATCAGCATATCGGCAGCACTTGTCGGTGTATTGGTTGCAACCGTCTATAATCCGATCGCAATTGGCGCCTCCCAGAGTGCAAAGGAACTCGCAGCACAAGTCCTTTCAGGCACACCCATCAACAAGCGCTCTACCAAGCGCGGGTACTGGATCAAACAGGAAGATGAAACGGGGGGAAACACGGTCATCAACGCAGAACTTGCACGAAGGGAAGGAACCCTCCTCGACAACACCAAAATCCTGCGGTTTGATGCAGATGGAAAATTCGTAGAACGTATGGATGCGGCGACCGTTTTGCACAGGGGAGACCACTGGCTGCTGGTCAAGGTACGCAAGACAGACGCAGAGGGAAATACCGTTAACCTTGAATCAGAAAAACTGCCTACAAATCTCACAAGGGACGAGTTGTTCGGGATCAGTGGCAAACCGGATGAGGTGCCATTCTGGGAATTGAGGCAAACCGCTGAAAGAGTTGAAAAATCTGGAACAAATGGCAAACCGTACCTGGTCCACTATCATAGTTTGACCGCCCTGCCCGCTTTCTTTTTCGCCATGGTGCTGGTTGCAGCTTCGGTTTGTCTCAGATTTGTGCGATTTGGGCAGGTCGGCAGGATGATTTTAGGTGGCATATTGTTCGGGTTCGTGCTTTATACCGTGACGAGTCTGGTAACAGCTTTGGGGAGTAATGGTGTTATACCGCCAGTCGTGGCGGCGTGGTCACCTGGTTTTGTGGCGATTTTGTTTGGTATGAGTGCATTGCTGCATCAGGAGGACGGATAATTGGTTGAAAAGCCAAATTGTGCTGATCTGATGCCCGTTAAGGACGCGGCAAAGCGTCTTCTCGCGACAGTTTCTGTTGCGGGACTTTTTGCGTTCATGCCCCAATTACCGATCGCCACTATTCTAGCCGGTGCACCTTCTGCACAAGCCCAGGTCTTGGAAACCGGCCTGTTTGGTGATGGCGAGGCAGTTTCAGAGGAAGAACAACTTCTCCTTGAATCCGACGATCTGACCTTTGACACCGACCGTAATCTGGTTATTGCAACCGGCAATGTTCAAATTGCTTATGGCCGAACAACACTGGTTGCAGACCGTGTGGAATACAACCAGCAAAGTGGCCGCGTTACAGCATTTGGCAATGTCGAGATTTTGGAACCCAATGGTAATCGTATTTTTGCCAATGAAATCGACGTAACCGACAATTTCAGCGATGGTTTTATATCTGCTCTTAACGTGCAAACGGCAGATAATACGCGGATTGCAGCTGAAAGCGCAGATCGACGCGATGGAACCGTTACGCAATTCAACAATGGTGTGTATACCGCTTGCGAGCAGTGCAAGGAAAATCCTGACAAGCCGCCATTCTGGCAAATCAGGGCCAAAAAGGTCACGATTGATGACAACAAACGAACCATTGAATACGAAGATGCTACCTTTGAATTCTTCGGCAAACCTGTTGCGCGTTTAAGCCGTTTCTCCCATGCTGACCCTGCGATTAAACGAAAATCGGGTTTTCTGACACCTGATTTTGGTGGTTCTGACGAGTTGGGCTTCGCTTACAAGCAGGGCTATTTCTTTAACCTTGCTCCAAATTATGATCTGACGCTTACAGGCGCATATTACGCTGAGCAAGGTTTTCTCGGTGAGGCCGAATGGCGCCACAGAACAGAGAATGGCGAATATAACATTCGCTATGCCGGTATTGACCAGCAACGGCCTGAGAATTTTCTGCGGGATATCAGTGGTGCGGCGACAGTTGATAGCGAGGAAGATGATCGACATGCGGTCACCACGCAAGGTTTATTCGACATTAATGACCGTTGGAAATTAGGCTGGCATGCCCTTTTCCAATCAGATGAGAATTTCGCTCGAACCTATGAATTAAATGGTTTTGCGGGCCGAGACATCACCAATCAGATTTTCCTGACCGGAATTGGTGAGAAAAACTATTTTGATCTGAGAGCACAAGATTTCCTTGTCCAAGACGATATTATTGATCAGCTTGGGAACGAATTCTTGTTCCCGGGAGATCAATCGGCGACGGATCAACAAGCAACGATCCTGCCTTTGCTGGACTATAACGCAGTAACTGGTGAAGAGTTTAATGAGGGACAGATTTCATTTGATTTGAACATTACTAGTTTGGATCGCGGCGCACCGCAGATTTCAAATTTTGATCGCGTTGCAGGTGCGCCAGCTGCGAATGAACGCTTTACGGGTCTCGAAGGCAGGACCACCCGGGCAAGTGCGTTTCTTGAGTGGAAAGGATCAAGCATTTCTGATGGTGGCCTCGTCAGTACTTTGGCGCTGAACGTTCAAGGAGATGCGATTAGGCAGGATATAAACAACAATCTCAATGGTGCACCGCTCGTTTCAAATCCCGATCAAAGCCCGTTATTTGAGGACGAATCCCTATATCGCGTTATGCCGGCAGCATCGCTTGAGATTCGGTACCCACTGATCGCTCAATCTGCAAATGCGTCTCATATCTTTGAACCGATTGCGCAAATTATAGTACGGCCGGATGAAGAGGAAATCGGCCAATTTGCCAATGAGGACGCGCAAAGCTTAATCTTCGATGCAAGCAATCTTTTCCGCCAGAACAAGTTTTCAGGCTATGACCGCGTAGAGGGTGGCACTCGGGCAAACATTGGTTTCCGGTATTCTGCAAGTTTCAATACTGGCGGGAGTATTGATATTGTTGCCGGCCAATCGTTTCATCTTGATGGTGAAAATTCATTTGCTGCAACGAATGATCTTGTAAATGTGGGGCAGGAATCCGGGCTTGAGACCGACCGCTCTGACTATGTCGCATCAATCCAACTCGACAATGGTGAAGGTGTTTCCATTGGTGCTGGAGTGAGACTGGATGAGGAAGATCTCGGCCTGAACCGCGCGGAAGTGTCGACACGCGTGATCAATACAGATTATACGTTCATCGGATCCTACACATTTACAGAGGCCCAACCGAATTATCTCAACACGTTGCCATTTGACCCCAATGCCGATCAAACGCCCAGAGACCGACATGAAGTGTCCGGCTCCGCAAGCCTTCGGCTTGATGAAAACTGGCGCGCATTCGGTTCAGCACGCTATGATATCGTGGATAATGAGTTTTCCAGTTTTGGTGGAGGCCTGGCCTATAGTGATGATTGTTTCTCGTTCTCTGTGGGCTATACCAATCTAAATCCTGACTTTACGGGTGCTGCAAACGAACACCGGTTTAACTTCGCCATTGGCCTGAGAACTGTTGGTGGTTTTAACCGATCTTTTGATTTCGGTGGCGATGAAGAATAAAATTGACTGAACCCGCTTTGAATCGGGACCATAAAATCAACAAGATTAGGGTCTTAAAGCGGGTAGATTTCGGGGAGCACAGGGCGAAAATGATAACGTTTTCCCAACTTAACAAAGCATTTCTTGTCAGCGTTTCCGTATTGCTATTGGCTGCATGTACTTCTTCAACGTCAGCGGTCGATGGAAGCCAGTCAAAAACAGCAACTGTAGCCGAAAAAAAGGAAGCTGAGACTTCCGGCAACTCCGATGACGCTGCATCCGAGGCCGAAGAGAAAAACGAGGAAATCAAGGCAGCAAAAATCATCCGTGAACCCGGAGCGGTTGCTGACCGCGGCACGTTTGTAAAAATGGTGGTAAACCGCAATGCGGTTACCAATTCAGACCTCAAGAGACGAGCGGCTTTCTTAAGATTGCGCCGCGTTTCCGGCAACCGCACAAAGCTTGCTGAAAACGAGATGATTGAGCAGATCTTGCAATTGCAGGAAGCCCAACGCCTAAATGTACTGGCGACAGATGCACAAGTTGACGCTTCATTTGCAAATTTTGCCAAGCAAAATCGTGCGACACCATCGCAACTTGCCCGAGAACTAGGTCGACTTGGCGTGGGCGCTGATCATTTCAAACAATACATCCGCACACAAATGAGCTGGCAAAGGGCGGTCGGAACGCGCTTTCAAAGCCAGACAACCCGCATTTCTGAACAGCAAGCAATCCTGAAACTGCGTGAAAGCGGCCAGGCGAAACCTGAACTCACTGAATATGCATTTCAGCAGGTCGTTTTCGTTGTTCCCAAGGACAAAAGAAGCAAATCGGCTCTTGCAGCACGCAAGCGGGAGGCGACTGCATTCAGACAGCAGTTCACTACATGTGATGAGACGCTGAGCAAAGTAAAAGGCTTGCGGGATGTCAGCGTTATCAATCGATCCCGCATTATGGAGCCTGAATTGCCAGACCGTTGGCGTTCTGATGTTGCCAAGCTCGGCGGACAGGGAACCACGGTTGCGAAGGAAACCGAAAAGGGTGTCGAATTTATTGCCATATGCAGTACACGCACAGTGAGTGATGATCGGGCAGCGCAAATTTCAGGTCAATTCAATGAATTTGAAGGGTTTGCAGCGCAGGGCAATGAGTTTTCTGAAAAATACCTTTCAGAACTAAAGTCCAGAGCAACGATTATTTATAAGTAAGCACGAGCCCGATCGGGTATGACAAACAAACCGACTTCTCGCCCTCCCCTAGCAGTTACTATGGGCGACCCTTGCGGGATTGGTCCAGACATCATTCTCAGGACCTGGCTGAAAAAAGGTCAGGCGGAACTTCCACATTTCTTTGTGATTGGCAGTGCCAATGCCCTTAAATCGCGCGCAGATAGCCTTGGAATTTCACTGGAATTCGCACTTGTTCAAACGCCAACAGCGTCTGTTGATGGTGTTTTGAATATTATGGATACGGAAACTTCTGCGATTGGACTCGCAGGAAAACCATCGAAAGATGACGCGTTATCAACGATTGAGGCCATTGAAACTGCAGTGCGGCTCACCTGCTCCAACCAGGCATCGGGTATCGTTACTGCCCCTATCAACAAGAAGGCGCTCTATTCTGCAGGCTTCAATCACCCTGGGCATACGGAGTTTCTTGCTGAACTTGCTGAACGACATACCGGTTCGACGGTAATGCCAGTCATGATGCTGGCTGGACCAGAGTTGAAAACTGTTCCCGTGACGATCCATATTGCACTAGAAGCTGTTCCGGGTGCGGTCACTCAGGAGCTCATCGAAGATACCGCGCGAATAACAGCGCATGATCTCAGAACACATTTCGGCATCGAAAGTCCGAAGCTCGCCATTGCCGGCTTAAATCCGCACGCGGGCGAAGAAGGCGCAATGGGCATGCAGGATATCGAAATCATTGCGCCTGCTGTGGCCACGCTTCAAAAGGAAGGAATTGACGCTATCGGCCCTTTACCCGCAGATACGATGTTTCATGCCGCAGCGCGCAAACGTTATGATGTCGCCCTGTGCATGTACCACGACCAGGCCTTGGTGCCTGCGAAAACGCTTGGGTTCGACGATGCGGTTAACGTCACTCTGGGACTACCGTTTGTCCGCACCTCTCCTGATCACGGCACCGCATATGATATTGCCGGCACCGGGAAAGCAGATATTTCAAGTTTTGTTGCTGCATTAAAAATGGCGGTGGAGATGACAGCAAGGCCTGGTGTTCTAAACGATGGATGAGTTGCCTCCCCTTCGTGACGTTATTGATACATATGGCCTAGCGGCGAAAAAGGCATTGGGGCAAAACTTTCTGCTGGACCTTAACCTCACGTCACGGATCGCCAGATCTGCCGGCGATTTGTCAGACAAAACCATTGTTGAAATCGGGCCGGGACCGGGAGGGCTGACTCGAGCTCTGCTATTCAACGGCGCACAAAAAGTGATCGCAATCGAACGCGATCCACGCTGTCTTCCGGCACTTGAGGAAATTTCCAGTCACTATCCTGGCAAACTCGATGTCATTGA
>JAAUYH010152260.1_pt1 | contig 50763 bp, 49 predicted proteins | sample 7278061 | NCBI WGS metagenome assembly JAAUYH01 (sample SAMN14350203, study PRJNA611818) | marine sediment metagenome | isolation source: surface marine sediment (0.6m) | place: French Polynesia: Moorea | collected 2018-08
AGGACGCCCGCGGCCGGCACTTCGTCACCATAAACGTCAAGCGCCGCCAATTGTGAGAATTCGAGAAAGGGCGAGCCGGGATCGAGCAGCGCCCGGATTCGGTCCCGGGGCAGGAGTTTGCCGCGCGCCTCATGCCGCTCCCGCGCGCGCGCCCCGCCGCCCAGCTTGATCCGGCCGACGGTCTCGGACAACTCGTCGACCAACGCCCGCATCGCCGCATCGTTTGCGGCGGCCTCATCAGACCGCAGGTCGACCGCGCTTTTCAGAACCGGCACGCGTTTCCTTTCCTGGCCAAGCGACTAAAGCCGCCCACCTCACCAGCCGTCGTCATCGATCCAACGGCCGAGCAACTCCATATGATCGACGCCCCAAAAGGGCTCGCCGTCGAAGATGAAGAACGGCGAGCCGAAGACGCCCTTGGCGATCGCCGCCTCAACTTGGTCGCGCAACGCCGCCTTGATCTCCGAGTCCTGAGTCCCCGCCAGCACCGCATCCTGGTCGAGCCCCAAACCGGCGGCGATCTCCGCCACCACCGGCGCCTTGCCGAAATCCTTGCCGGCGGCGAAGCCATAGCGGTAGATCGCGTGGATCAAGTCGACGGCGCGGTCAGGCGCGTGTTTTTGGCACCAGATCAACGCCCTGCAGGCGGCGACCGGCATGATCGGAAATCCTTCCGGGATCACGACGGTCAGACCATGCAGCCGGGCCAGCCGTTTCAGATCATGGATGGCGTAGGGGCCCTTCAGCGGGACGTCCAACAAGGGTCGGGTCCCCGCCTGCTTGAAGGCCGCGCCGATCAGGAACGGCTTCCAGGCGACGGTCAGATCGCGCTCGGCGGCGAACGCCTCGACCAGTTCCGAGGCGATATAGCCGTAAGGCGAGCTGAACTCGAAATAGAACTCCAACACACGGTCGCTCATGGGTTAGACCTCTTTCCGCCGCTACGCCAATTCCGTGAAGTCGGCTTCACCGACCGTGTCGCGCATCAGCCGTCCATTATCCATATCGAACCACCAGCCATGCAACTCAAGGCGGCGTTGTTCGACGCGCTCGCGCAGCCAGGGAAAAGTCATCAGGTTCCTCAGCGAATAGCGGACGACGGCCTGTTCGTTCATCTGCGCGCTACAGCCCTTCGGGTTCGCGGCCAAGGCCTCATGCGCCAACTGCATCCAGGGTCCGATGAATTCTCGGTCCAGCTCCTGACCCATCTCCATCGCCGCCAAGGCGCCGATGCCGCCGCAGTGCGAGTGACCCAGCACGACAATATGCTCCACCTCCAGATCGCGCACCGCATATTCGATCGCGGCGCTGACGCCAAAGGTCTCGCCGTCGGGGTGATAGGGCGGGGCCATAGCGGCGACATTACGGATCACGAACATCTCACCGGGATCGGCGTTGAACAGGATCGCGGGATCGACCCGTGCGTCGGAGCAGGCGATAAGCAGGATTTTCGGATGTTGACCTTCGCGCGCCAGCTTCGTCAGAACCCCGCCGCGCCGCTTGCGGTAATTGAGGGCCCGAAAACTCTCGAACCCCGCGATCAGTCCGTGAATGGGCATCGGTCCACCCCCATGCGCCGCCAGCGTTCGACGTTAGGCCGCCAGCGAGCGCGCCACAACCATCTTCTGAATGTCGCTGGTGCCTTCATAGATGCGGGTGACGCGGACGTCGCGGTAGATTTGCTCGACCGGATAATCCTGCAAATAGCCGGCGCCGCCGAAGGTCTGCAACGCGTCCGACACGACCTGCTCGGCGGTGTCGGACGCCACCATCTTGGCCATCGACGCTTCGGTTAGGCAGGGCCGTCCGGCGTCGCGCAAGGCGGCCGCGTGATAGGTCAGTTGGCGCGCCGCCTCAAGCCGCGCCGCCGCTTCGGCCAGCCGAAAACCGACCGCCTGATGCTCGATGATCGGTTTGCCCATGCTCTCGCGCTCTTTGGCGTAGGCGACGGCGTGCTCCAGCGCCGCCTGCGCCATGCCGACCGCCTGTGCGGCGATGCCAACCCGGCCGCCTTCCAGGTTCGACAAGGCGATCTTGTAGCCCTGGCCTTCCTCGCCGAGCAGCAGGTCAGGCGTCAGTTCGAGATCCTCGAAGGCGATTTGGCAGGTGTCCGACGCCCGTTGTCCCAGCTTCTTTTCAACACTGGCGACGCGATAGCCAGGGCTGTCGGTCGGCACGATGAAAGCGGAGATCCCGTGTTTCCCTGCGTCGGGATCGGTCACGGCGAAGACGATCAGCAGATCGGCGTTGCCGCCGCTGGTGATATAGTGTTTGACCCCGTTCAGCACCCATTTATTGCCGTCGCGCCGGGCCCGGGTCTTGAGGGCCGAGGCGTCAGAACCAGCCTGAGGCTCGGTCAGGCCGAAGCCTCCCAACATTTCACCGCGCGCCATCGGCGGCACGAAACGATGTTTCTGGTCTTCGGTTCCAAACCGAAGAATTGGGCCATACCCGACAGAATTGTGGACCGCGACGATGGTCGACACCGATCCGTCGCCCCAAGCCAGACGCTCCATGACCGCCACATTGGAAACCATGTCGGCCCCGACGCCGTCATAATCGGGCGGCGCGGACAGTCCCATGAAGCCGAGCGCGCCGAGCTTCGTCAGCGCCTCGGCGGGAAATCGGGATTCGCGGTCCCACTCAGCCGTATGCGGCCGCAATTCGTTCAGCGCAAAATCGTGCGCCGTCTCGGCCATCATTCTTTGTTCGTCGTTCAGCAGCATTGAACCGAACTCCCCAACGCCATGGCGCGCCGACTCACCACGGAATAACCGACCCGTCATAATTGTAATAGGCTCCGGACCGCGCGATTGTATGCGCACCCATCACCGCCTTCATCCCGCCCGCGCTGGTGGCGACATCGATATCGGCGATCGGCCCGCCCATGTCGGTGCGGACCCAGCCTGGATGAAAAAGCGCGGTCGAGACGCCGAATTCCGCCGCCTCGTTCGTCAGAATCGCAACCGCCATATTGAGCGCCGTCTTGGAAGACCGATAGGCGTAGGACCCGGCGCTTTTCAAGGATGCGATCGATCCCATGCGGCTGGTGGTGAAGGCCAGAGCCTTCTTCTCCGACGCGGCGACATTCGGCAATAGGGCCTGGGCGATCTTCACCGGCATGATGCTGTTGATCAGCAAGGTCTCCGCCCAAACCTCCGGCGTCAGTTCCGCGAGGCTCACGCCCTTGTCCAGGTAGACGCCGGCGTTGTTCCAGAGAATGTCGATCGAGACGCCGTCCAACGCGCCGACCAGTGACGCGACGCTGTCGGCGTCCCGGACATCCAACGCCAAGACGCGGTCGGCCGGGCTCACGACGCGGGATGGGTCGCGCGCTGTGACGAAGACCGTCCAGCCCGCCTGTTTATAGTGTTTCGCTAGTTCGGCGCCGATACCGCGGCCGCCGCCGGTAATCACGATTGTCGAGGTCATGGTCCCTTTTTTGGTCCTCTCATCCTTCAACGGGTTGCGCGGTCGGCGTGAGACCACCGCGCCCGTGCGAACCGATCACGCCGTCTCGCTGAACAATTCGCGTCCGATCAGCATCCGCCTGATCTCTGACGTGCCGGCGCCGATCTCATAGAGTTTGGCGTCCCGCAGCAGGCGCCCCGTGGCGTAGTCGTTGATATAGCCGTTGCCGCCGAGGCATTGGATCGCTTCAAGCGCCATCCAGGTCGCCTTTTCGGCCGTGTAGAGGATGACGCCCGCCGCGTCCTTCCGCGTCGTCTCACCCCGGTCGCAGGCCTGTGCGACAGCATATAAGTAGGCTTTGCTGGCGTTCATGGTGGTGTACATATCCGCCATCTTGCCTTGCATCAGTTGGAACTCGCCAATCGATTTTCCGAACTGTTTGCGCTCGTGGATATAGGGGATCACTACATCCATGCAGGATTGCATGATGCCGGTCGGCCCGCCGGAGAGCACGACCCGTTCATAGTCCAGGCCCGACATCAGAACGCGGACGCCGCCGCCGACAGCGCCGAGGACGTTCTCCTCGGGCACTTCACACTCTTCGAACACCAGCTCGCCCGTGTGGCTGCCGCGCATGCCGAGCTTGTCCAGCTTCTGCGCCACCGAGAAGCCTTTGAAATCCTTTTCGACGAGAAAGGCGGTGATCCCTTTCGATCCCGCCTCCGGGTCGGTCTTAGCGTAGATCACCAGAACATCGGCGTCCGGTCCGTTGGTGATCCAGAATTTCGACCCGTTGAGGATGTAATGATCGCCCTTCTTGTCCGCGCGCAGTTTCATGCCGACCACATCGGACCCGGCGCCCGGTTCTGACATGGCCAAGGCGCCGACATGCTCGCCGGAGATCAGTTTCGGCAAATAGCGCGTCTTCTGAGCATCGGTTCCGTTGCGCCGGATCTGGTTGACGCAAAGATTGGAATGCGCGCCATAGCTGAGCCCGACCGACGCCGAGGCCCGGCTGATCTCCTCCATCGCCACGCAATGTTCGAGATAGCCCATGCCGGCGCCGCCATAGTCCTCGTCCACGGTCAGGCCGAGCACACCGAGGTCGCCCATCTTGCGCCACAGGTCCATTGGAAACTGATCGGTCTTGTCGATCTCCGCGGCGCGCGGCGCTATTTCGTCTGACGCAAAGGCGCGCACGCTGTCGCGCAGAAGGTCCGCCGTCTCGCCCAGATTATAGTTCAGGGTCGGAAAATCGTTCGCCAACATGGCCGTCTCCCCTATTCATCATCGCCCGTTGTTGAAACTGCGCCAGAGCTTATGTCGGCGGCGCGTCGGGCGTATCTTTCTTGACCAGCATCGTCGCCAGCGCCGTGGCGCAGCGCTTCTCCGCGCCGTCGATCAGGGTCGTCACTTCCGCCTGAACCACCATGATCGAGCCGCCGGCGCGCCGCACCGCCGCCTGCGCGATCACCTCGGCGCCGGCCGCTGGGGCCATCATATTTACCTTATACTCGATCGTCAGGACGGTGTCCTGCGCCCGCATCAGACTAAAGGCCGCATAGCCGGCGGCGCAGTCGGCCAAGGTTCCGACCAGACCGCCATGGAGGAAACCGTGCTGCTGGGTCAGTTCATGCCGCCGCGGGCAGCGCATTTCGACAAAACCCGGCTCGACTATGGTCAGGGTGATCCCGCAATGGGTCATGAAGGGCTGGCGGTCGAAACTGTCGCGCACCCGCGCCTCGAAGTCGGGATTTCTGGGCTCAAACGGGTCGCGGATCAGGGTCACGGTTGAAGCACGGCCTCTATCTCAACGAACGCCTCAGCCGAATATGCCGAGGAAGCGGTTGATAATGAACGCGTTGGCGATGTCGATGAAGAAGGCGCCGACCAACGGCACGATGATGAAGGCGCGGTGCGCGGCGCCGAAACGCTTGGTCACCGCCGTCATATTGGCGATGGCGGTTGGGGTGGCGCCGAGAGAAATCCCGCCGAAGCCGGAACAGACGACCGCAGCCTCATAATCCCGGCCCATCAGATTGAAGATGACAAACAGCGTGTAGAGCACCGCCACGGCGAATTGCACCGCGATGATCGACAAGACCGGGATCGCCAGATCGATCAACGCCCAGAGCTGCATGCTCATCAGCGACATCGATAGGAATACGCCAAGCGCGATGTCCGAAATCAGGCCGAGCGAGGGTTCGTGCTCCGCCCAGGGCAGCTTCTTGAACAGGCGCGGCACCGTGTTGGTGATGACGATGCCCATGAACAAGCAGGTCAGGAAATCCGGCAGCTTAACGCCGGCATATTCGAGCGTCTCGTTCAACGAGAGGCCGAGACCGATGGCGATGTTGAGGACCAACCAGGAATACAGAACGCTGTAATAGTCGATATCGGCCGTCTTCACTTTCTGCTGATAGGAATCGCCGAAATCCGGCTGTTCGATCACCGCCGGCTCCAGCTTGTAGCGCGCGATCAGGAACTTGGCGATCGGCCCGCCCATCAGGGCCGCCAAGATCAGGCCAAAGGTGGCGCAGGCGATTCCGATCTCCAGCGCGTTGGTGATCCCATATTGCGAGGCGAAGATCGGGGCCCAGGCGATCGTCGTGCCATGCCCGCCGATCAGAGACGCTGTGCCGCCGATAACGCCGACGACCGGCGACAGCCCGGTGATGCTGGCGACGGTAACGCCGACGCCATTCTGCAACACCATATAGACCAGGGTCGCGCCAAGCAGCAGCGCCAGCGGCCGACCGCCCTTGATCAAGGTGGCGATGTCGGACTTAAGCCCAATCCCGGTGAAGAAATAGATCAGAAGGATGTCCCGGGCGCGTAAGTCGAAACTGGTCTCAATCCCGGTTGCGAAATACAGAACCGTGAAGCCGACCGAAACCAGTATGCCGCCGGTCACCGGCTCCGGGATGTTGAACTCGCGCAGGAACGCGACGCGCAGGTTCAGAAACCGTCCCAGGAATAGGACGATGATGCCGAGATTGAAGGCCTCGAAAGCGCTGAGCTCCATCTCTGTCTCACCCCCGTGTCAGAGAAGGGAAGGCGGCGCGGCGGCGCGCCCGTTGAATCCCCTAGCGTTCTAGCCACACCTGCGCGGGATGGAAAGCGCCGCCTCCCGGGTCAGACCATGAAGGACGCAACCCGGCCGCTAATAAGCCTCCCAGGGCGGGGTCGGCGTCAGCTTTTCCACCATATAGTCGATGAAGGCGCGGGTCTTCGGCGATAGGTGCCTGGGGTCGGGATAAACGGCGTGGATCGGGGTCAGTTCGTCCTCTAGGAATTCCGGCAGCACCTCGACCAGCGATCCCTCGCGGATATGATGGCCGACCATGAATTCCGCTGCACGGGCGATGCCGAGCCCCGCCATCAGCAGGTCATAAATGGACTCCCCGTTATTCGCGTAGAAATTCCCGGTCGCGCGGACGGTTTGGCGCCGTCCGTCGGGGAACTTGAATGGCCAGTCGTTCAGGTACGGGTGGCCCGCGAAGCCAAGACAATTGTGCTGATGCAGATCGTCCGGCGATTCCGGCAGCCCGAACTTCTCGATATAGGCCGGGGCGGCGACGATGCGGCGGCGGATGTCGGCAAGCTTGCGCGCCACCATAGCCGAGTTGCTGAGCTTGCCTTGCCGGATCGCCACATCGATCCCTTCTTCGACGAGATCGATGATCCCGTCGCTCAGCACTAATTCGAAGGTGATTTCGGGATAGCGGTCCAGGAATTCCAACAGCAGCGGCGCCAGTTGGTTCTCACCGAACGCCACGGAGGAAGTGACGCGCAGATGGCCGCGCGGCGCGCCCTTTGAGATCGAGATCGCCTGCTCCGCCTCGTCGATATCCGCGAGGATGCGCTTAACCCGGTGATAGAAGGCGTCGCCCTCTTCGGTCAGATTCAAGCGCCGCGTCGTGCGGGTCAGAAGGCGCACGCCCAGCCGGTCTTCCAGCCGGGTGATCTGTTTGCTGACAGCCGATGGGCTTAGATTCAGGCTGCGCGCGGCGGAGGAGAAACCGCCGGAATCGACGACCCGCGCGAACACCTGCATTTCGTTGATATTATCCACCGCCATTCCCCCGCTCGCGGCCCGCACTCTTACCGGCGGGGTCCTGAAGCCGCACCGCGGATCGCGCCGCGCCTTCTTGGCGCAGGCGTCGAACCGGTCGGGCGGCTCAAATTTGTGCCAACCCGGCCACGCTGCGTATCGCCCTAAGAAACAATCGTCACGATTTCGTCCTACCACGCTTTAATCGGGACGAAAACACCCGCTCTCCTCACCGGACAAGCGGAAATCACCGCGAGTCGCCGCGCATCTGGCGTTTTCATCTGACACGCGACATGATCGGTTGTCACCGTTTATTTATTCTTCATTGGCAAAAATCATATGATTTTTATACGTATTCTTAATTCTAAGATGCGATGTATATTCCAGTCATCGCACCGGGGACATATTTGTCACCGGCGCGCTGACTAAAAAAGCGTCCGTAGCCTCGCGGGCGCGCAGCCGGAGTAAAGACGATGACCGAACCGAACCGCCTGTTCGCCGTTCCTCAGGATTTCGATATGAACGCCGCTCTGCGGGTCGCCCGCCGCGAACGCAGCAAGGCTTTCCACGCCCTGTTCGGCGGCATTGTCGCGTCGGTCTCCGGGCTGTTCAAAGAGCGCGCCAAAGAGGATGTCTACGGCAAGACCGCCTAAGGCGGCGCAGCAAGAGTATCGCCGCCGCGCCACCCGCGGCGGATACGTGCGGCGGGCTTCTCCCTCCCGCCTCTCGCTCGGCCAAGCGGGCTTCTCCCTCCCGCGGCCGACAAAAGAGCAGCCCCGGCCAACGCGGTCGGGGCTTTTCTTTTCAGATCGCCGGGCGGCGGCCGTGAGGGTTTCAATCGAACCGCGGGGTCAGGGTCAGTGTAGCCCTATGGCTTTCGCCCGGCGCCAGGCGCACGACGCCGCCATCGCCACAGCCGGGCGGCACGGCGTTCAAGCCGTTCCAGGTATGGCTTACCGGCTCGAAACAGAAGAAATCCTCGCCTTCCGGGGAGTAGAAGACAGCGCGCCGGAACGCCTCCGAAGCGGACAGCGTTAGTCTCGCCCGATCGCCCGGCCAGCGGATTTCGGCGACGCCGTTCCAACCCTCGAGCCCATTGTCGAACCCATCAGGGAAACGGTCGCCGAACGCCAGGGCCTCTTTAAGCGGGGATTCCGGCACGACCGCGCGCGGCATCATCGCCGCGTCGGTCTCGATCACGCTTGTCACCGCCGCTTTGACAAGCGCACCGTTCCGACGGGGGAAATAGGGATGCAGGCCAAAACCGGACGGCATGGGCGACTCGCTTTGATTGATCGTCTCCAGCCGGATATCGCAAGTTGGGCCTGCGGGGGTTTGGACCAAGCGGTAGGCGATGCGAGTCTCGAAGGCCCAAGGCCAAACCGAGCCGTCATGGCTGAAAGAGAGCACCGCGCCGCTCTCATCGCGTTCCGCAACCCGCCAAGGCGCCCTCCAGGCCAGACCATGGATCGCATGCGCTTCCGGCGGGAAGTTCTTCGGCAGGCTGATCGCGCGGCCGTCATAGCGGAACCGCCCCTGATCGATCCGGTTGCAGAAGGGCGTCATCGGAAAGCAGGCGGAATCGCCCGGCGCCGCGCTGTCCGGCGGCGAAGGGCGCAGCCAATCGAAGCCAACCGCGCGGTCCTCCGACTTCAGCGACCGAAGCCAGGCGATATGGCCCCCCGCCCCCGGCCGAAGGCCGAGCGACAAATCGCCGACGTGCAATTCCAGATCGTCAACCGGTTTGAGGACATCACTCATCACACTCTCTCAGGCTTGCTCAGGCTTTTTCAGGCCATTTTCGGGGCGCGTCGCTCGCGCAGAGCCGCCTCGGCCCGCGCCAGATCGTCCACCGTGTTGATGTTGAAGAACGGGTCGACGAGATCGATGTCGAACGAGACCGGCTCGCATCGATAACGACCGGTCCAGATATCGACCTTCCGAACGCCCTCGTCGATCAGGGCGGCGCGGAGGTCCGACGCCAGCGCCACCGGCCACAGACCAATGACCGGATGCCGCCGCCCGTCGCTCATCGCACAGGTGAGATCAGCGCGTCCCGCCGCGATCGGCGTCGCCAACCGGGCCGCCAGGTCAGCCGGCGGAAAAGGCGCGTCTCCGGGCGCGGTTAGGATATGCGTCGCGGCAGGTCGATGGCGCGCGGCCCAGGTCATGCCAGCCAGCACGCCGGCGAGCGGTCCGGGATGGTCGGGCGCCTCATCGGCGCAAACCGGAACCCCAAATGAGGCGAATCGCGCCAGATCGCCGTTCGCGTTGAGGATCAGGCCATCGACTTGCGACCGCAAACGCTCCAAGATATGCGCCAGGATCGGCCGACCGGCCAAAGTCGTCAGCGTTTTGTCGCCGCCGCCCATGCGCCGCGCCAGACCGCCCGCCAGGACGACGCCGATGATCTCGCCCCTCATCTCAGCAAGCGCTGTCACACCGTGGCCGCCGCCTCGGGCCCGGCGCTTTTTCCCGCATCAAGCGCGGCGGACCAGGTCGTGATCCGATTGCGCCCGCTTTGCTTCGATCGGTAGAGCGCCCGATCGGCGCGTTCGATCGTCTCCTTCAAAGGCCGGTCGAAGGCGACCCGGGCCAGGCCGAAAGACGCCGTCACCGGAATGTCGGCCCCGTCCGGCCCGCTGATCGCCGCCGATTCCAAGGAAAGGCGCAGCCGCTCCAGGACCGAATTCGCCGTGCCAGTGTTCGCATCGGGCAGGCTGATCAGAAACTCCTCACCGCCATAGCGATAGATCGAATCATAAGGGCGAAGTTTGCTCAGGAACCGAGCCGCCGCGCCGGCCAGCACCAGGTCGCCAGCGGCGTGGCCATACGTGTCGTTGACGGACTTAAAATGGTCGATGTCGCTCAAGGCGACGCACCAGTCGCCACGGGTGCGCTGCGCCCGTTCATACTCACGCTCCAGGTCGCGCGCCATGATCTGTCGGTTGTGCAGGCCGGTCAGCGGATCGATCTCCGACACCGCTTTTTGAAAGGCGTTTTGCAGGCGGCTGACTTGTTCGTTGAACCGGTTCACCTGGTGGATCAAGGCGTCATAGTGGGGCGTCTTGATTGCATGGCCCTTCGCGACCTCCGCCGCCATGCGGCCAGCCAAGTCGAAGATCCGGCCGTTCAATTCATGAAGCTCCTCAAATGCCGGTTGTCGCAGCAATCCGTCCGCCGTCCCGTCTGCGTCCGGCGATGCGCGACGCGCCTCGAACCAATCGCCAAACGCTTCCGCCATGCGCCCTTCCCGGGCGAAGAAACGCCGATCCATCGGCGCGTTGCAGATCAGGCTGCGATGCCAATTCAGCATCTGCCGGCGCATGTCGTCGCTAGCCGCGCTCAACGCGTCGAGCACCGACTGGGCGTCCGGGGGGGCATCCCGAGAGGCGGCCGGGCCGGCGTCTGAGGCGGCGGGTCGGCTTGTCACGGGCCGTCCCCAAGCGCACCCTTGCGATGGCGTCGCCCGTCTTCCTCAGGTTCAGCGCTGGGATCGGCGTCGAACAGAATGCGCTCATGTCCGGACAGCGCGATAAAGCGTTTGCCCCTGGCGCGCCCGATCAGCGTCAGTCCAACCCGCCGCGCCAGTTCGACCCCCCAGGCGGTGAAACCGGAGCGCGAGATCAGGATCGGAACACCCATCTGCGCCGTTTTGATCACCATCTCGGATGTCAGCCGGCCGGTCGTATAAAAGATCTTTTCCGCCGCGGGCGCATCGTTCATGAACATGTAGCCGGCAACTTTATCGATCGCGTTATGGCGTCCGACATCCTCCATATAGACCAGCGGCGCATCCTCGCGACACAGCACGCAGCCATGGATCGCGCCGGCCTCGAGATACAGGCTCGGCGTCAGATTGATCGCTTTCGACAGCGCGTAGATCCAGCTGGTTTTGATGACGGCGTCACCGGGCAGCGAGAGAGAGTCGAACTTGTCCATCACATCGCCGAACACCGTGCCTTGCGCACAGCCCGAAGTCCGCACCCGTTTCTTCAGCTTCTCTTCGTAGTCTGTCTCGCGGGCGGTGCGGACGATCACCGCGCCGACATCGTCATCGACATCGACCGAGAGAATCTCATCCTCGGGCCCCAACATGTTCTGGTTCACCAGAAACCCGACCGCCAAGTAGGCCGGATGGTCTCCGATGGTCATGGTTGTGACGATTTCCTGGCGATTGAGGAACAAGGTCATGGGCCGCTCGACCACCACCCGAATCTCGCGCGCCGCGCCGGTATGATCGATCCCGCTCACCGTCTCGGTCAGAGCCGCGTCATCCGGGGTCGGCGCGATCCAATAGTCGGGCGTTGCCGCCGCCTCTGCGGCGTCGGCCCGCACGGGTTTTCGCAGCGCTTCGCTCATGGCCGCACTATGCCGAGACACCGTCTGCGTCGCAACTGGACGCAACCGGCGCGTCCCGGCGTCAGCCCAATTCTAGGGCCGCGCGAAACTTCTGCTTGAAAAGGCGGCCCGCAGCGCAAAAATCTTCGCCATGATTGATCCATTCGGCCGCCATATTTCCTACCTCCGAGTCTCCGTCACGGACCGCTGCGACTTCCGCTGCGTCTATTGCATGGCGGAGGACATGACCTTCTTGCCCAAATCCGACGTGTTGTCGCTCGAGGAGTTGGACCGCCTGTGCAGCGCCTTCGTTCGGCTTGGCGTCAAGAAACTTCGCCTGACCGGCGGCGAGCCCCTGGTCCGGCGCAACATCATGTGGCTGATAGAACGACTCGGCCGGCATTTGAAGACCGGCGCGCTCGACGAATTGACCCTGACCACGAACGGCAGCCAGTTGGCGAAATACGCGGATGATCTCGCGAAAGCCGGCGTGAAGCGGATCAATGTCTCGATCGACACGCTGGATCCGGAGAAATTCACCGCCATCACGCGCTGGGGCAAGCTCGACAAGGTGCTGGCCGGCTTAGAGGCGGCGAAACGCGCGGGCCTGGAGACCAAGATCAACGCTGTCGCCTTGAAAGGCGTCAATGACGGCGAGATCCACGATCTGGTCGCCTGGTGCGGTCGCGAGGGTCATGACCTGACCTTCATCGAGGTCATGCCGATGGGCGAGATCGGCGACGCCGCCCGACTCGATCAGTATTGGCCGCTGTCAATGGTGCGCGCCGAATTGGCGAAACGCTGGACCCTGGTCGATTCCGATTATGCAACCGGCGGGCCGGCGCGCTACGCTGAGGTTCAGGAGACCGGAAAGCGGATCGGTTTTATCACGCCGATGACCCACAATTTCTGCGAAAGCTGCAATCGCGTTCGGCTGACCTGCACTGGATCTCTCTTTATGTGCCTTGGCCAGGAGGATTCGGCGGACCTGCGGAAACCGTTGCGCGAAAGCGAGGGTGACGAGGCCCTGACCGCGGCGATTCACGAGGCGATCTCACGCAAGCCGAAAGGCCATGATTTCGTGATCGACCGGCGACGCGGCGCCCGCAGCAACATTCGGCATATGAGCGTCACCGGCGGCTGACTGGCGTCGCTCTCTCAAAAATCAGTTTCAGATTGGGCCGCCTGCGTCGGATCGGTCTTCCGGCTTGCCGGAGGTCGGGCCGGCATGGTGGTGAAACATCCGCCAGCGGCCGGTCTGCAGCCGGAAAAGATTGGTTGCGAATAGGTAGCGGCCGCCGATCCGCTCGTAACACAGAACCGTTCCGGCGCCGCCCACAACCGAGCCCACAGCGCCTTCGCAGGCGATTGGCGGCGGCTGCGACAGTACGGAACGCCAACTCTCCATCACAGAGTCGACGCCGAACAGGGGCGGCGCGCCGGGATGGGCGCAGGTGATCGGCGCGCCCTCGACCCAAACGCCGCGCATCGCCGCCATGTCCCCGACCGCGAAGGCGACGTAGAAGGCCTCATTGGCGAAAAGCAGCGTCTCAATGTCCGCGTCCGTCACGATTTGCTCCTGGGGCGATAACGCGACACGGTCATTCGATGGTGAACTGATGAGCGACCGAGTCGCCGTTGCTGATGGTCAATAGTTTGACGCCCATCATCTTGCAGAGATCGAGAAAGGTGAGCGATTCCGGGACCGCTTGTTCCTGAAACACCGGCGTATTGCGGGCTAGGGCCGTCATCGCGGCCAGAAGGGCGCGCAACTGATAGAGCGTCTGATACTTGGTGCGATCGACCGAGACGATGATGAATTTCTCGCCCTCAGTCCCTTTAGCGAAAATGTGATAGGACGGGGCGTAGGCCGCCTGAGCGTTCTGCGCGGTAATGCCCGTGACAAAGGCGATCCGAGTCCGCCGATCCGCCTGCGGCGAGGTCGCGACCCGCGCGACATAGGTCTCCGCGGATTGCGGCGCGGGGTAGTAGTAGCCTTGGTGGCGGTCGCCGCTGCTCCCTTCCGTCTGCGCGGCGACAGGCGACGCGACAAGCCAAAGCGCGGCGGCCAATCCGCTCCAGAATGCAAGGCCAAGGCGACTGCGGATGAAACCCATAATCGTTCTCTTCGTCTGTGTTTGGGAAACGGCGTTCCCGCATAAGGCTAGAGCGCGAAGGACGATTGTACAGAATGGACAAAGCCCCAGCGCTGGTGGAAGCTGATTCCAGTGCTTGAGCGTCGGCGGCGTGAAGGTCGAGGCGGATGGCTTGTGGGGCGACCAATAGCATGAAGATAGCCTTTTTGGCGGCTGATTCGCCGATCGCGACGGCCGCGCGCTCGGAACTGATCGGGTTGCATGGGTCCGCCGAGCCCGAAGACGCCGATTACATCGTCGCCCTAGGCGGGGACGGGTTTCTGCTGCAAGCGCTGCATATCGCGCGGCGGTGCGGGAAGCCGGTCTACGGCATGAACCGCGGCACGGTCGGGTTCTTGATGAACGCCTACAACCCGCACGATATCGAGAGCCGCCTGGCGGCGGCGCGCTCGGTCGAACTGCATCCGTTGCACATGACGGCTCTGACCGATAGCGGCGAAACCGTGGAGGCCATCGCGTTCAACGAGGTCTCCTTGTTCCGCGAAACGCGGCAGGCGGCGCGCGTGCGGATCATTGTCGACGGGATTGAGCGCCTGGATTCCCTGACTTGCGACGGGGTTATCCTATCGACACCGGCCGGCAGCACCGCCTATAACCTCTCCGCGCACGGTCCGATCGTGCCGATCGGCGCTGGCGTTTTAGCGCTGACGCCGATCAGCCCTTTCAGGCCCCGGCGCTGGCGTGGCGCCCTGCTGCCGCAGACCGCGCAGGTGACATTGGACATTCTGGAGAGCGATAAACGCCCCGTCTCCGCCGTTGCGGACGCCCATGAGGTGCGGGACGTCAAAACGGTGAAGATAGCGGAAGACCTTGAGGAATGCGCGACGCTCCTCTTCGACCCGGAACATGATCTGCGGGAACGCATCCTGAAGGAACAGTTCTTGGTCTAAAGCGCCCCCGAGGATTCTTGGGGCGGGCAATCGCGGGTCGATAGACAGAAAGAATATAGATGAACGAACTGATCCATCCGGTCATTCTGTCCGGCGGTTCCGGAACGCGGCTTTGGCCGATGAGCCGGGCCAACCATCCGAAACAATTTATGCCGATCGCCGGCGAGAAGTCTTTGCTTCAAGAAACCGCCTTGCGGGTCGCCGATCCGAGCCGGTTCGCGCCGGTGACCCTGGTGGCGAATGACGCCCATCGCTTCACCATCGCCGACCAACTGGCGTCGGAAGGCGTCGCGTGGCGCGATCTCATTCTTGAGCCGGTCGGGCGAAACACGGCGCCGGCGGTGCTGGCGGCGGCGTCGCGTATCGCCGAAACCCAACCGGACGCGGTGATCGCCGTTTTGGCCAGCGACCACGCCATCACGGATGTCCCGGCCTTTCACGCCCTGTTGGAAACCGCCCGCCGCGCGGCTTCGACCGGCGCCTTGGTCACGTTCGGTATGGCGCCGACCCGACCGGCGACCGGCTATGGCTATATCAAACAAGGCGGCCCGAGCGATTTAGGGTCGGGGGTTTTCGCGCTGGAGCGCTTTGTCGAGAAACCTGACGCGGCGCGCGCCGCCGCGATGCTCGAAGAAGGCGGCTATCTTTGGAACAGCGGTATGTTCGTGTTTCAGGCCTCGGCGATCTTGGCCGAAGCGGAGAGGTACTGCCCCGCGATCCTGGCCGCTGCGCGCAAGAGCGTCGCCGAGGCGACGCGAGATCTCGATTTCCTGCGACTCGCCGAAACAGCGTTCGCCGCATCGCCGTCCGAATCCATCGATACGGCGATCATGGAGAAAACCGACCGCGCCTTGGTCGCGCCCGGCGAGATCGGCTGGTCCGATGTCGGCGCCTGGTCCGCTCTGTCTTCGTTGGCGGAACCGGACGCCAACGGCAATGTCGCCGTCGGCCCTGTCGTCTCCATCGACACAAAAAACAGCTACTTGCGCTCGACTGACGGCAAGGTGCTGGCGACGATCGGGCTCGACGCCGTCACGGTCGTGGCCACCGACGACGCGGTGCTGGTCGCCGCCAGCGATCGATCGGCGCAGGTGAAGGACATCGTCGCGTTGCTGAAATCGCAAGACGCGCCGCAGGCTGACACGCACCGAAAGGTCTATCGTCCCTGGGGCAGCTATGAAGACATCGATCAGGCGGACGGATTTCGCGTTAAAAGAATCATCGTGAATCCGGGCGCCAAACTATCCTTGCAGCGGCACCGCCATCGTTCGGAACATTGGGTGGTCGTGCGCGGCGTCGGCATCGTGACCTGTGGCGATGCCACCATCACCCTGAATGAGAACGAGTCTACCTTCATCCCGGTCCAGGCAACGCACCGATTGGAGAATCCGGGCGAAACACCCTTGCACCTGATCGAAGTCCAAGTCGGCTCTTACGTCGGCGAGGATGATATCGAGCGGCTTGAGGACACCTACGGTCGGGTTTGAGACATTGGCCCTGGACGCCATCCGCTCCGCCGGAAGCGTGAGACCGTAAGGATGAGAAGCGAAATCCAGTGCTTGAGGTCGGGGTTCGTTTTGAGGCAGGCTTTATTGCGGCGCCGAAGGATCCCGGAACGCGACGCGAGGGGAAGGACCGTCCGATAAATGACCGTGCGTGAGCGTGAACAGGCTGGCGAGGCGCTGACGCGGCCAAGCGCCACGACGAGCCGGCGCGCCTGAAGTCGAGACGGCGCGATGGAACGGAGCATCTTTAAGTTCATCTGGAAGAACAGCAGCGGCCAGCAGATTACGGCCCTGCTGATGACCTTGGCGTCGTTTCCGTTTCTCTACGTCTCGCTCGACATTCCGAAAGTCATCATCAACGAGGCGATCGATTCGACCGTCGATGAATTCCCGGTCGGGTTCCTATCCTTCGATATCGCATTTGGCGGCGTGAGCTATTTTCAGTTCGCAGGGATACCGCTTGAGCAACTGCCCTACCTGTTCTCGCTCTGCGGCGTGTTCCTCGCTTTGGTGATCATCAACGGGCTGTTCAAACTGCGCATCAACACGTTCAAGGGCGTCATGTCGGAGCGCCTACTGCGCCGCTTGCGCTATTTGCTGCTCGACCGGACCATGCGCTTTCCCTTGCCGCAGTTCCAAAGGACCTCGCAAGGCGAGATCGTCAGCATGGTCGCGCAAGAGGTTGAACCGCTCGGCGGCTTCTTCGGCGACGCCTTCGTCCTGGTCGCCTACCAGGGCGGCATGTTCCTGACCATTATGCTGTTCATGTTCGCCCAGGACCCGCTGATCGGACTGGCCGCCTTCGCGATGATCCCGGTCCAGGGCTATATCATCCCGAAACTTCAGAAGAAGGTGAACGCGCTGGGCAAGGAGCGGGTCAAGCATGTCCGTTCGCTCTCCGGCCGCATCAGCGAAGTGATCGGCGGCGTCCAGGATGTCCACGCCAATGACACCAGCAGCTATGTCATGGCGGAGATGACCCATCGCCTGGGGCGGATCTTCGAGATTCGCTTCGAGATCTTCCAGCGCAAGTTTTTCATGAAGTTTCTGAACAACTTCCTGGGCCAATTGACGCCGCTCTTCTTCTTTTCGATTGGCGGCTATCTGGTTATCCAGGGCGATCTGACCATCGGCGCTCTGGTGGCCGCGTTGGCGGCCTATAAGGACTTGGCTGCGCCTTGGAAGGAGTTGCTGAACTACTACCAGCGCATGGCCGACGCGATCATCAAATACGAGGCGGTGGTCAGCCAGTTCGAGCCGCAAGGCATGCTAGACGAAGCGCTGCAACTGGACCCGCCGGAGAGCAAGCCGTCGCTCGCCGGGCCTGTCATGGCCAGTTCGGTCAGCTATTTCAACGATGACGGCGTCAAGGTCATCGATTCGGCGAGTTTCGATTTCCCCGCCGGCGCCAACGCGGCCTTCACAAGCGCCAACGGCGTGTCCAAGGAAGCGATCGCACGTCTCTTGGCCCGATTGATCCTGCCGACCAGCGGCCGACTGTCGATCGCCGGCCATGACGTCGCTACGCTGCACGAGTCGGTGATCGGCGCCCGGGTCGCCGCCCTGCTGCCGAACCCGGCCTTTTTCAACGCCACCATCGCAGACAATCTTTTTCTGGGCCTCCAGCACGCCCCGCCGAAAGACGCGATGCAGTCTCTGGAGGGGGCGGCCAAGAGCAGCCAAAACGAAGCCCTCGCGGCCGGCAATTCGCCCTATCCGTATCACGCCGATTGGACCGACTACGCGGCCGCCGGGTTCACCGACCGCGACGCAATGATGAAGCACACGATCAAACTGTTGGAGCGGTTCGAACTGGACGAGGATCTCTATGCGCTTGGCCTTCGGCAGGTCGTCGATCCGGAACGCCATCCCGACCTGATGGGAAAAGTGCTGCGCGCCCGGACCCGCATGCGCGAAGTGCTGCAGGAGCGCGGCATAGACGATCTGATCCAGAGCTATGATTTCGACCTGTTCAACACCTACAGCTCGATCGGCGAGAATTTGTTGTTCGGCGAGGCGACCGACGAGTCTTTCCGGCTCGATAATCTCGGACGGAACCCTGTCATCCTGAAACTCCTCGATGAATTCAAGGTCCGAGATGAATTCCTGCGGGTCGGGATCCGGTGCGCTGAGATCATGGTCGAACTCTTCCAGGATCTGCCGCCGGGCCACCCTTTCTTCGAGCAGTATAGCTTTGTCGACGAAGACCTGTTGCCCGACTACAAGGCGATCGTGCGCCGCACGGCCCAAGACGGTCTGGGTTCACTGTCCAATGACGAACGCGATTTGGTGCTGTCGCTTCCCTTTAAACTCATTCCCCAGCGCCACCGTCTCGGGCTCTGGGACGATGAGAGCCGGCTGGTTATCGTGAAGATGCGCCACCGGCTGCACGAATCGCATCCGGAACTCTTTGAAGGCCAAATCCAGAAATACGACCCAGAAGGATACAATCATGGGTTGTCCATCCTGGACAATATCCTGTTCGGGCGGATCGTGCATGGCCGCGCCGATGCATCGGACAAGACGCTCGAGGCGATGACCGGCGTGGTCGAAGAACTCGACCTTTGGAACGACATTATCGGGGCGGCCTTCGATTTTCCGGTCGGCATCGGCGGCGGCCGCCTTTCGACCGCACAGCGGCAGAAGATCGCCATCGTACGGGCGGTCTTGAAGAGGCCGGACGTCATCGTGCTTAACGAATCGCTGGCCGCGCTGGACGCCGAGACGCGGCAACGCATTGTCGGCAAGATCCTGACGGCGCTTCCCGAGGCGACCTTCATCTCGGTCGACAGTCATCGCTTGCCGGGGGTCGATTATGACGTCTCGTATGAAATCGTGAACGGTCGCGTTGTCTCCAGCGACGACGAAACGGCGGTTGAGGCGGCGCGACGCCCCGAACCGCTGACGGCCGCCGAGGAAGAAGCCGAAGACACCGCGCTTGGCGAGGAGACCAAATTGCTTCGGGAACTGCCGCTCTTCGCCAATCTCGATGTGTCGAAACTGCGTTTCCTGGCCTTTACCTCGGACCGCAAGAGCTACGAGCCGGGCGAATTGGTCGTGAAGCAGGGCGACCAAGGCGACGCAGCCTTCGTTCTGTTGTCCGGCGAGGCGGAGGTCGTCTTGGAGAACGATCAGGGCGAAGACACGGTCCTCTATGTCATGAGCCCCGGTCAGCTGGTGGGTGAGTTGGCGATGCTCTGCGATACGCCGCGGTCGGCGACGGTGCGCGCCCGGACGCCGCTAACCGCGCTGAAGCTTAATCGCGAAGTGTTTGTGGAGATGGCGCGGCAGGATCCGTTCTTCTCCTTCGAAATGACCCGCGATCTGGGCAGTCGATTGGTTCGAACCACCGAGGAATTGAACGCCGCCCGCCACTGAGGCCGAGTGCGCGTGCGAGGGGTCCGCCGGCCGCGGTTCCGATCCCAAAACGGCCCGCAGCGATTGGCGCGACGGGCGCGGCCCCCTATCTAACGAAGGGAACCAACCAAGCAAGGGCGGCGCAGGCAGGATGACGGCATGGTGAAATCGGTTCTGGCGGGAATTGCTGTCGTCGTGCTGGCGGCGACATCGGCGCTCGCGGAGCCGGCGCGCGAGCTTGTTTGGAACGACTTGGCGCCAGCCGCAGGCCCATTGGAAAACCCGTTCATCGATCTCAGCAATGATCAGTATTTCGAGTTCATCCAGGTTGTCTGGGCCCGCGCCGCCAAACGGGAAGGCCTGATTTCTGAAACCAGCCCGGATTATCTCGCCGCGATCGAATATAGCGAAAAGCTGAAATCCGAAGGTGTGGCGGTCGACGCGTTGGTCGCGAAAGCCGCCGAAATCGCCGAAGAGATCGAGCGGCGCAACCGCGCGACCATCGGCGAACTCCAGGGTCAGACGATCCGCATGGCCGGCTATGCGCTGCCCTTGGAATTCACCGGGCAAGGGGTCATGGAGTTTCTGCTGGTGCCTTATGTCGGCGCCTGCATCCATGTGCCGCCGCCGCCGCCCAATCAGATGGTCTTTGTCCGGCTCGATGAGGAATTCGTGTCGGACGGTCTGTTCACGCCCGTCTGGGTCACCGGCCAGATGTCTGTGGAGGGCGGCAGCCGAACGCTGTCCTATGTGGACGGCGTTGCGGACATCCCCACAGGCTATGCGCTCGATCGGGTCACCGTAGAACCTTATCTGGACTGACAATCGGCGCCACGCGCGACCTGGATGCGGATCCCGGGCGCAATACCGCGATCTTCATTGCCCCGTTTTGATGTTACAGTATAACATTACATAGGATTGTTTCTTCGGACCGATTATGGAGGCGCCAGCGATGCGGCGAACGACAGCGAGACATTTCGGCCAAGCGCGGCGCGCCGTCGCCTGCTCAACGGGCCTTTGGCTGGCTTTGGCCGCCGGCGCCGCCGGCGCGAGCGATCGGGAGCACGGTGCGCATGTCCATGGCGTCGCCACGTTGAATGTCGCAGTCGAGGGAGACACCGTCGAGATGGCGCTGACCGCGCCGGGGGCCGACATCGTCGGATTCGAATACACGCCCAAAACCGCGGAAGAGAAGGCCGCCGTGAAGGACGCGGCCACGTTCTTGGAAGACGCCAGCGGCCTTTTCGCGTTTCCTCCGGAGGCAGGCTGTCAAATGCAGGAGGCGCGGGTCGATTCGGCGCTGCTCGGCCCCGATCATGACCACGATCACAAGCACGAAGACCATGACCACGACGCCCATGGAGAAAAAGCGGATGGCCATGCCGAGCATAGCCACGACGACCATGACCACCATGCGCATGGCGACGAACCGCATGCCGAATTCCAGGCGCTGTATCGTTTCCAATGCACCGACCCGGATCGCCTGGATTTCATAGACGTCAAACTCTTCGAACGCTTTCCGACAATCGAGGAACTCGACGTCCAGGCCATCTCCAACAGCGGCCAAAGCGCCCGGGAATTGACACCGTCGTCAGCGCGCCTCACGCTCTAGGCCAAACCACAACGGAAGCCGCCTCGCGCCATGGGCGAAACGATGATCCGCCTGTCCGACGTCCGTTTCCGCTGGCGTCGGACCGATCCGCTGGTCCTGGATATCGCCCGACTTGAGGTCGCCTCGGGCGAGAAGATCTTCATCAAGGGCCGCAGCGGCAGCGGCAAGACCACGCTGCTGAACCTGCTGGGCGGCGTCGCGTCGCCCGAGTCGGGGGCTGTTTCGATCCTGGGAACGGATCTCGCGGCGCTCAGCGGAGCCCAACGCGACGCCTTCCGGGCCGACCATATCGGTTTCATTTTCCAGATGTTCAATCTGGTCCCCTATCTATCCCTGATCGACAATGTGACCCTGCCTTGCCGCTTCTCAGCGGCGCGCCGGCGACAGGCGCTGGACCGGGCGGAAACGCTTGAGGATGCGGCGCGCGATATGCTGCTGCGGATGGAGCTCGACGTAGACGCGCTGTCGGGACGGCCGGTGTCGCGGCTGAGCATGGGGCAACAGCAGCGGGTCGCGGCGGCCCGTTCCCTGATTGGCGCGCCGGACCTGATCATCGCCGACGAGCCGACCTCCGCCATTGACGCCGAGTTGCGCGAGGCCTTCATCGATCTGCTGTTTCAGGAGGCCCGCGCCGCGGAGGCCACGCTGGTCTTCGTCAGTCATGACGCAGCCCTGGAATCCCACTTCGACCGCACGATCGCGCTGGCGGACATCAACCGCGCCGATCTGGAAGGCTGAGGCTGCGCCATGCTAATCCTCTCCATCGCTCTGCAAAGCCTACGCAACCGTCGTGCGACTGTCTTGCTGACGGTCTTCGCAATCGCCGTCAGCGTGACCCTTGTGCTGGGGGTGGAAAAGGTCCGAACCGAAGCCAAGGCGAGCTTCGCCAACACGATCTCGGGAACTGATCTGATCGTCGGCGCCCGCAGCGGCGCGACGCAACTGCTTCTCTATTCGGTCTTCCGAATCGGCAACGCGACCAACAATATCTCATGGCGCAGCTACCGCGAGATCGCAGAACGGCCGGAGGTCGCCTGGACCATCCCTCTGTCGCTAGGCGATTCCCATCGCGGGTTCCGAGTCCTGGGCACCAACCACGATTATTTCCGGCATTACCGCTATGGCGGGAAACAAGAGCTGAGCTTCAGGTCGGGCGCTCAGTTCGACGACCTGTTCGACGCCGTGATCGGGGCCGACGTCGCCGAAACGTTGGACTACGACGTCGGCGATTCCATCGTGATCGCACATGGCTTAGGCAGCGCCAGCTTCACGGAACATGACGACAAGCCCTTCCGGGTCTCGGGAATCCTCGCCAAGACCGGAACGCCTGTGGATCGGACCGTACATGTCAGCCTGGAGGCGATCGAAGCGATTCACATCGATTGGCGCGGCGGCGCGCGCGTGCCTGGGATGCAGGTCAGCGCGGAACAGGTCCGCGAAATGACGCTGCGGCCGCGCGCGATCACCGCCTTCCTGATCGGTCTCGATTCCCGGCTCTCCGCCTTCGCGGTGCAGCGCTATGTCAACCAATATCGCAGCGAACCGCTGCTCGCCATCCTACCGGGCGTGGCGCTGCAAGAGTTATGGGACCTGATGCGAACGGCGGAGGCGGCGCTGGCCGCCATTTCAGTCTTCGTCGTCGTCACCGGTCTGCTCGGCATGCTGACCATGCTGCTGGCCAGCCTCAACGAGCGGCGGCGCGAGATGGCGATCCTGCGATCCGTCGGCGCGCGGCCGTTTCACGTCTTCGCCCTGTTCGTCACCGAGGCCGTGGTCCTGGCGGCCGCCGGCGCGCTTCTCGGGCTCGCCATGCTCTATGGGTCGCTGCAGATCGCGCAGCCGATCGTCAACACCCATTTCGGCCTCTTCCTGTCGATCGCGCCGCCGACGCTTCGGGATCTGGCCGTGCTCGGGGTGGTTATCGGCGCCGGCGCGCTGACCGGCGCCATTCCGGCCTTCCAGGCCTATCGGCGATCATTGAGCGACGGCATGATGCTGCGCACCTGACGCACATAAAGAAAGGGGCGCCCCGCCGACGCCCCCTCTTCGTCAGACCGGCGCGCCGTCTCAGGCGTAGGCCGTGTCGGTCATCAACCGCATCGCCTGTGTCCGGCGTTTGACGCCCAACGCCCGCAACATGCTGCTGACATGGGATTTCACCGTGTTCAGGGTGACGCCCATTTCAAGGGCGATTTCCTCGTTGGACAGGCCGCGCGACACCAATTTCAGCACCTCGCGCTGACGTCGCGTCAGGTGGGCGAAAGCGGGATCGTCGACGACAACGCCGCCCGACGCGCCGCCGGAATAGCCGCTCGTCGAGAGCGGACGCACGCCGCCGGGGCCGGCCGACAGGTCGCCCAAAACGCTCACCGGCACGTAATCGCCGCCTTCCGCCGCGAAGGACAGGATCGCCTTCAACACATCCGGGGCTGTGTTCACATCCACGACCGCCGACGCGCCCATCGTCACGGCGCGCCGGACGCAACCCAGCGAGCCGTCGTCGGTTAGCGCGACGATGATCGCCGAATGCCCGTCCGCCAGACCGCGGACCACTGTCGTCGCCTGTTCCGGCGTCCGCCAATCGACGATCACGAGGTCCGGCGCACATGCGGGGTCGCGCAGCAATGCGCCGCCCGTTTCAAGCGCTTCAAGCGTCGCTCCTTCACGAATATCCGCAGACGCCCACAGCGAGCGGACAAGCCCGGTCACGCCGGCGCGCTCAAGGGGAAACACGCTTTGAACGACAATACGCCTAATAACACTCATACCGACCAATCCTTCTTTTTCGTTACCCACGAAGAACGAATATTAGAATATTCAATTAGACTCAAGAAAAAAATGCGGGCCGTCGGAGATTGCGACATGGCGCGGTCGGGAAGCTTTAGGGCGCAAGTCGGCGATCCGAGGGCCGCGGAGCGCGCCATACACAAGCGTTGGCGCGGCGAACGCCCGGCCACGCGCACATGCCTTGGGCGACGGCGCGAGGCTGAGGGACAAAAGGACGCAGCGCGACCAGCGACGGAAGGATCATCCGGCTATGACCGACACTGTAATCAGTTCCGCAACGAAAGAGGTCGTGATCGGCTTCGACCGGCCATTCTGCGTCATCGGCGAGCGAATCAATCCGACCGGTCGCAAAAAACTGGCGGCGGAAATGAAGGCGGGCGATTTCACGACCGTCGAATCAGACGCTCTGGCGCAAGTCGCCGCCGGCGCGCATATGCTGGATGTCAACGCCGGCATACCCCTGGCGGATGAGCCGAAGATTCTGGCCGATACGATCCGCCTGGTGCAGAGCTTGGTCGACGTCCCCTTGGCGATCGATTCATCCATCGTCGAGGCGCTGGAAGCGGGCCTGGAGGCCTACCAGGGCAAACCGCTGCTGAACTCCGTGACCGGCGAGGAGGAGCGGCTGGAGGCGATCCTGCCGATGGTCAAGAAATATGGCTGCGCGGTTGTTGGAATCTCGAATGACGAAACCGGCATTTCCGAAGACCCCGATGTCCGTTTCGACGTCGCCAAAACGATTGTCGAAAGGGCGGAGGATCACGGCATCCCCCGGTCGGACGTCGTCATCGATCCGCTGGTCATGCCGATCGGCGCCTTGGGCGCGGCGGGGCGCGGCGCTCTTGCCCTGATCCGACGGTTGCGCGAGGAGTTGAAGGTGAACACGACCTGCGGCGCCTCGAATATCAGCTTCGGTCTGCCCAACCGTCATCATCTGAACGGCTCGTTCCTGACGATGGCGGCGGGGGCCGGCATGACCTCAGCCATCCTGAACCCGCTGCACGCGCCGGAAATGGTTGCGCTAATGGGGGCCGACGTGATCAACGGCGTCGACCGGGACTGCGCCAAGTGGATCCGTAAATTCCGCGAGCCGGCGCCGGAAGGCGAAGGGAGCGCGCGCGGCGGCCGGGGCGAACGGCGTCGGCGGCGGGCGGCTTAGGCGCCAAGGCGGCGCAGCCGCGATCTTCGTATGCTCGTGTCCAGCGTGAATTCCTCAGTGGCGGATTCGCAGACTAGCGCCGACACTTCAATTGCCGAAAACCCGGACCAAGTCCGTGTCGTGTTCACCCCTTCCGGCAAGCGCGGCGCCTTCGCCGCCGGAACCTCCGTTCTGCAGGCCGCGCGGACGCTGGGCGTGGACCTCGACTCGGTCTGCGGCGGACGCGGCATTTGCGGCCGCTGCCAGTGTATCCAGAGCGTCGGCGATTTCCCGAAATTCGAATTGAAGAGCGCGCCCGACCATCTCTCGGAACGCAACCAGACCGAAACGCGCTACGCCTCGAAACGGCCGCTCAAGGACGATCGGCGCCTTGGCTGCCAGAGCAAGCTGCTCGGGGACTGCGTCATCGATATTCCCGAAGACAGCCAGGTCCACCGCCAGATCGTGCGCAAACGCGCCGAGGCGCGCGCCATCGAAATCGATCCGATCGTCACGCTGCATTATCTCGAGGTGGCAGAGCCGGACATGCACCATCCGAGCGGCGATTTGGAGCGCGTTGAGGCGGCCCTGCACACGCAATGGGGCGTCGCCAAGCTGGCGCGGGTCGATCTGCCGGTAATGCAGGCGCTGCAAAAGGCCTTGCGGGGCGGCGATTGGAAAATCACGGCGGCGATCCGCGACGGCGACGCGTTGGTGGCGGTCTGGCCCGGCTTTCATGACAAAGCCTATGGGGCGGCGGTCGATATCGGCTCGACCACCATGTCCCTGCATCTGACCGATCTTCATACCGGCGCTGTCGTCGCGTCTGTCGGCGCGATGAACCCGCAGATCCGCTTCGGCGAAGACCTGATGAGTCGGGTCAGCTATGTCATGATGAATCCCGGCGGCGACAAGGACATGACCCAGGCGGTGCGCGAGACGCTCGGCTATCTGCTGACCCAGGCCGGGTTGGAAGCCGAGGTGGATACGGCGGACATTCTGGAACTGGTGCTGGTCGGCAATCCGATCATGCATCACCTGATGTTGGGCATCGATCCGACCGAGCTGGGCTGGGCGCCCTTCGCCTTGGCGACCAATCAGGCGGTGCGCATCCGCGCCGCCGAGCTCGACCTAGTCGGCAAGACCAATATCGGCGCGCGCGCCTATTTCCTGCCCTGCGTCGCCGGGCATGTCGGCGCCGACGCGGCGGCCGTGGTCCTGTCGGAAGGTCCGCAATTCCGCGATGAGATGACGCTCGTCGTCGATGTCGGCACCAACGCCGAAATCATCTACGGCAACAAGCAGCGGTTGCTGGCCTGCTCCAGCCCGACCGGCCCAGCGCTGGAAGGCGCGCAGATCACATCCGGCCAGCGGGCCGCCCCCGGGGCCATCGAACGCGTCCGGATCGATGCGCAGAGCCTGGAGCCGCGTTTCAGCATCATCGGGTCGGACCTCTGGTCGGACGAGCCCGGTTTCGACGCGGCCGCGGGCAAGACGGGCGTCACTGGAATCTGCGGCTCCGGCATCATCGAAGTCTTGGCGGAAATGTTCCTGGCCGGCTTGATTACGGAAGACGGGGTGATCGACGGCGCCATGGCGGCCCGCACCGACCGGATCGTCCCCGACGGCCGCACCCATGCCTATATCCTCCATCGAGGCGAGCCGGAGATCCGGGTGACCCAGGCCGATGTGCGGGCCATCCAATTAGCGAAGGCCGCGCTCTACGCCGGGGCCCAACTGCTAGTCGACAAGATGGGCGCGCCGCCGGAACGGGTGGTCCTGGCCGGCGCGTTCGGCAGCCATATCGACGCCAAATACGCGATGATCCTGGGGCTCGTTCCCGATTGCGCATTGGAGAATGTGGTCTCGGTCGGCAATGCGGCGGGGACCGGCGCCCGGATCGCACTGCTGAACAAACAGGCGCGGGACGAGATCCGGGAGCTCGTCGCACGGATCGAGAAGATCGAAACCGCCGTCGAGCCGCGCTTCCAGGAGCATTTCGTCGGCGCGATGGCGATCCCGCACAAGACCGCCCCCTTCCCCAAGTTGCGGGCCGCAGTCAGGCTGCCCGAGCCGCGCCCCGCCGAGGCGCAGACCGCATCCGACCAGCCGGCGCGGGCGCGGCGCCGTCGCCGGCGCGGCTGATCCTGGCCGAAGAGTCTTTTCCCGGAGTGCCGATCATGGCGACCAAAGACCAGATCCAATCCCTGATGGCCGGCGCGACCTGCGAGGTGACGCCCAGCCAGGCCTCGAAGGTCGAGGACTTCCGCGCGCACCTGGCCGAGGGAACGGCGGTTTATGTCACTTTCCTGCCCGGTTCCGACATCGCAGACACGATCGCGTCGGCGGTGAAACTGCGCGCCCAGGGCATGGTCCCGGTCCCGCATCTCGCCGCGCGCTCGATCCCGAACGTCGCTTTCCTGGATGAGAGTCTGAAGCGGCTGAAGGGCGAGGCGGATATCGACGAGGCGCTGCTGATCGGCGGCGGCGTCGACCGGCCGGTCGGCGTTTTCGACGCGACGATCCAGATTCTCGAAACCGGCCTGCTGCAGGAATACGGGATTACGCGGCTGGGCGTCGCCGGCCATCCCGAAGGCACGCCGGATATCTCCGAGGCGGATGTCGCCGAAGCGCTGGCGCGGAAGAACGCCTTCGCCGCGGACCATGGTTTGGACATGTATATCACCACGCAATTCTGCTTTGAGGCGGCCCCGATCATCGACTGGGACAAACGCATCAGGGCGGCGGGCAACTGTCTGCCGATCCATATCGGCGCGCCGGGTCTGGCGACGATCAAGACCCTGCTGAAACACGCTATGGCCTGCGGCATCGGCCCGTCGATGAATTTTCTGAAAAAGCAGGCGATGCATGTCGCCAAGCTGATGACCGTAAACGCGCCCGACCGGCTGATCGCCGATCTCGCCGCCTATAAGGCGGACGACCCCGACTGCGGGATCGAGTTGGTGCACATGTATCCGTTGGGCGGGCTGAAAAAGACCGCGCAATGGACCCGCGCCGTGCAGGCCGGACAGTTTGATCTAAACGGCAAGGGCGGGTTCGACGTCACGGTCGAAATCGGCTGATCGGGCCAGCCCTGCGCCGCACGCGTCCTATCGCTTCAACGGCGGCATAAAGCTGACCGGTTTCATCAGCCTATTGCTCTGCGAGACCAGAGCGTCCAGCGCCCGGCTCTTCTCGATATAGGTCAGCCAGTCCGGGTCAGCCCAAAGCCTCGCACGCTTCGCCTCGCGGTCCGCGGCGTTTTCGTAGACCCAGATATGGACATATTCGTTCGGGTTCCCGGTCTCGGCCTGCATATAGAGCGCCGGCTCGCCGAGGCAGCGGAACTGAGGCTCGCGGCCAAATTCATCATAGAGCGCCAAATGATCGCCCATCGTTCCCGGCTTCACGGTATAGGTCCGAACATCAAACAACATGCTGCATCCCTCTCTAAGTTTCGCGTAGCGGTCAGAGCGACCATGTCCGTTTCGCCATCGCCATGCAAATCCGTTGCGGCGGGCGCGGACCGTCATCAAACCTTCATTTGAAACGGGCGTACGGATTTGGAACCAACGAGCCCCTATGCCAACAGCTTCAAAAGCGCGAGACCATGGACAGCGACACGAACTACAATGTGCTATTCCTCTGCACCGGCAATTCGGCCCGAAGCATTCTGGCCGAGGCGATCCTGAACCGTGAAGGCGCCGGGCGTTTCCAAGCCTACAGCGCCGGCAGTCAGCCGGCGGGACAGGTCAACCCGTTCGCCATCGATCTTTTGAAACACATGAATTTCCCCACCGATGATTTCCGCTCGAAGAACTGGGACGAGTTCGCAGGCCCAGAAGCGCCGAAGATGGATTTCGTCTTTACCGTCTGCGACAACGCGGCGAACGAGGTCTGTCCGGTCTGGCCGGGACAGCCGATGTCCGCCCATTGGGGCGTCCCGGATCCGGCCGCCCAGACCGGAACGGACGCGGAGAAAGCCGCCGCCTTCGCCGACGCGTTCCGGATGCTCAACGCGCGCATCTCGATCTTCGTCAATTTGCCGCTGGCCTCGATCGACCGACTCGCCCTACAAGATCATCTGGATCGTATCGGCGATCCGAAATAGCTCTTTCAAGCGACGACGCCGTCGCATTTCTTTCAGGTGTCCCGATGCTTGACCGTCCGCGTCGACTGGCCGCTGAGGCGTTGGGGACCGCTTTTCTGCTCGCCACTGTCGTCGGCTCCGGGATCATGGGCGAGACCCTGGCCGGCGGCAATGTCGCCATCGCCCTGCTGGGGAATACGATCGCCACCGGTGCCATCCTGGTGGTGCTGATCCTGATGTTCGGCCCGATCTCAGGCGCGCATTTCAATCCGGCCGTCACCGTTGCATTTCTGATCCGCCGCGAGATCTCCCTAGCCGACAGCATCCTTTACATTATCGTCCAGGTTGTTGGCGGCATACTAGGCGTTTGGGCGGCGCATGCGATGTTCGCTCAGGAGATCCTGCAAGCCTCGATCAATCTGAGGACCGGTCCGCCGCAATGGTTTGCGGAGCTGGTCGCGACCTTCGGTCTGGTCTCGACGATTTTGGCGGTGCTGCGCTGGCGGCCGGAGGCGGTGCCCTTCGCCGTCGGTCTTTACATCACCGCCGGCTATTGGTTCACCGCCTCGACCTCCTTCGCCAACCCGGCGGTCACCGTCGCGCGCAGCTTCACCGACACCTTCTCCGGCATCCTGCCGGCGCACGCGCCCGGTTTCATCCTGGCCCAGTTCGTCGGCGCCGCGCTGGCCACGGGCGTCTTCGCCTGGCTGCTGCCCGAAGATGCGGATTCTGATTAGCGCCTGCCTGATCGGCCGCCCGGTCCGGTATGACGGCGGCTCGAAGGACCTCGACAGCGCCATCCTGAAAGACTGGATCGAGACCGGCCGCGGCGTCCCCTTTTGCCCGGAGGTCGCCGCCGGCCTGCCGACGCCGCGCCTGCCCGTCGAAATCGAACCGGGCCGGGATGGGCGCGACGTGCTTGCCAAGGGCGCCCGTATCATCGACGCCGACGGCCAGGACGAAACCGCCGCCTACCGGCGCGGCGCGGACCTGGCCCTGGCGTTCGCCCGGGCGCAGAATTGCGTCGCCGCCCTTTTGACCGATGGCAGCCCCTCCTGCGGGTCACAAGCGATCTACGATGGACGCTTTTCCGGCCAGAAGAAACCGGGGCTCGGCGTGGTCGCAGCCCTGCTGCGCGAAAACGGCGTCAGGGTCTTTTCGGAGCGCGAAATCTCGGATGCCGCCGCTTGGCTCTCTTCACAGACCGAGCAAACGGACGTTACGTGATCCCGACCGCCGGGCCGCGATCCTCGCGCGGCGTGCGCCGGAAGAACTCGCGATAGCATTTGGCGAAATGGCTGGCGGAGACGAAGCCGCAGGCCAGTCCGACATCCAGAATCGGCATCGAGGTCTGGCGCAGCAACGCCTGGGCTTTGTGCATGCGCAAGGAGAAATAGTATTTCCGGGGCGTGGTGTTCAGGTGTTTGGAGAATAGCCGCTCAAGCTGCCGAGTGGAGAGGTTCACCTCATGCGCGATCTGCTCGCGGTCCAGCGGCGTCTCCAGATTCTCCTCCATCATCGCGATCGAGGCCAAGAGCTTCGGGTGGCTGACGCCGACGCGGGCGCGCAGGTCCATGCGCTGGGCTTCCTCCGGATCGCGCATCCGCTTCAAGACGAACCAGTCGGTGATCTGCGCGGCGACGGCGTGGCCATGCCGGGCGCCGAAGAAATGCAGCATCATGTCCATCGCCGCCGAGCCGCCGGCGCAGGTTGCGACCGGACCGTCGATCACGAATAGATTCCGGTCGACCTCCAGATTCGGGAAACGTTCTTGGAAGCCGTCCAGATAGTCCCAATGAATGGTGCTGCGCCGGTTCTCCAAGAGCCCGGCGCGGGCGAACAGATAGGACGCGGTTGAGACGCCCACCACAGGCGTTCCCATACGGACAATCCGGCGCAGCCAATTCAGAATGCTGTCATCGGCCATTTGCTCGACGCCGACGCCGCCGATTACAAAGGCGATGTCGAACCCGTCCGGGGCCATCCCCAGATCGGGCACAAGCGTGATGCCGTTGCTGGCTGAGATGGCCCCGCCATCCGGCGACATGATGGTCCAGCGATAGGCCTGGGCTCCCAGAATGTCATTAGCGGCGCGCAGCGGCTCCATGGCGCAGGCCATCGACATCAGTGAGAAATTCGGGACCAGCAGAAACGCGACCCGCACTGGGCGATCGTCTACCGGTCTGTTGAAGAAATCCATACGATCCGCCGAAGATTGCCGCTTCGGCTGCAGAATAGGCGGCTTCGACGGGGCTGCAACACCGTTTCGCGCTAAAGCGCGCGCCCCGCGCCAACGGGCGCGGCCGAAATGGGCGGTCATGGATCGCCGTCGCCGATCTCATCCCGACGGCGGTTGATATAGGCGTCGATCGCCTCCAGCCGTGCGGGATCTAAAGCCGGCGCCTCATAGTTCTCCAAGAGCGAGGTCCAGATCTGGGTCGCCCGCTCGGTCGCGGATTTTGCGCCATCCTCGGCCCAGTTCTCCTGCGTTCGCCAATCGGACAGGAGCGGCTGATAGAACGCGGTCTCGTAGCGCGCCATCGTGTGCGGCGCGCCGAAAAAGTGTCCGCCCGGCGCGGTCTCGGCGATCGCATCCAAGGCGATCTCTTCGGGCGCTGTGTCGATCGGCGTCAGCATCCCCATCATGTGTTGCGCGATTTCGCAGTCGAGCACGATCTTCTCAAACGACGCGACGAGCCCGCCTTCGAGCCAACCGATGGCGTGGTAGATCAGGTTCCCATGGCCGAAGACCGCGCCTGTCATCGCCATTTGCGTCTCATAGGTCGCTTGAGCATCGACCGTATTGGCGGCGTTGCAGGCGCTCGTGCGATAGGGCAGCCCGTAGCGGCGCGCCAGTTGACCGCCCGCCAGATTAGCCTTGGCGTTTTCCGGCGTGCCGAAGGTCGGCGCGCCGCTGCGCATGTCGACATTCGAGGTGAAGCCGCCATAGACCACCGGCGCGCCGGGCCGCGCCAGTTGCGTCAAGGCGACCCCAATCAACGCCTCGGCGTTCTGCTGGGTCAAGGCCGCCGCCATCGTGACCGGCGTCATCGCGCCCATCAGGGTGAAGGGCGTGACGATGGTCGCCTGATTGTGGCGCGCCAGCGCAATGGCGCCGTTCGCCATCTCCTCATCCAATTTCCGCGGCGAGTTGATGTTGATATTGGCGATGACGCTGGGATCGGCCTCCAAGTCGACGACCGTCAGCCCGCGCGCCAGGGCGACCATATTGATCAGATCGATCACCCGACCCGCCCCGATCGGCACGCCGCCGACCACCTTGTCGGTCAATGTCAGGGCGGCGCGGTAGGTGTCCAGATGGCGGTTGTTGGCCGGCATCTCGATCGGCGGCGCAACTTGGTTGCCCAGAAAATGGACGCAGTCGAAACTCTGCGCTAATTTCATCAGCCTTTCGAAGTCCGCCATATTGCCGGGGCGTCGACCGTTGATCCGGTCATGCACGTTCGGCGCGCCGCTGACGAAGCCGAAATTGATGTGCGCGCCGCCAATTGTGACGGCTCGATCCCGATTGCGCGGCGTCAGGGTGAAGGTTCTCGGCGCGGACTTCAGCGCCTCGGCGATCAGGCCGCGATCCGGGTAGACCATGCCGGTAGACCGGTCGGTTTTGGCGCCGGCCCGTTCGAACAGGTCGAGCGCGGCCTCGCCCATCACCTCAATACCGGCATTCTCCAGAAGCTCGAGCGACGCCAGATGGATCGCCTCGACCTGGTCGGCGCTGAGCGGCTCCAACGGCGGAAAGGGCGATCTGACCGAGCGCCAAGGCAAGCGCGGAACGCCGGTTTGGCGCTGGGAAACGTCAACAGAGGACGTTCGTCGTCTCGGACGTCGTTTGCGGTCGGGGCGCGGCATGCGGAGCTCGATTCAGGGGGATGTGGGTCACGGGGATAGGGGATGAGTGCGCACAACCTGCGCCAGCGTTATCGCTCGCGATGTCCCATTCGCGACATTCGCTTCCGGAAAACGCCATCGTGCACAACCCAGCGATTCTCGGCGCCGTCCCCTGCGGTACGGCTTTGCTCATCGTCTCAAGCCGATCTTCGCTTCGCGCACCGCGATATAAGTCGCCGAGGCGAAGATGATCAAGCCGCCCGCAACCGTGAAAAGAGTCGGCGCCTCGGAAAAGACGAACCAGCCGATCAACGCCGCCAGGATCAGTTTAAAGAAATCAAAGGGCATGACGATCGACGTCTCGCCATGCTTTAAGGCCTCCGCAAAGGCGATTTGCGCGACCGTGCCGAGCCCCCCGATCAGCAGCAGCCAGGCATACTGCTCCATCGTCGGCCATCGCCAGACCCCGAGCGCCGGGATCAAGGCCATCGGCGCCATGAAAAGACCCATATAGAGCGTAATGGTCAGAGACGAGTCCGTGCGGCTGAGCACCTTGATCATGACGATCACGATGGCCCAGAGGAAAGACGAAAACAGCGTCAAAAGAAGCCCGAAATCGAGCTGCGCAAAGCCAGGCCGGATGATCACCATGGCCCCGCCGAAACCGACCAGAATGGCCGCCCAGCGTCGAATACGCACGACTTCTCCCAAAGCCAGGGCGGCCAAGGCGGTGGCGAAGATCGGCGCGGTGAAGCTGAGCGCCGACACATCCGCCAAGGGCGCAATCGAGAGCGCATAGAAAAAACAAAGCATGGCGCAGACATTGAAGACCGACCTGACCGCCATCAATCCGGGCCGGCGCGCTTTCAGCGGCGCAAGGCCGTATCGGAGCAACAGGGGCGTTAGGACGATCACGCCGAATACATTCCTGAAGAACGCGATCTCGAACGGATGAAGCGCCGCCGAAACATGGCGGATCGTCGCATGCATCACGACGAATGCGCCGGCTGAGACCAACATCATCCCGATTCCCCGCAGATTGTCGCCGGGAACGGCGGCGGTCGAGGATGGCGAGGGCGTATCGTCCATTCGAAGCAAGCTAGGCCACCGCCGCGATCGGACAAATCCGCAGCCCCGCTGGATGCGCCTGGACGAGCTTGCTAGAGTCGCAGCGCTATCGTTCTGTGGCCTCAGGCCGACGAAGGACCCGTCCATGACCGAGACCGTGATCTACCACAATCCCCGCTGCTCGAAGTCGCGCCAGACTCTGGCCTTGCTGACCGAGCGAGGCGTCGCGCCGTCGGTCATTGAATATCTGAAAACGCCGCCGACCGAGGCGGAGATCCGGGCTCTGCTAGACGCGCTTGGCTGCGAACCCCGCGATCTGATGCGGACCAAGGAGAGCGTTTATCGCGACTTGGGCCTGAAGGATGAAACGGATCCGGACGCCCTGATCCGAGCCATGGCGAAAAATCCGATCCTGATCGAACGGCCGATCGTGACGCGCGGCGGCAAGGCGGCGATCGGCCGCCCGCCCGAATCGGTTCTGAAAATCCTCTAAACGCCGACACGACCGCGCAAACGAACCCGATGCAGGACAACCCGATCCGATACGAGCAGGAGGAGGCCGTCGTCACCCTGACGCTAAACCGGCCCGACGCGCTGAACGCCTTCAGCGACGCGCCGATGATCGAGGCGTTTCTGGCGGCGCTGGACCTGATTGAGCGGGACGCGACGGTGCGCGCAGTGATTCTGACAGGCGCGGGCAAGGCCTTTTCAGCGGGCGGCAACGTCAAACATATGCGAGACAAAACGGAGATGTTCGCCGGCGGCCCGGCGACCGTGAAACAGGCCTATCTTGACGGCATCCTGCGCGTGCCGCCGCGCTTCTGGGCTTTCGACCGGCCGGTGATCGCCGCGGTCAACGGCGCCTGTTTTGGCGCGGCGGTCGATCTCGCCTCGATGTGCGACATCCGCCTGGCCGCGCCTGAGGCCAAGATCGGTCTGCCCTTCGTGAATATCGGCATCGGTCCGGGCGACGGCGCCGCCTGGTTCCTGCCGCGCATCGTCGGACAATCCGCCGCCGCCGAACTGCTGCTGACCGGGGAGCCGATCGACGCCGAGAAGGCGCTGCAGATCGGCTTCTTCAGCCGGATCGTTCCCGCCGGGTCGCTTCTCGAAGAAGCGAAGTCTCTGGCGCGGCGGATCGCCAGCCGAGCGCCGCTCGCCGTGCGCAAGACCAAGCAAGCCTTGCGCGCCGGACTTGAACAATCCTTGCGCGATCACTTGCAATTCTGCGCCGAGATGCAGGCGGCGCTGCACCATACCGAGGATCATACCGAAGCGTTGGAGGCCTTCTTCGAGAAACGCGAGCCTGTCTTTCGCGGCGTCTGACAGCGCCCCGTCCAATTCTTCACCCGGGCGTCGCGCTCAAACGGCGCGCCCGCAACGTCGTCGCGCCGCTAGAACAGGTCGCGGCTGCGCGGTTCGCCGGCTTGGGCCCCGGTCTAGCGTCACGGTCGGCTCGGATCCGCCGATCTCCGACATTTCTTCTCAGAAGCCGCAAGGAATTCCCCGACTATGGTCAAGTCCGACATCGAAATCGCGCGTGAAGCGACAATGCAGCCGATCACCGCCATCGGCGCCCGCGTCGGCGTGCCCGAGGAAGCGCTGCTGCAATTCGGCCCGACCAAAGCGAAAGTCAGTTTCGACTTTCTGAAATCGCTGCAGGATAAGCCGGACGGCAAACTGATCCTGGTTACCGCGATCACCCCGACCCCGGCCGGCGAGGGCAAGACGACGACCACGGTGGGACTCGGCGACGGGCTTAACGCGATCGGCAAGAAGGCGATGATCTGTTTGCGCGAACCCTCGCTCGGACCCTGCTTTGGGGTGAAGGGCGGCGCGGCCGGCGGCGGCTACGCCCAGGTCGTGCCGATGGAGGATATCAACCTGCATTTTACCGGCGATTTCCACGCCATCACCTCGGCGCACAACCTGCTGTCGGCGCTGATCGACAATCACATTTATTGGGGCAACGAGCTTGGATTTGACGAGCGTCGGGTGGCTTGGCGTCGGGTTCTGGATATGAACGACCGCGCGCTGCGCGACACGGTCGTGTCGCTCGGCGGCGTCGCGAACGGATTTCCGCGTCAGACCGGTTTCGACATCACGGTCGCCTCCGAGGTTATGGCGATCTTCTGCCTGTCGAACGATCTGGCGGACTTGGAGCGCCGGCTTGGCGCGATCGTCGTCGGCTACACGCGCAAGCGAGAGCCGATCCGCGCCCGCGATTTGAAAGCCGAAGGCCCGATGACGGTCCTTTTGAAAGACGCGCTAATGCCGAACTTGGTGCAGACACTGGAGAACAACCCGGCCTTTATCCATGGCGGGCCCTTCGCCAATATCGCCCATGGCTGCAACACCGTCTCGGCCACCAAGGCGGCGTTGAAGCTGGTCGACTACACGGTGACGGAGGCCGGTTTCGGCGCCGATTTGGGGGCCGAAAAATTCTTCGACATCAAATGCCGCAAGGCCGGTCTCAGCCCCGACGCCGCGGTAATCGTCGCCACCGTCCGGGCGCTGAAGATGCATGGCGGCGTGGCTAAAGATCTGTTGGGCGAAGAGAATGTCGAGGCGGTCAAGAAAGGTCTCGAGAATCTCGGCCGGCATATCCGCAATGTCGGCCAGTTCGGCGTGCCCGCCGTTGTGGCGATCAACCGCTTCACCGCCGACACGGATGCGGAATTGGCGGCGATCCAGGAATTCGTCACCCAATTCGGCGTCGAGGCGATCGAATGCAACCATTGGGCCGAAGGCTCGAAAGGGACCGAGGCTTTGGCGACGAAAGTCGTGCAGCTCTGCGACAGCGGCGCGGCGCAGTTTCGCACGCTCTATGGCGACGAGATGAGCCTATTCGACAAGATCAACACTGTCTGCCGGTCGATCTATGGCGCCGACGAGGCGATCGCCGACAAGAAGACGCGGGATCAGCTTCGGCAGTGGGAAGAGGCGGGCTACGGCCATCTGCCGGTCTGTATGGCCAAGACCCAATACAGTTTCTCGACCGACCCGAACCTGAAGGGCGCGCCGACCGGTCATGCGGTGCCGATCCGTGAAGTCCGTCTCTCCGCCGGCGCCGAGTTCATCGTCGCGATCTGCGGCGAGGTCATGACCATGCCCGGTCTGCCCCGGACCCCCGCCGCCAACTCGATCCACCTGGACGACGGCGGTTTGGTGCAGGGGCTGTTCTGACCTTCTTCGGCTCGGTCGGCGGCGAACCGCTCTATTCCTTCGTCCCGCGAGTCAGGGCACAGTCCGCCCATGGCGTCGCTTCATGAATTGTCGCTTTGGCACCAGCGCTTTTGCGCCTACTTGCAGACCCAGCCTCGGTTTGCGGCGTTGGCGCAAGCGCTGACCATGGGCGAGGAGGCGCACAGCGATCCGAAAGCGTTCGTCTCGCAGATGAACCATCAGGTGACGCGGTCGCGCTGGGAGAAACCGTTCCAGGATGCGGTCGTTGCGGCGCTGCACGCCTATATCCACGTCCATCTTGGCGTGGCGCCGATTGAGACCCCGGCGGAGGCGCAAGAGCCCTTGGCGCGGCTGAATGAGCTCGGCTATGCGACGCTGCCGCGCATCGACGCAAAACGCACTGCGGCGATACGCGATTGGTTCCGGGACAAACCGCTGGAACTGAATCGCGCGGGGGCGGAACACGAACGCTTGTCCCTAGAGGAGGCGCGCAAGAAAGCGAATATCGCGCACTACAGGATCGCGGATGTTATGGCTTGCCCGGCATTCCTGGAAATCGCCCTCGATCCCATAAGGCTGGGCGTTGCAGCGGCGTATCTGGGCGCGACGCCAACCCTGATCAACATCTCGGCCTGGTGGAGTTTCGCTGGAAGACCAGCGGCCAAAGACGCACAGCTCTTCCATCTGGATGTAGACGATTATCGGTTCCTGAAATTCTTCATCTATCTGACCGATGTGGGCGAGCCGGACGGACCGCATGTCTATGCGCCGCGCTCGCACTTGCATCAGACGGTCCACGGCATGCTCGCCGCTGCCGATGACAAGGCCGGCTTTGTACGGTGGTATCTGCAGCAGCTTCGAAAGACAGACGAAGATGTGATCCGCGCCTTCGGCCCGCCGGATTCAATTATGGGGCCGGAGGGGACGAATTTCGTCGCCGACACCAGCGGCTTGCATCGGGGGTCGTTGCCGACGCGCCATGACCGGCTGATCTGCCAAGCTGTCTATGGCCTGACGCCGCTCTCCATCAGGACAGTGAACCAAATCAGCGTCGGGGCGGAAGGAATGGGAAGGCTGCCGGCCGACATCCTGACCCCGCCCCGCGACCATATATTGCGGATGTATCTGAAACCTTAGTCACCGCGCAGATACGCCGCATCGAACATGCGCATGATCTCCGCAACCGCTTCCGGCCTCACATGGCGCTCATCCGCCGTCCAAGGCTGGTCGGCGCAATGCATCACATGCTCGTAGCTGGGGAAATAGAAAACATCCTGGTTGCGACGGACGATCTCCTCCGCCGCCACCCGCAACACCGATTTGGAATGCGCATTGGCGGCGATGACATGTTGATCAAGGCGATGGGTCGCGATCAGCGGGATCGGGGACAGGCTGAGAACAACTTTGAACTTTGGATTGTGTTCCCGGACGAGGGATAGAAAGGCCTCGAATTCAGCGACATTTTCCTCGACCGTCAACACGGCGGGCTCAGCCAAAGCGAACATCCAAGGGCTACGCGGATTGCGCGACAGCGCGACTCCGTTGGACCGCAGCCGCCAGCATTCGTTCAGGCCCAGCGTGGCGACGAAGATTTCGGCTTCGCTGAGAACCCGCCGTACGGCGTCCGCGTGCTTTGGCTTGTCCACCCGATAGGCGACGGCGTTGCCGAACGCGACGCCCTCGCGAAACGGATCGGTGAAGAAGAGCTGCCCGCTTGGCGCGCGCTCCCGAACGACGAGTGATGGCGTTCGGCTGGCGCCGAAGGCGCGTTCCGCCAATTGGCGGAGACTGGGCGTATTGAAGATCAGCCCCCAAGCCGCCGAGAACCGGGCGAAGTCCCGGTCCGGCGCATATCCGTCGACCACGACACCGTTGGAGCCGTCCGGCTCAGGCTCGGACACAACATAGTTGAAGCCCCGCGCCTGAAGGTTCTTGGCGATCTCGAACGCGAAACAGCTGCCCGCGGAAGCGATCGGGGTCGATTTATCGATCAGCGGGATCTTCTCTGCGATCGGCACGCTCTTTGCCAAAGCGCCGCCGCCTTCGCGCGTCGGGTTCGGCCAGAAGACCGCGGCGGGATTGGCCCGCAAATCAGGCCGATACGCCGCCGCCCCGCGCCGCGTCTTCTCGATATGCGCCGCCAATTCGGTCCGCGCCTTTTCCAGGCCTGGCCGGTCCGCCTCGCGCGCCTTCGCCAGATTGGCCTCGAAAAACCCCTGCAGTAACGCGATGAAGTCTTCGTGACTGCGCAAAGACAGATCGGACACGGCGATTTGATCCAACAAAAAGGCGCGGAAAGCCGGTTCTGAAAAAACCGTTTCGATCAGCAGCGACAGCAAGGCCGGATTCGTCAGGCCGGCCTTGTCATCGATTTCAATCACAGGCGCATCTCGCGACAAACCAGGCGCGCGGTCAGACACGGTAGGGCTGGGCGGTTCAACCGAGGTCATGCAGCGGTTATAGCAAGCCGCGTTTCATGAAGCGAGCAGCGGCGACGTCCGCCACAGCGTGTCAGCCGGCGACCCCGCCGGCCGCGACCAGCGCAGCCAACCGGGCCTCGTCATAGTCGGCCTCGAGTGCGGCAGCGGCCTTTTCCGCCTCGGCCTGAAGATCATCGGAAATCTCGACCGGCGCCGCCTTGCGCCATTCCGCAAGGTAATCGTCGGTTCCGCGTGCGCCGCCGCGCATGGCCGCCCGGTCGATCGCCTTCTCGAATCGCTCGTCGAGCACGATCTTGACCTGATCCCGCCGGCCTTTCCTCGCGGTGACCTGAGCGGGAATGTCCCGCCAATAGGTGACGATCAATTGCGCCATGCCGATGTCTCCTCGCGTCCGTCCGACCCCGCGATGAACGCGGCCAGTTCGCCATAGCCCGTCTTCACGCGCCGATAATCCAGACTCAGCCGCGCCGCCGCCGCCTCGGCCCGCGCGTCCAGCGCCGGATCGTCGGTCTGGGCCAGATAGACCAACCGTGTGTAATTACCGAACATCATCGCGACCATGCCGGGATATTTGTCGAGACCCATGCCCTCAACGACCAGGCTCTCGAAATGGCGCGCCAAATAGTCGGTGAGATAGAACGTGCCGAGTTCTTCCTCCGCCAGGGAAGCGAAGTCGGTCTGACCGGCGAAAAACGCGTAGCAATGGGGACCGCCGATCCGTGTGACCGGACAGTCCGGCCGGGTCTCCTCGGCGATGATCTTGTCGAGCAGCCCGCCGGTTCCGCAATCCGCATAGGCGACGAGGATGCGCGCGGCCCGAGGACGCAAGGCTCTGATCTTCTCCCGCAAGCGCTCAGGGATCTCCGACGGCTGGTTGTGAAGCTTGGCCGGCAGGCAGGTCAGCGCCAGACCGGTCAACCGGTTCAATCGGATCAGGTCGAGTATTTCGCGCGCCAGCGCGCCGCACGCGATGACCTGGACCTGCTTGCCAACCGGCGCCGCATCGCCGGGCGCTGGAAAGGCGGCCTCTTGCTCCGGGGCCAAGGCATCGGATTTCGGCGTCATAGCGCGGCCTTCCCACTCAGGAATGCAGGGAGAGGCCGCTCAGCCCGCCAGGGCCTGATTGTGCTTGCGCGCCATGATCTCTTTGGCGGTTTCGACGGCGACCGCCGCGTCCCGGCAATAATAGTCGGCCCCGATCTCGCGCGAGAACTCTTCGTTCAAGGGCGCGCCGCCGACCACAACGGCATAGCTGTCGCGCAGGCCTTTTTCCTTCAGCGTGTCGATCACGACCTTCATATAGGGCATGGTCGTGGTCAGCAGGGCGGACATGCCGAGAATATCCGGCTGATGCTCTTCGAGCGCCTCCAGATAGTTCTCGACGGGATTGTTGATGCCGATATCGATCACTTCGAACCCGGCGCCCTCCATCATCATCGAAACTAGGTTCTTGCCGATGTCGTGGATGTCGCCCTTGACCGTGCCGATCACCATCTTGCCTTGAGGCGGCGCGCCGGTCTCGGCGAGCAGCGGGCGCAGAATCGCCATGCCGGCCTTCATGGAATTGGCCGCCATCAACACTTCCGGCACGAAGAGGATGCCGTCGCGGAAGTCGATCCCGACGATCCGCATACCCTCGACCAACGCCTCCGTCAGGACCTTGTACGGCTCCCATCCCCGTTCGAGCAGGATGTTCGTCCCCTCGACCACTTCTTCGGCGAGGCCGTCATAGAGATCGTCCCACATCTGTTCGACCAATTCCTGATCGTCGAGATCGCGGAGATTCAGATCTTCGGAAGCGTCGTCGGTCATGGTTATCGGATCCCTGAAAACGCGCCCGCAGCCGGCTCAGCCAGTGACGGGCGCATGCGCCATACGTTTCCACCCCGTCTTGTCCTATCCGCCAGGTGGGACACTGACGCCCTTGTTTTCGCGACGGTTCTTATCATCGCGACGACATAGCAACAGATAAGGCGCATGACCCGGTTGGGAACCGTCTCGCCGTTTTTCTCAGTCCTACTAGGAGGTGAGTCGTCGGGCCTCGGACCGCTGCGCTTCGGTCATATCGCGCCAAACCAGATCGGCCAGACGCCGAGAATCTGCGTCGCCCGCCGCGACAGCGCGCGTAAGCCAGATATACGCCATCACCGGATCGGACGCCTCTCGCCCTGCCTCGCCGACGAAGCCGCGCGCCAGCAAGTTACCCAGAGCGCGCATCGCTTCCGGCATGCCGGCCTCGGCCGCCACCTCATACATTTCCGCCGCCACCCACGGGGCGGCCTCGACGCCGAGTCCCAGTTCCGTCATCTGCGCCAGATTGAACTGCGCTTCGATCACGCCGCCCGCAGCCGCGCGCCGATACAAATCCGCCGCGCGCGGCAAATCGCGTTCGACGCCGATCCCGGTTTGCAGCAAGACCGCCAAACGGAATTGCGACGGCGCGTGCCGCGCCTCGGCCGCACGCACGTACCAGCCCGCAGCCACCGCCGTATCAACGCCGACGCCCAGCCCGTTCTCGTAGGCGTAACCCAGAAGATACTGCGCCTGAACGTCGCCGGCGCGCGCCTTTGGGCCATAGAGCGACTGGATGTAGGCCTCGCCGGGGATCGCGGGGTCCGGCGCCTGGGCCAAAGATTGGGCCCTGACTTGGGCCCCGACCTGAAGCGAAAGGATGACAGCGCACGGGCCCAACGCCGCAGCGACAGCGCGCCACCCGTTCAGCCGCGCCCATGACGCGCCAGCGTCCGGACCCGCTCGTCCTGATCCACCCATTTTAGGAAGCGACCAACTTGTTTCCCCTAGACCAATGATCAACCTAGTTTGATTCCGCCGCAATTTCAAAGCGCTAACGCTCTCCCATCCGCGCGGCGCCCAAGCCGGCCTTCGCTTGCGCCGGGTCGGCGGACGCGGCAAGGTCCAAGCATGGTCGAAATCGAGGTCCTGGCCGTCGTTCTGGTCGCCTATTTCTGCGCCGGCGCTGTAAAGGGCGTGATCGGTCTCGGCATGCCGACGGTCAGCCTGGCGATCATGGTGACGGTGATCGGGTTGAAGGACGCCATCGCCCTGATGCTGTTGCCGGCCTTCGCCACCAATGTGGTTCAAGCGGTCACCGGCGGCGCCTTTGCAGCCTTGTGGCGTCGGTTGACGACCTTGCTCGTCGGCGTTTGCGCTGGCCTTTGGATCGGGGTCGGTGTCTTGGCGGCGGCCGACGCCCTGTTTCTGTCGGCCATATTGGGCGGCTTGCTGGCGCTCTACGCGCTGTTCAGCCTGGCGCGGCCGCAACTGCCGGAGCCCGGCAAGGCCGAGGCGGTTCTGTCGCCGACGGTCGGTCTGACCACCGGCGTGGTGACCGGCATGACAGGCTCCTTCGTGGTGCCGGGCGTGTTGTATCTGCAGGCGCTGCGGCTGCCGAAAGACCAATTCATACAAGCGATGGGCATCGCCTTTACCGTGTCGGCTGCAGCCATGTCAGCGGCCATGATGCAACGCGGGCTGCTGACGGTGGAGATCGGCCTGTTATCCGTCGTGGCGCTGGCGCCCGCCTTCCTGGGGATGTATTTGGGACGGCGGCTGAGGAATCGTCTGGACGAGGCCTTGTTCCGAAAGGTGTTTTTCAGCGCTCTCTTGTTGTTAGGCCTGTATCTGATCGGCCGGGTGATCGTATAGGAGCCGGCCTTGCGTCCGGGCCGAATGTAGGGGATCGAATAGGCATGCGCGCCATATGCATAGGCTCCGCGATGGCGGACACGATCGTTGTGGTGGTCGATAGCGATATCGAACGGATCACCATGCACAACGCCACCACATCCTTCCTATTGATGGAGCAAGGCCGCAAGATCGACGCCAAGAGCATTAGCCACCATATCGGCGGCGGGGGCGTCAACGCGGCGGTCTCGATGGCGCGCTTGGGGGTCGATGTCGCGACGCTGGTGAAGATCGGCGACGACGCCGACGGCGAACGGGTGATGCAGCGCCTGCATGACGAATATGTCGACAGCCGGGCGGTGGTCACCGACACAACCGACGAGACCGGGTCGGCCGTGATGATCTCGTCGCACGATCGGAACGCGACGATCTTCATAGGGCGTGGGGCGAACCGTTTGTTGGTTGATGCGGATGTCGACCGGGCGCGGGTCGAAGGCTTCGACCTCGTCTATATCTCGACCCTGTCGGATCAGTCTTCGGAACAATATCCCCGCGTCGTCGAGAAGGCGGCGGCCGCCGGCGCCTTCGTCGCGGCCAATCCCGGGATCCGGCAATTGACCCGGCGCGGCTCGACATTGATGACGATTCTCGACGAGATTGATGTCTTGGGCCTGAACACGGTCGAGTCTCAAACCCTGATGCGCAATCTGCCGGCGGCCACGTTGGCGACGGCCGCAGAACGGGCGGAGGCGATCGATCTGGACCTGCCGGACGATCCGCCGCACTTGCTGGACAAAGGATTCTATACCGACGCCGGATCGATTTCCTTTTTACAATATGTATTGGCGATGCGGATGCAGGGCGCACGCGGCGTTTTGGTGACGGACGGCGCGGCGGGCGCTTATCTCGCCTTTGGCGATCATATTTACTACTGTCCGACCTTGAAGGCGGCGGTGAAGGGCACGGCAGGTGCCGGCGACGCGTTCACCTCAACGCTCGCCGCAAAACTGGCGCAAGGCGCGCCGCCGGAGCATGCCCTGCGCTGCGCCGCGGTCAACGCCGCCTCGGTCGTCTCCGAAATCGACACTCAAACCGGTTTGTTGACAGAAGAGGCGCTGGATAGCTGGGTCTCAGAAGTAGAAGCCGATCTACCCGTCTTGAAAGCCGCCCTGCCGGCGCCGGCATGACGCCGCGCCCGATCCCGCATCTCGCCGCCCTCCCGCGCCTCGATATCGGGGAAGCAGGGTTGGGCGGCGTCGGCCGCGTATTGCGCCTCAACAATAACGAGAATGTCGAGCAACCGTCGGATGCGGTTCTGGAAGCCGTCGCGCAGGCGCAGGCCGATGCGAATTGGTATCCGGACGTGACGGCAACGGCGCTGAAACAGGCAATCGCCGAGACGCATCCCGGCGTCGCCCCCGACCGGTTGGTCCCTGCCGCCGGGTCCGGCGAATTGATCGCACTCTTGGCGCGCGCCTATAGCGGCCCTGGCGATGAGGTCATTATCGGTCGGCAGGGCTATCTCTATTTCAGCATCGCGTCCATGGCGACGGGGGCGAAACCCGTCTACGTTGACGCGGCTAAGAACGAGAAGAAACCGGGATTCGATCCGCAAGCGGCGCTGGACGCGGTGACCGAGCGGACACGGATCGTGTTTATCGATAATCCCAGCAATCCTTTGGGCGTCATACTGACGGCTCAGGAGATAGCCGAATTCCGGGCCGCCCTACGCGGCGATATCCTGCTGGTCCTCGACGCCGCCTATTCGGATTACGTGACCGATCCCGTCTATCAGGCCGGCGAGGCGATGGTCGATCAAGGCGACAACACCGTTATGCTGCGCACCTGCTCCAAGATCTACGGACTAGCGGGATTGCGGGTCGGTTGGGCCTATGCGCCCGCCGCCATCGTCGAAATGCTGGCGCGCGTGCAGCGCCCGGGTACCATCGCCAGCCTCTCTCTGGCCGCCGCCGAAGCCGCGATCCGAGACCGTGAGACCTATGGCGAGCGTCGGTGGTGCAATCAAAAGACGCGGGACGCCTTTACCCATCGCCTACGCGGCTTGACCGGCGTTTCGGTCCTCGACAGCCATGCGAATTTCGTCTTCGCGACCCTGGGGCCAGAGGCGAAAATCAACGCCAGCGATCTGTTTTCCAAGCTCCGGATGCGGGGCGTCTTCATCCGTCCCATGGCGCCTTATCACGCGCCGGAGAGCGTACGCATCAGTATCGGGACCGAGACCGACATGCGGATCGCGGCCGACGCGATCGAAAGCCTATTGGGCTAGTCGCCGAGGCTCGCCGCCGCATGGCGCCCGGCGACCCGGCCCAACGCCACCGCTGTCAGCAAGCCGTTGCCGGACAAGTACCCGTCGACATCGGGCCCGCTCAGGCCGCAAGCCGCGCCGCCGCCGGCATAGAGATTCCCGAGCGGCGCCTCGCTTCCGGCGCGCAGCACCCGCGCCTGTTCGTCGATCCGCAGCCCGCCCTGGGTGTGGAACAGGGCGCCGGTGACCTTGATCGCATAGCACGGCCCCGTCAGAGCCGGCGTCTTAGACCAGTCCCGCCCGAACGCGTCGATACTCTCGCCCGCCGTCTCGGCGACCGACGCCGTCAGCGCCGCGTCATCGACCCCGATCGCTAGGGCCAGCGCCGGAACCGTCTCGGCTTTGCGCAGCGCGCCCTGCGCCTCGGCCTGGGCGAAATCGTCAAACTCCCGGCCCAAACGCAGCAGCCGTTCATCAAAGACGGCCCAGGCGACGCCGCCTGGCTGGGCCAGGACCTCGACCGCCTGTTCGGAATAGCCCGCATGTTCATTGGAAAACCGCGCGCCCCGCGCATTGACCTGAATCCCGCCCTCCATCATCAGGGCCCAGGTGATCAACACGCCATGCGGGTGCGCGACATTGCCGTGTCCCTGATAACCCGACAAATGCTTGGCCTCGCCGCCCAAGGCCGCGCCCCAAGCCACGGCCTCGCCCTGATTGCCGGCATGGCCGAAATAGAGCGCATCTTTCATTTCCGGAATATGCTCGGCGACCATCGACTTGTTCCCGCCATAGCCGTTGCAGGCCAAGATCAGCGCATCACAGGATATGTCCTCGATCGTCTCGTCGGGGCGCGTGATGCGCATCCCTTTCACCGACGAGCCTTCAGCGAAGAGCGCCGAGACGGTAGCATCGGTGACGATATCCACGCCGCGCGCCGCCGCCGCGTTGACCAGCATGCCCATCAGGCTGCGACCCGTGCGGTCCGGCGGCGCATGCATGCGCGCGACCGAATGGCCGGGATAGAGAAATCCTTGCACCAGATCCAAAGTGACTTCGGGGAAGGCGTTCAGCCAATCGATGGCGGGCCCCGCCGCCTGGGTCGCCGCCGCCAGGACCGCCGGATCGGACCTTCCCTTGGACTTGCCCTGGATGTCGGCGGCGAACAGCGCCGCACTATCCTCAACGCCTGCCGCTGCTTGCAACCGTGTGCCCGCCGCCGGGATCATGCCGGACGACAAGGCGGTGGAGCCGGCGGGCGCGGAGTCGCGCTCGAACACCACGATCTCGGCGCCCGCTTCCTTTGCCGACAACGCCGCGACAAGGCCACAGGCGCCCGCGCCGATGATCGCGATCGGCGTGTGAAAGGCGAAATCCGCCGCCGCCGGGTCCAACAGCGTCATGCGCTATCTGAAGTGCCTGCGGCGGCGCGGATCGCGGCTTCCGCCTTGGCGCAGGTCATCTGATCGCCGATGCTGGCCAGCGCCTTCAGGTTGTCCTGATGGACCTGTTCCGAAAAGGCGGCGCAACCGTTATTGAGCACAGTCACATGGAAGTCCCGGACATGGGCGTCGCGCGCGGTTGAGGCGACGCCGCCATTGGTGACGATACCGCAGAACAGCAGATGCTCGATCCCGGCGCGCCGCAGCACCCATTCCAGGCGGCTCATATAGAAGGCGGAATAAGCGACCTTCTCGACCGTCAGATCAGCGGGTTTCAATTCCGCCACCAGATCCTGACCGAAGGATCCCGGCGCGAAATCGCCCTTGGTCAGGAACGGCCGCAGTTCCTTCAAGTGCGGCGAGATGAAAGGCGCGCCGCCCTTGCCCGGCACGAGGGTGAAATGGGTCGAGACGACCCAGCCGCCGGCTTCGCGCAGCGCGTCGGCCACCGGGCGGACCCGGGCCGGCAAAGCCGCAATTTCGGCCGACGAGACCCCGGCCCGGGCGTAAGCCCCGTCTGGATGCAGGAAATCATTCTGCAGATCGACGATCACCAGCGCGGTCTTCTCCGGGATCAACATGTCAGGCCGCCTTACGTTCGATGATCAGATTGCCGAACGGATCGACCCGTCCTTGCAGGTCAGGCTCAATTACGATCGTCGTATCCGCCTGCTCCAGGATCGCAGGACCGAAAATCACCGAACCGACCGGGGCCGCCAGCCGGTCATAGACTGTCGCCTGCCGCCATTCCCCATCGACATACAACGCGCGTTCGCTCTGAACCGCGTCCGCCAGCGCGCCGCCTTCCGGCGGGGCCAACAGGTGCAGATCGAATTTCGGACGCTTGCCGATCACCGCGACCCGTAGATTCATTACCCGCATCGGAATGCCCTCTAAAAGGCGGCCGAACGCGGCCTGATAGGCGCGCTCGAACGCCGCGCGCACGCCGTCGCGCATCACGCCCGTGGTCGCGCCGTCGAATTTCAGGTCGAGCGGGACCGTCACCGTGTGGGTCTGCCCGACATACAGCATGTCCAGCTCGAACTGGGTCTCGACCCCTTCGAACGCGGTGTTCCCCTTTTGCAGCAACGCGGCGCCGTCGCGCGCGATCGCCGAGAGGCGCTTGTCCAACGCCGTGATATCCAGATCGTCCAGCAGCGCGTTCAGCGTCTCGACCCGGTCATGCCGCATATCGGCGATGACGCAGCCAAGCGCGCTGGTCACCCCGGGATAGCGCGGGACCAGCGCCTTGGAGAGACCGACATCCTTGATCAACGCGCCGACATGCAGCGCCCCGCCGCCGCCGTACGGCATGGCGACAAATCGGTTGGGATCGTGACCGCGTTCGACCGAGACCAGGCGAATGGCGCCGGCCATCCGGGCGTTGGCGACCCGGATGATCGCCTCCGCCGCTTCCATCGCATCCAAGCCCAAAGGATCGCCAACATGGGTCTGAATCGCGCGTTTCGCGGCCGCGACATCCAGACGGTCAAGCTTGCCGCCGATCGGCTTCTCGGCGTTGATCCGGCCAAGCACGGTGTTGGCGTCGGTCACAGTCGGCCGGTCATTGCCCAGGCCGTAACAGACCGGGCCGGGATCGGAGCCGGCGCTTTCCGGTCCGACTTGAAGAATGCCGCCGCGATCGACCGAGGCGATCGACCCGCCGCCGGCGCCGATGGTCGTGATCTCAATCATCGGCGTGCGGATGACGAGGCCGAAGTCGATGCTGGTCTGCGCCGCCAACGCCGTCTCACCGTCAGCGACCAGCGACACATCGAAGCTGGTGCCGCCCATATCGCAGGTGATGACGTTCGGGAAGCCCGCCTCCGCCGCGATATAGGCGCCGGCCGTGACGCCCGCCGCAGGACCCGACAGCGCGGTCCGAACCGGGAAACGTCTGGCCTGATCGACCGACATCACGCCGCCGTTGGATTGTACGATCAGAAGTTCGCCTTCCAGCCCGCCCGCCCGAAGCCCGCCTTCGAGCTTCTTCAGGTAAGAGCCGACCGGCGGTTGAAGATAAGCGTTCAGGCCGGCGGTGGAGCCGCGTTCGAATTCACGGATCTCCGGCAGGATTTCATGCGACGCGGTGACATGATCGTTCGGCCAGATCCGGCGCACCGCGTCCTGCGCCAGGCGCTCGTTCGCGGCGTTTGCGTAAGCGTTGATGAAAAAGAGGCAGACCGACTCCGCGCCGCGTTCGATCAGGGTGCGCGCCGCCTCTTCCACCGCCTCCAGATCGACCGGCATATGCACCGTCCCATCAGCCAGAACGCGCTCAGGGACCTCCAAGCGCAGATCGCGCGGGGCGATCGGCTCGAACCCGCCCCACAGGCCCCAGGTCTGCGGACGATCCCGCCGCCGCATTTCCAGCACATCGCGGAAGCCCGCCGTGGTGATCACGCCCATCCGCGCGCCCTTGCGCTCGAGCAGCGCGTTGGTGCCGACCGTGGTGCCATGCACGACCGTGCCGATCTCGCTCAAATCGTCGATATGCTGGGCGACGCCGGTGCGGATCCCAAGCGACTGGTCGCTCCTCGTCGACGACGTTTTGGCGACCGCGAAGGACCCGTCTTGCTGGTTCAGAAAGAACACATCGGTGAAGGTGCCGCCGACATCGACGCCGACCAGATACGATCCCTGCGCCATTACCGCGCGCCCATGTCATCACGGAACCCATAGTCCTGTGCCGCCGCGTCTTCGGTGACATAGCCGAGGCGGACATCCTCCGCGACTGCCGCCGCATCACGATTGGCGGCTGGGCCGTAGCCGCCGCCGCCCGGCGTCTCCAAACGCACCCGCTGGCCGCGCTTCAGCTTCAGCCCGACCATCTTCGAGGTCATCGCCGGCGCGTCCCAGCCGCTGTTGCTTTGGTAGAGAAACTTGTTGGCTTGGGCCGGCGCGCCGCCGACCACGCCGGGCGGCCGGTGGCGTCCGCGCTCGCCGAACAGAAAGGCGTCGGCCTCTTCCTCGAGCAGTTCAATCTCATAGACCGCGCCAAGCCCACCGCGATGTTCGCCGGCGCCGCCGCTATCGGGCCGCAGCGCCCATTGCGTGAAGCGCACCGGATAGGCGGCTTCGAGAATTTCCAGCGGCGGGATGGTCGCGGTCGAGATCGGCGCATTGCCGTGGTTCAACCCATCGCCTTCCGGATGGCCGCCATGGCCGCCGCCGAAAAACGAGAACATCACCCAACGCCGACCGTCCTTGCGATGCCCGGCCAGGCTTAGCGCGTTGATCGTGCCATAGGCGCAGCCATTCACCCGCTCCGGGGCGACCGCGGCTAGGGCGGAGAACACCGTGTCGATCACCCGCAGGATGGTTTCGGTATAGCCGCCAACCGGCTTGGGCGCCGAGACCGACAGCAGGCTTTCAGACGGGATAACGAAGGAGATCGGCTCCAACACCCCGGCGTTGGCCGGGGCATCCTGGAAGACATGCTTGAGCGCGACATAGCAGGAGGCGATCGCCGTTGAGCGGGAGATATTGACCGGTCCGGCGCAGGCGTCGCTGGTCCCGGTGAAA
>JAAUYH010029148.1_pt1 | contig 50585 bp, 42 predicted proteins | sample 7278061 | NCBI WGS metagenome assembly JAAUYH01 (sample SAMN14350203, study PRJNA611818) | marine sediment metagenome | isolation source: surface marine sediment (0.6m) | place: French Polynesia: Moorea | collected 2018-08
CCGAGATGCGCCGCTACGGCTATTCCGACGCGCTGTCGACGGCGTCGATCGCGGCGGGTGGAACGCTTGGCATCCTGATACCTCCCTCGGTCATTCTGGTGATCTACGGGCTGCTGACCGAAACCTCGATCGGCAAGCTTTTCATGGCGGGGATCGTGCCCGGCGTCATCGGCATCCTGTTCTACCTTTTCGCCGTGCGGTTTACCGTCTGGCGCAACCCGGATGCCGGACCGGCGGGCGAGCGCCACGACTGGCGCGAGCGCCTGGCCGCGCTGCGGTCGGTCTGGGCGGTGTTGCTTTTGTTTGTTCTGGTGATCGGCGGCCTCTACGGCGCCTTCGATTTCCACCCGTTGAACCTGACCTTCTCGCCGACCGAAGCCGCTGGCATGGGCGCGATGGGCGCGTTTCTGATCGCACTGTCGCGCGGCGGGTTGTCGGTCTCAAGCACGCTCGAAGTGCTGAAGGGCACGGCCTTCACCACCTCGGCCTTGTTCGCGGTGCTGATCGGCGCGCAGATCTTTTCCAATTTCGTCAATTTCGCAGGCCTGCCAGAGGCGCTGATCGGCATCGTCACCGCTTATGATGTGGCCCCGTTTTCGGTGCTGCTGATGATCCTGGCGATCTACATCGTCCTGGGGTGCGTCTTCGAATCGCTTTCGATGCTGCTTCTGACGGTGCCGATCTTTTTCCCATTGGTCACGTCGCTTGGCTATGACCCGGTCTGGTTCGGCATCGTCGTGGTCGTGGTCACGGAAATCTCCCTGATCACGCCGCCGGTGGGACTGAACGTGTTCATCCTCAAGGGCGTCGTCGGCAATGTTTCGACCGGCACGATCTTTCGCGGTGTGACACCCTTCTGGATTGCCGACATCTTCCGGCTTGCGCTGATCGTTCTGGTGCCCTGGCTGGTACTGGTCCTGCCGAACCAGATGGGGGCGCTGGGGCACTGAGATGTTCGACCTGACCGCCCCGCCGGACGGATTTCACCAAGACCCCTATCCGTTCTATCGCGCCCTGCGCGAGGAGACGCCGGTCTGCTGGCAGCCCGACGGAACGGTCCTCCTGTCACGCCACGCGGATCTGGACGAGGTTTATCGGGACACCAACCGGTTCATTTCGGACAAGAAGGCCGTGTTCGGCCCGAAATTCGGCGTCGGCTCGCCGCTTTATGAACATCACACGACCAGCCTGGTGTTCAACGACCCGCCGCTGCACACCCGTGTGCGCCGCGTGATGGTCGGGGCCATGAATCCCCGTGCGCTGGCTCAGATGGAACCGGGTTTGATTGCGCTGGTCGACGACCTGCTCGATCAGATGGCCGACAAGGTGCAGACCGAGCTGATCGCCGATTTCGCGGGAGCGATCCCGATCGAGGTGATCGGCAATCTCCTGGGCATTCCGCGCGATGAACGCGGACAGCTTCGCGATTGGTCCCTGGCCATTCTTGGCGCGCTCGAGCCGCGCCTGACCGAGGAACAGATGGCGCGCGGCCACCGGGCCGTCAGCGATTTCAAGGCGTTCCTGCGGCACATCATCGAAGACCGGGCGGCCAGTCCCCGCGACCCGGAAACCGACGTGCTGACCCGCCTGATGCAGACCGAGGGCGAGCAACGGCTGACCGAGGTCGAGCTGTATCAGAACTGCATCTTCATCCTGAACGCCGGGCATGAGACCACGACCAATCTGATCGGAAACGCCCTTGCGCTGTTGGACCGGCATCGCGACAAGCGGGACCGGTTGATCGCAAACCCGGGGCTGATTGACACCGCGGTGGACGAGTTCCTTCGGATGGAAAGCCCCAATCAACTGGGCAACCGTCTGGCCGCGACGGATGTCGAATTCCACGGCGAAACGATCCCGGCGGGCACGGATATCCACCTCTGTATCGGGGCGGCCAATCGCGATCCGCGCCAGTTCGACGATCCCGACGACCTGCGGCTCGATCGCCGCCCGAACAAGCACCACGCCTTTGCCGGTGGCCCGCATACCTGTGTGGGCCTCACGCTGGCACGCATGGAGGGGCGCATCGCGGTGGGCCGCTTTGTCGACCGCTATCCGAACTACACCATCGGCGCAGGCGCCGTACGCGGTGGCCGGCTGCGGTTTCGTGGCTTTGCGCATTTGCCCGCCCGACTAGATTGAGGACAGATCATGACCGTTCGACTGGTTTCAAGCTTTGCCGCAGGCGAATGGATCGCACCGGGCACGGGCGCGCGGGACATCGCCAGCGCGATCACCGGCGATATCATCGCATGCGCCGGCAATGACGCGCTGGATGTGCAGGCCATGCTGGATCATGCCCGCAGCATGGGCGGGCCGGCGCTGCGCAAGATGACGTTTCACGACCGCGCTCGCATGCTCAAGGCGCTGGCACTCCATCTGGGCCAGCACAAACAGGCGATGTACGAACTATCCTTCGACACCGGCGCGACGCAGTCGGATCACCTGATCGACATCGACGGCGGGATCGGCACGATGTTCGTCTTTGCCTCGAAGGGACGGCGCGAGATGCCGGACGGGCATGTGTATCTCGACGGCGACGTCGAACAGCTGAGCCGCAACGGAACCTTCTTGGGCCAGCATATCTGCACGCCGTTGCAGGGTGTCGCGGTTCACATCAACGCCTACAATTTTCCGGTCTGGGGCATGCTGGAAAAACTGGCGCCGACGCTCTTGGCCGGCGTACCGGCGATCGTAAAGCCCGCCACCAGTTCCTGCTATGTGACCGAACTGTGCGTGCGGCTGATGCTCGCCAGCGGCATTCTGCCGGCCGGCGCGCTGCAACTGGTCACCGGAGGGCTGGGTAACATGCTGGACCGGTTGACCTGTCAGGATGTCGTCAGTTTCACCGGCTCGGCCAATACCGCGCTAAAGCTGCGCTCGGCCCCGCATATCCTGGAAAACTCGGTGAGGTTCGTTGCCGAGCAGGACAGTCTCAATGCCTCGATCCTTGGTCCCGACGCCCAGCCGGATACACCGGAGTTTGACCTGTTCATCAAGGAAACCTGCCGCGAGATGATCACCAAGGCTGGCCAGAAATGCACTGCGATCCGCCGGATCATTGTTCCGGAGGCACAGGTTTCGTCGGTGATCGAGGCGCTCTCGGCCCGGCTGACTGCTATTTCGATCGGCGATCCGAGAATGGAAACGACCCAAATGGGCGCGCTGATATCAAGCGGTCAGAAACATGATGTTCTGGAGAAGGCCGGTATCATCGAGCGCGAAGCCGAGCGGGTCTTTGCCGCGCCCGAAGACTTCGCCGTGCATGGCGCCGACCCCGAGCGCGGCGCCTTTGTGCCGCCCATGCTGTTTCACTGTGCCAACCCGGATGCGGCGCAGCGAGTGCATGACACCGAAGCCTTTGGTCCTGTCTCGACACTCATGGGGTACCGCGATGCGGGCCACGCCATCGCGTTGGCGAACAAGGGTCAGGGGTCGCTGGTCGCCTCGATCATCACTCACGATCGCGAATTTGCCCGAGAGGCCGCCTTGGGCGCGGGCGCGTACCATGGGCGCCTTTACTTCAACAATCGCGACTCGATGACGGAAAGCACCGGCCACGGCTCTCCTTTACCGCACATGGTCCACGGTGGTCCGGGCCGCGCTGGAGGCGGCGAGGAACTGGGAGGCATCCGCGGCGTAAAACACTATATGCAGCGCACTGCGGTCCAGGGCAGCCCGGACATCCTGACGGCCATCGGCGAACGATGGGTGCCGGGCGCAACCGAACGCACTGGACCTGCTCACCCGTTTACCCGCAAGTTCGGTGAGTTGGCGATCGGCGAAACCGTTCATACCGCTTCGCGCGAGGTCACGCTCGAGGACATCGAGCATTTTGCCGAGTTCACCGGCGATACATTCTACGCCCACATGGATGAAGGCGCAGCCAGGCGGAACCCGTTCTTTCCCGGCCGGGTGGCGCATGGCTATCTGCTCCTTGGCTTTGCCGCGGGCCTTTTCGTGGAGCCGGGCGAAGGCCCGGTTCTGGCCAACACCGGGCTTGACGGTTTGCGGTTCAAGAAACCCGTCGAGCCTGGCGACGCGATCAAAGTGCAGCTTTCAGTCAAACATAAGACACCGCGCAATGAAGAATACGGTGAAGTCCGCTGGCATGTCGCGCTGACCAACCAGAACGATGATCCCGTTGCCGAGTATGATTTGCTGACGATGAACGCCTATTGAGGCGCGCAACCGGGCCGCTTATAGTCGGACCATGCAACCTCTTGGCACGCAAGAAAAAATAGACCTCTTGCTGCAATGCGGCCGGATGAAGGTCTGGTCGATGATCGTGACGATCCTTGGCGATCTCTGTCGGTCCCGCCAGGATACGATACCCAGCAAATCCCTGCACCGGCTCACCGGCCGAATGGGCGTGTCCGATCAGGCGGTTCGCGTCGCGCTTCACCGCTTGCGACGGAACGGATGGGTCGAAAGTCAGCAGACGGGGCGGGAATCCAGTTACTCTCTATCGGAAATCGGATGGGGTGAAACCCAGCGGGTGCGCGGCCAGATCTACCCGGAGCCTGCAGCAGAACATCCGGACGCCTGCCTTATCGTGGCCCCGTCAGCGGATTTGTTGCCCGATGATGCCCTGATCGTGGCGCCTCGCACCGCCGTGGTCGACCACCCGCCAAACCCAATGCCGAAAGAGGTTCTGGTCACAAAGCTCGATCCGGGGCATCTGCCGGATTGGCTGGTCGAACTCCTGGCCGGTAAATCGTTGCGCGAAGACTACGCCACACTGGCTGAAATTGTCGCGAGGGTCGTTCACCCCCCCGATACCGCCAGCATGCTGGACGCGACCGTCTTGCGCCTGTTGATCTTGCATCAATGGCGGCGGCTCAGGCTGCGGCACAGCACTTTGCCCGACAGTCTTCTTGGGCCCGACTGGGAAGGGGCGCGCGCGCGCGCATCCGTCATGCAGGCACTGAAGAAATTCAAAAGGCCAAGGGTCGAAGAGCTTTCCGAAGTCGGGACCACGGCGGCCTCCGGCTAGAATAAGCTATCCTATGGACTGTCCTTCACGGCTGACGTCGTCACCGTCCGGACCGGGGCCGCTTGCCTAACGGACCAGTGCCGCCTTCAGGCCTGCGACCGGAAAACAGGTTGCGGGATTGCCATTCGCCTCTTGCCAGCGGCCGATCGAGCGGCGGGTCTTGAACCCCGGGAGCCCATCGGCGCCGCCGACGTCGTGGCCGCGGGCCTCCAGGGCCCGTTGCATGGCGGCGATGTCAGACCGCAGAAGCCCGCCGACATCCCCCCACCTTCCGTTAAAATCGCCCATACCGTACTGGATGCGGTCGCCGACATGGCCGACAAACAAGGCGTAAAGGTCGCTGAAGTTGTAGTCCTTCAATACGTAGAAATTGGGAGTGACGATAAAGGCCGGGCCGTAGCGGCCTGCGGGCATCAGCAGGAAACCTTGACCGCGGAGTTCGTTCTTTGGGAAGGGGCGGCCAGAGACGCGCTCGATACCCATCGCTTGCCATTTGCGGATTGTTCGACCTTGGTCCGGGCCTTCGAGCGTGCACGAGACGTCTGCGGGCACCTTGACCTCGAACCCCCAGTCGCGGCTCTTTTGCCAGCCGTGCCGGGAGAGGTATTTCGCAATCGACGCGATTGTGTCTGCTTCGGATTGCCAGATGTCGGCATGGCCGTCGCCGTCGCCGTCTGCCGCGTATTTCAGGAAACTGGTGGGCATGAATTGCGGCTGGCCCAGGGCTCCGGCCCAGCTGGATTTCATCGTGCGGGCGGGTGCGTGGCGGGCCTGAGCGACCTGCAGAAGAGCAATGAGTTCCTCTGTGAAATAGGCCGCGCGCGTGCTCATGAAGCCCTTGGTGCCGAGCACCTGGAAGGCGTTGTGCGGGATGGAGGCGCGGCCATAGCCGCTCTCGCGGCCCCAGATTGCCAGGATGATGCGGCCGGGAACGCCGGTTGCGCGCTCTGCCGCGGCGAGGGCCCTGGAATGGCGCTCGGCCATCCGCCGCCCTGTCGCCGTGGCGCTATCGAGCGTTCCGCGGCTAAAATACTTGGCCGGGGCGCCGAATTCGGCCTGGCTAGAGCTACGTGACGAGGCGGTCGCGCCCGGTGGCACCAGGTCGGGGAGCTTCCAGTTGAGTGTAACGCCTGCAAAGGCGACATCGAAGGTGCTGCGCGACACGCCCTTGGCGCGGGCTCGGGGCCAAATGGTCTGGGCCAGCCACACCTGGAACTGTCGCTCCACGGCGGCGCGGTCCTGGGCAAGGCCGGGAGTCGTAAGAAGGGCGATGGCGACCAGCCAGAAAAGGGCGCGGAACCTCGTCATAGGCATGTATTAGACCGCCGTTCGCTGGCAGTTCAACCGCAGCCATGGCCGGCGCGCGAAGGCTCGCCTAGCCATAGCTGGCCAGAATCTCCCTGAGATCCTGCAACGTGTTGGCCTCTTGGATCGGTTTGTCGTGACGCCAGCGCGCGATGCGTGGAAAACGAAGGGCGATACCGGATTTATGGCGCGGGCTGGCTTGGATGCCTTCGAAGTGAATTTCGAAGACATAGGTGGGTGTCACGGCTCGGACCGGGCCGTAGCGATCGATGGTGTTCTTTCTAACCCATTGGGTGATCTGACGAAATTCAGCATCTGTCAGTCCGGAGTAAGCCTTGGTGAAAGGCACGAGGTTGCCCGCGTCCCATACTGCAAAGGTGAAGTCGGTAAAAAGATTGGCGCGGCGGCCGTGGCCTTGTTGTGCGTAGATCATGACGGCGTCGACGCTTAGCGGATCGACCTTCCATTTCCACCAGTCGCCTTTTTTGCGGCCGATTTGGTAGGCGCTGTCCTTGCGCTTCAGCATCAGGCCCTCGGCGCCAAGCGCGCGGCTCTTCGCGCGGGCTTGCGCGAGGTGGCGCCAATTGGCCGCGTCGAGCGCGGGCGAGAGCCGGATGGGTGCCGTGTTCGGAAGGCCTTCGATAAGGTTCTCAAGCAGGGTACGGCGGGCGGCGAGGGGGGTGGCGCGAAGGTCTTCTCCTTGCCATTCCAACAAATCGTACGCCTTCAAGATCACTGGCGCTTCGGCGAGGAGCTTTTTGGGGACGGTTTTGCGGCCAATCCTTTTCTGGAGCGCCGAAAAGGACAGCGGGGAGGCATCTTTCCAAGCAAGGATCTCGCCGTCAATCACCGTACCCGGGGGGACGAAGTCGACGGCCGCGGCGAGTTCGGGGAACCGGTCCGTCATCAGATCTTCACCGCGGGACCACACGAAGTGCTGGCCACCGCGCAGGACCAACTGGCCGCGGATACCATCCCATTTGTGCTCGGCGAGCCAGTCGGTGACGGGGCCGAGATCCTCCGGCGCGGTGTCGAGCTGGTAGGCGAGATAGAATGGATAGGGTCTGGAAAGTTCGGCTGCGGGATCGTCGGCTTCGACGAGGGCATGGAAGCTGGTCCTATCCGGTGTCCAGTCTCCCATCAGGCGGTGAGCGAGGGCGGCCTCGTCATGCCCGGTGGCTTGCGCCAATGCGCGGGTCATGAGCTTTTGGCTGACACCGATGCGGAAGCCGCCGGTGATCAGCTTGTTGAAAAGAAACCTTTCCGTCGAGCCGAGCTGATCCCAGGCATCTAGGATGGCTGCCTTGCGGGCGGGTTCATCCCGCGCAGCCAGGGCACGGATTTCAGTGATCCAATGGGTGAGGGAGCGGTCGGATGTCCGGGTCGCCGGTGGCAGAATCAGCGCGATGGTTTCGGCCAGGTCGCCGACAATGGGGTAGCATTCTTCGAACAGCCAAAGGGGGATCCGGGCCGCTTCCGCAGCCCACTCGCGCAAGGACGTGGTGGTCACGGTCCGGCGCGGGCGCCGGCCGGACAGCAACGCGATGGTCCAAAGCTTGTCATCGTCGGGTGCGTCACGGAAATAGCCGGCCAGCGCGGTGACCTTGGCGTTTGTCTTGGTTGTCTGATCGAGCGCGGCGAAGAGCTTGGCGAAGCGATTCATAGCGCGAAGTCCGCGATGGGACTCCGACGGGGTCCGCGTATGAACTCGGTATGGGTCATGCGGCTGAATCCGGCTCGGCGGTTTCGAGGCTTTCGCCCTCGAATTCGGTCTCGACCTCTTGCGCGTCGTAGCCTTGGGTTTCGAGCCAGCGGCGGAACTGGGCGGTGTAGCCGTGTGTGACGAGCACGCGTTCGGCACCGGTTTCGCGGATGGCAGCGTTGAGGCCGGGCCAGTCGGCGTGGTCCGAGATTACGAAACCGCGGTCGGCGGCGCGGCGGCGGCGTACACCGCGCAAGCGCATCCAGCCCGAGGCGAAGGCCGTGGACGTCGCGCCGAAGCGGTTGGCCCAGGCCGAGCCCAAGGCCGAGGGCGGGGCAAGGACCACGGCGCCCGGATGGCGTTTTGGGTCGGTGTCGGGGGTGACGCGGATCGTCGCGGGGAGGGCGATGCCCTGGGCGCGAAGCACCTCGTTGGTGTTTTCGATGGCCCCGTGGGTGAGAATCGGACCGATGGCGGCATCGAGCATCGTCAGAATGCGCTGGGCCTTGCCCAACGAATAAGCGCCGAGGATCGGAGTGCGGCCCGCGGCGACGGTGTCCGCCCACCATCGGTTGATGTCTTGCGCGACTTCGGCTTGGGGCGTCCAGGTGAAGACCGGCAGGCCGAAGGTGCATTCGGTGATGAATGTGTCGGCCTGTACCGGCTCGAACGGTTCGCAAAGCCCGTCGGGCTCAAGCTTGTAGTCCCCCGAGACGACCCAGACCTCGCCACTGACCGCGACACGGATCTGGGCCGAGCCGGGCACGTGGCCGGCGGGGTGGAACGAGACCGTGGCGCCGTCGATGCGGCGTTCCTCGCCGTAGCGCATCGTATCGAGGTCGATCTGGCCGAGACGATGCCGGATGACGGGCGCGGCCGGTCCGGTGCACAGATAACGGCGGTGGCCGGGGCGGGCATGATCTGCGTGACCATGGGTGATCAGCGCGCGGTCCACGGGGCGCCACGGATCGATGTGGAAACCGCCCGCCTCGCAATAGATGCCTTCGGGAGTGACGCTGAGCACGGCCATGGCCAGCAGTATAGCGCTGCACGTCCTTGAGGCGAGATGCGATCGGGCTGGGCGCTCCGGCGCGGGACGTGCCGCCGACGGTGGCCTTGGGTCCGCGCCTCTGGCCGGGTTCCCGCCCTCCCGCCCCGCCCGGCTCGAGGCGCGGCGCTTCACGCGGAAGGCGGACAACGGTTTCCGAGGCGGGTCTCGCGTATTTTCACCAAGATGAGGAGGCGCCATATGCACCCCGGCGATGAAGAAATGGGCGCTGGCACCGGGGTCTCGCCGAAAACCCGGGCGCGCCGTTGCAATTTCCCGGTTAAGGCGCAAAGACTTGGCCATGGGCGAGGCGCGATACTTCAACGAAATGGAAACCGGGGGCGCCGTCCGGGCACCCTATCGCGGGCTCGAGGGCTGGAGCCGCGAGATGCCCGCCGGGCTGCGCAGTCTGAAACAGTCCGAGGCGGAGGCGCTGTTCCGGCGGATCGGGATCACATTCGCGGTGTACGGCGAGGGTGGCGATCCGGACCGGCTGATTCCGTTCGACATGTTTCCGCGGGTGTTTTCGGCGGATGAATGGCGCAAACTGGAGCGGGGCATCAAGCAACGGGCGCGGGCGCTGAACGCGTTTCTCTGCGACGTCTACGGGCGCGGCGAGATCGTGAGGGCGGGGCGGGTTCCGGCGTCGTTGGTGTATCAGAACGAAGCCTTCGAGAAGGCGGTGTGTGGCGTACGCCCGCCGCGGAACGTCTACAGTCATATCGTGGGCATCGATCTGGTACGGACCGGGCCGGACGAGTTCTTTGTGCTGGAGGACAATTGCCGCACGCCGTCGGGCGTGTCCTATATGCTGGAGAACCGCGAGATCATGATGCGGATGTTTCCGGCGCTGTTCCAGGAGAACCGGATCGCGCCGGTCGAACAGTATCCGCGTGCGTTGAAGCGCACGCTGTCGAGCGTGGCCCCGAAGAAATGCGAGGGCGAGCCGAATGTGGTGATCCTGACGCCGGGGCATTTCAATTCCGCTTACTACGAGCACACCTTTCTGGCCGATATGATGGGGGTCGAACTGGTCGAGGGGCAGGATCTGTTCGTCGACGGCGATTTCGTCTGGATGAAGACCACCGAGGGCCCGCGGAAGGTTGACGTGATCTATCGCCGGATCGACGACGCGTTTCTCGATCCGCTGTGTTTCAGGCCCGACAGCATGCTGGGTGTGCCGGGGTTGATGAACGTCTACCGCTCGGGCGGCGTGGCCTTGGCCTCGGCGCCCGGGGCGGGGGTGGCCGATGACAAGGCGATCTATACTTTCGTGCCCGAGATGGTGCGGTTCTATCTGGGTGAGGAGCCGATCCTGCAGAATGTTCCGACCTGGCAATGCGCCAAGCCGGACGAATGCAGATATGTACTGGAACATCTCGCCGAACTGGTGGTGAAGGAGGTGCATGGCTCCGGCGGATATGGGATGCTGGTGGGACCGAAATCCTCGGAGAGCCAGATCGCGGCGTTCCGGGCGAAGATCGAGGAGGATCCGGCGAACTATATCGCACAGCCGACCCTGGCACTGTCGACCTGCCCGACCTTCGTGGACGAGGGGATTGCGCCCAGGCATGTGGACCTGCGCCCGTACTGTCTGGTGGGGCAGGATATCGAACTGGTGCCCGGCGGGTTGACCCGGGTGGCGCTGGTCGAGGGTTCGCTGGTGGTGAACTCGTCGCAAGGTGGCGGGGTCAAGGACACCTGGGTCATGGCGGAATGACATGCTGAGCCGGACGGCGGAGAACCTGTTCTGGATCGGCCGCTATCTGGAGCGGGCCGAGACCAAGGCGCGGCTGTTGGAGGTGGGCGCGCGCACGGCGCTCTTGCCGAACATCGGCGGCGGGTACCGCAACGAGTGGGAGTCGATCCTGTCGGCCAGCGGGACAGCGGGGGCCTTTGCCGAAAAATACGGCGATGTGGTGCAGCGGAACGTCGAAAGCCACATGTTTTTCGATGGCGACAATCCATCATCGGTGGCGTCCTGCATCACGGCCGCGCGGGAAAACGGACGGATCGTGCGCACGGCGCTGACGGGGCAGGTGTGGGATGCCCTCAACAGCGCCTATCAGGAACTGAAAGAATTGCAGCGGACCGAACGGTCGGCGCTGCCGTTGCCCGACATCACCGAGTGGACGATGCGGACGACGGCGCTGGTTCGGGGGGCCATCGCGGCGTCGCAGCTGCGCAACGACGGCTACCGGTTCATGCATCTTGGATTTGCGCTGGAGCGGGCGGATTCGACGGCGCGGTTACTGGATGTGAAGTATTACGTGCTGCTGCCCGAGGTCAGCTATGTCGGATCAGGCCTCGACAACTATCAGTGGATGACCCTGCTTCGTTCGCTTTCCAGCTACCGGGCGTTCAGCTGGGCCTATGGCGGCGAGATCACGGCGGCGAAGATCGCAGATTTTCTGATCTTGAACCCGCAATGTCCGCGGTCGCTTTTGACATGCGTTTCCTCGGCGGCGGATCAACTGGATTCGCTGGCGCGCAGTTACGGCAACAGCACCGAGGCGCAGTCTTATGTGCGCGGTCTTCTGGGCGAGTTTGCCGAGGCGCGGGTGGAAGAGATTTTCGACGAGGGGCTGCACGAGTTCCTGTCGCGTTTCATCGAGAATATCGCCTCGTTAAGCGGGGTGATCCACCGCAGCTACCTGACGGGACGGCCGGTATGAGGCTGCAGGTGGCGCATAAGACGATCTACCGGTTCGACCGGCCGATCCGGGGTGTGGTTCAGTCGCACCGGCTGACCCCCAGCCGTTTCGACGGGCAGACGACGCTGTCGTGGGAGGTGACGGTGGAGGGCGGCAGCCACGGCGCGGGGTTCCGCGACGGGGCGGGGGATCTTATCGATACGGTCAGCGTGCGCGGTAAGGTGGATGCGCTCACCATCGGCGTGTCGGGGGTGGTCGACACGGTGGATCTGTCGGGCGTGCTGCGTGGGCACCGCGAGAGTGTGCCGCCCCTTGTTTATTTGCGCCGGACGCGGGCGACGCGGGCGGACCGCGCAATCGACGAACTGGCGCGGGCCGCGGTGGCTGGGCGGGACAACGTTCTGAACCAGGCGCACGGGCTGAGCCAGATGGTCAGCGAGACCGTGGAGTACCGCCCAGGCGAGACCCATGCCGAGACGACGGCGGCCGAGGCGCTGGCGCATGGGTACGGCGTGTGCCAGGACCATGCGCATGTCATGGTGGCCGTCGCGATCTCGGCCGGGATCCCGGCTCGCTATGTTGCCGGGTATCTCTATTCGGCTGCCGGCGACGAGATGGCCGAGGCCAGCCATGCCTGGGCCGAGCTGTACGTTCCCGATCTGGGCTGGGTCGGGTTCGACGCGTCCAACGGCTGCTGTCCGGATGAGCGCTATATCCGGCTGGGATCGGGCTATGACGCGCAGGATGCGGCGCCGATCCGGGGTGTGGCGCATGGTGCGGCGGAGGAGCAGCTGGACGTCGACGTCAGTGTACAGCAGGTACAGCAGTAACCTTGCTTTACCCGCGGCCGGGCAGGAGAGGGCATGACCTATTGCGTGGGGCTTTTGCTGGATGCGGGCATGGTGTTGCTCAGCGACACCCGCACCAATGCCGGTCTCGACAACATCGCCACCTACCGCAAGATGTTCGTCTTTGAAGATCCCGGCGAGCGGGTGGTTGCCGTCATGACGGCAGGATCGCTCAGCGTCACGCAGACCACGATCGCGCAGCTGGACGAGGCGATACAGGACCACGATCCCGGGGCGCCGCCATCGATCATGAACGCCGAGACGATGCTGCAGGTCGCCGGGATCGTGGGCAACCGGCTGGCCGCGGTGTCGGCGGACGTGAAATCGAAGATGAGCGCCGGGCAGGAAACGGCCAGCGCCTCGATGATCGTGGCAGGCCAGCGGCGCGGCGGCGCGATGCGGATGTTTCTGGTTTATCCCGAGGGCAATTTCATCGAGGCCACGCCGGACACGCCGTTTCTGCAGATCGGCGAGCACAAATACGGCAAACCGATCCTGGACCGTGTGGTACGGCCCTGGACGTCGCTGGCGGAGGCACAAAAGGCGGTGCTGCTGAGCATGGATTCGACGCTTCGGTCGAACCTGTCTGTGGGCATGCCGCTGGATCTGGCGGTGATGCAGAAGGATGCCTGCCGGGTGACGTACGAGCGCCGGATCGAGGCGCAGGACGAGGTGTTTCAGAAAATGTCGAACGCCTGGAGCCAGGCCTTGCGCGACGCCTTCGTACGGATCGAGATCTGAGAGCGGCTGGCGGCGATCCGATTGTCGCGCTGCCGCGCGGCTCTATTCCTGCCGGCAGCGGGGCGACGCCCTGTCGCTGCCGCAGTGGCGGGTGCGACGTGGACTTTGCGTATTTGAAACGAGAAGAAGCCCGGGACGGGGTTGTGATTGGCCGCCCGCTGCGCCAGCGTGGCAGGCGGTCGTCGAGGGAGGATAGCGATGCGGACGGGCGGGTTTCGGCAACGAATGCTGGCGGGAGAGATTTTAGCGGGGACGTTTCTGAAGACGCCGGCCTACGAGATGGTCGAAGTGCTGGCACTGTCCGGGCTCGACTTCGTTTGTCTCGACGCCGAACATGCGCCTTTCGACCGGGGGCGGCTGGATGCCTGTCTGGCGCTGGCGCGGGCGCTCGATTTTCCGGCCTTGGTACGGGTGGGATCGGGCTCGGCAGAAAATATCCTGCAGGCGCTGGACTCCGGCGCTGTTGGGCTGGTGGTGCCGCATGTGTTTTCGGTCGAGAGAGCGGAAGAGATCGCGCGGGCGGCGCGGTTCGGACATCATGGGCGCGGCTATGCGGGCTCGACGCGGTGGGCGGGGTACACCGCGCGCAAGATGCCGGATCTGCTGACGCAATCACGCGACGAGACGGTTGTGATTGCGCAGATCGAAGAACCGGAGGGCGTACGGTCGGCCGCTGACATCGCGGCCGTTACGGGCATTGACGGATTGTTCGTGGGTCCGGCCGATTTGTCGGTGGCGTATGGCAAAACGGATCAGGGATCGGAGGACTTGCTGACCGCGTTGCGTGATGTAGGGACCGCGGCGCAGGCGGCCGGCAAGGCCTATATGAGCTTTGTGCCGGACGTGGCGAAGGCCAAGGAGTGGGCGGCCTATGGGATGACGACGTTCTTTCTCGCCTCCGAACAGTCCTGGGTTCTGGCGGGCGCACGCGGTGCGGCGCAGGGTGTGCACAGTATCCGTGGATAAGCCGAAGTCAGTGAACCACTATACCGGGGATTATCGGCCTGAAGTCGCCATTCGCAACCAGTCTTCTGGCGCGGCCCCTCAAGAGACATGCAATGTCGGCTCCGGGCCTGACCCGGTCCAACGAAGCCTTTCTACCAGAGCCGTGACCTAGGAACTGGCCGCGAAATGGGCGCCGATGCCCGAGAAGATCCGTGCGCGTGTCGCCGGGGTTTCCATCAGCACCTCGTGCTCGGCGCCCTCTACAACCTCCAGCTTGCCGCCCGGCCAGTGGGCCATTCGGACGCGAATCGGGGCCGTGTCGACCACGCGCTCGTTGCTGCCGACCCAGGTAAGGACCGGAATATCCGGTGACGGCTCGCGCGCCATGGCGCGGGTTTCGCGAAGCGCCTCGTAGAGCCAATGCAGGCTGGGCCCGCCGAGGGCGAGGTCGGGATGCTCCGTGACCTGGGTCAGCATCGCCTCGAACATGCTGCGGTCGGTGGTCAGCACGTTGCCCTCGAAGGCCGCGTCGCGCACATAGGTTTCAGGCTTGGTGCCGGGGGCATAGCGGTGGCCGAAGCCGGCGCGGCGCGAGGCCCAGGAAAGGCTCCACGCAACGGGGCGCAGCAAGCCGGTAATCGCGATGCCCCACATGGGCGCCGAGAAGACGGCGGCCCTGACCGGCAGGCCCTGCATGCACGCGCGCAGCCCGATGGCGCCGCCCATGGAGTGAGCGACGAGGTAGTAGGGTTCCGGCAGGCCGTGGGCGCTGACGGCGTCCAGCATCGCCGCCACGTCCATCTGGTAATCGGAAAAATGCATCACGTGACCGGTGTTGCGGTCGTCGAGCGCCCTGTCAGCCAAGCCCTGCCCGCGCCAGTCGATGGCGGCCATGGCGTAGCCGAGTTCGGCGAAGTCGCCGGCTGTGGCGCCGTACTTTTCGATGTACTCCGTGCGGCCGGGGAACAAGAGCACGGTGCCCTTGCCGCCATCCGGCCAGTAGGCCGCCCGCAGGCGCACGCCGTCCGACGCCGTCAGCCATTCGGCCTCTGCCCCCGGCGGACCGTCGGCGACGTCGCCATAAAATGGCGCGGCCGCGGCCATGTCAGCCGAGGACCGAGGCTAGCTTCATCGCCATCCCCATATCGCCGTCGACGCTTAGCTTGCCCGTCATGAAGGCGGCGGTCGGGTTGGTGTCGCCGTCGAGGATGCCCTTGAAGGTGTCCACGTCCGCCGTCAGCGTGACATCTGCCTCCTCATCGCCCGCTCGGGCGCCGTTGGCATCCAGCATGATTGCGCCTTCGTCCTCGATCACGAATTTCGCAAGGCCGTCGAAGCCTCCGCTCATCTTATCATTCAATGCCGCCACGGCGGTTTCAATCACGTCGCTCATGCGCTCGCTCCCATCAATTTGACCCGCGGGGTCTCGCATTTCGCCGCAGGTACGCTACAGTCGCGTTATGGTTCGTTTCGCAGACTACTTCAAACCTGTCGTGGCGGCATTTGCGCTGTCGCTGGCGATTCCCGCACCCGCGCCGGCGCAAGAGGCCGATCTGGGCCAGATGATGGCGGACCTGGCGGATCCGGAAACCGAGAACTGGCAGTCGCTGGAACGGCGGATTCGGACGGAATGGTCGAAATCGGGGTCCCCGGCGATGGACCTGCTGTTGCAGCGCGGGCAGAAGGCGCTGGAGGAAGAGGATTACGACAAGGCGCTGGAGCATCTGACGGCGCTGACCGATCATGCGCCGGGATTTGCCGAAGGCTGGAATGCGCGGGCCACGGCATTTTTCCACAAAAAGATGTACGGTCCCGCGATGGAGTCGATCGGCAAGGCGCTGACGCTGAATCCGAACCATTTTGCCGCGATCACGGGACTCGCGGTGATGTTGCAGGAGATGGGGTACGAAAAGGACGCGCTGGAGGCGTGGCGGGCGCTGCAAGCTATACATCCGCACCGGCCCGAACTAAAGGACGCCATCGAGAAGCTGGAAAAAACGACCGGGGGCGTCCGGCTCTAGCGGCAAAAGGGCAGTGGCATGGCCGAGCAGTCGAGGATCGTCGCGGTCCTGGGCCCGACCAATACCGGAAAGACGCATTATGCGATCGAGCGGATGCTGGGTTATCGCACCGGCATCATCGGTCTGCCGCTGCGGCTTCTGGCGCGCGAGGTCTACGACAAGATCGTCAGCCTGCGGGGTCCATCGGTGGTGGCGCTGGTCACCGGCGAGGAACGAATCGTACCGGAACGGACGCAATACTGGGTCTGTACGGTCGAAGCGATGCCCGAAGGGATCGGGCAGGATTTTCTGGCCGTGGACGAGATCCAGCTTTGTGCCGACCCCGAACGTGGGCATGTCTTCACCGACCGCCTGCTGCGGGCGCGCGGCAGGCACGAGACGCTTTTTCTGGGTTCCGACACCATGCGCGGGGCGATTGCGGCCCAGGTGCCCCGGGTGCAGTTCCAGCGGCGCGAGCGGTTTTCGACGCTGACCTATTCGGGCGCGAAAAAGATCAGCCGGATGCAGCCGAGATCGGCCATCGTCGGGTTCTCGGTAGACCAGGTCTATGCCATCGCCGAGCTGTTGCGCCGGCAAAAGGGCGGGGCGGCCGTGGTGATGGGTGCGCTGAGCCCCCGGACGCGCAACGCCCAGGTGCAGATGTACCAGGATGGCGACGTCGACTACCTCGTGGCGACGGATGCCATCGGCATGGGCTTGAACCTCGACATCAACCACGTGGCGTTTTCCTCGACGCGGAAATTCGACGGGCGGCGGATGCGCGATCTGGCACCGAACGAACTGGCGCAAATCGCGGGCCGGGCGGGGCGGCACATGAACGATGGAACCTTCGGGGTCACCGGCGAGGCGCGTCCCCTGGACGACGGTGTCGCGTCCGCAATCATGGAGCATCGATTTGCACCCATCCGCAAGCTGCAGTGGCGCAACGCGCGGCTGGCGTTCGGATCGATCGATGCGCTGGTGAACTCGCTGGAGGCCGGGACCGACGACGAATGGCTGACCCGGGCGCGCGAGGCCGATGACCTCATGGCCCTGAAATCGCTTGCGGATCTCGGCGAGATACGGGAACGCTGCGGCGATGCGCGGGGCGTCAGGCTGTTGTGGGATGTCTGCCGGATCCCGGATTTCCGGGGAATTTCCCATGCCGAGCATGCCGGGCTTTTAGAGCAGATTTTCCGGTTCCTGCATGAACTTGGCCGCGTGCCCGACGATTGGCTGGCGCGGCAGGTAAAGCGCATCGACCGGACCGACGGCGATATCGACGCGCTGTCGAAAAGACTGGCGTATATAAGGACATGGACCTATGTCGCGCAGCGCAGCGGCTGGGTCGATGATGAAAGCCATTGGCGCGGGGCGACCCGCGCGGTAGAAGACCGATTGTCGGACGCGCTGCACGAGCGTCTGACGCAAAGATTTGTGGACCGGCGGACCTCTGTCTTGCTTCGCCGGCTCAAACAGAAGGAGAGCCTGGTGGCCGAGGTGAACGACAAGGGCGAAGTGACCGTCGAGGGCCAGTTCGTGGGCAGGCTGGAAGGTTTCCGATTCCAGCAGGATGCCTCTGCCGGCCCCGATGAGGCCAAGACATTGCGGCAGGCCTCGCTGCAGGCGCTTAGACCTGAATTCCACCTGCGCGCCGACCGGTTCTACAATGCGCCGGACACCGAGATCGACTTTACCGATCAGGGCGGCCTGATGTGGGGCGAACATGCCGTCGGTAAGCTGACAGCAGGGGCCGAACCGATGAAACCGGTCGCCGAAGCCTTTGCAGATGAAGAGGCTGGGCCCGAAGTGGTCCAAAAGGTGCAGCGGCGGCTGCAGCATTTCATCGACCGTAAGGTCGCGACGCTGTTCGAACCGTTGATGAACCTGCAGCGCGACGAGACGCTTGGCGGGCTGGCGCGCGGCTTTGCGTTCCGCATGGTCGAGGCATTGGGCGTTCTGCCGCGCGATCAGGTGGCCGGCGAGGTCAAGGATCTGGATCAGGAGGCGCGGGGCACGCTGCGCAAGCACGGGATCCGGTTCGGGCAGTTCACCATTTTCATGCCGCTGTTGCTGAAACCGGCGCCGACGAGGTTGCGCTTGGTCCTGTGGTCGCTGAGCCAGGGCCTGGAGGAATTCCCCGAAAGCCCGCCGCCGGGGCTGGTGACGATCCCCGCCGACGAGACCGCGCCCGAAGCCTATCATACGATGGCGGGGTACCGCGGAGCCGGGAAGCGGGCGGTCAGGATCGATATGCTGGAGCGGCTGGCGGATATGCTGCGGGCCGAAGATAGCCGCGGCGGGTTCGAGGCGAAGCCGGACATGCTGTCGATCACCGGCATGACGCTGGAGCAATTCGCCGATCTGATGCAGGGGCTCGGCTATGCGGCTGAGCGGGGCGAGCGTGAGAAGAAACGGGTCCCTCCCGTGCAGGGGGGAAGCGAGGTCGATGCACAGCCCGGCGCCGATCGTGGGCCGGAGCCGCACCCTGGCGCTAGCGGGGCCAGTGAGACCGAGGCCGTTCCAGAGGCCGGCGGAGTTATGCCGGAGACAGCCGAAAATGTCGATCATCTGGACGGTGGCGGTGCGTCTGAGGCCGAGGCCCAGCCGCACGCGGATAACGGGCCCGAGGCGCATCCCGGTGCGGCGGGTGCCAGCGAGGTCGAGGCCGGAGCACCAGCGAAAGATGCGGTATCGGCGACAGGCGATATCGACCATCCCGAAATAGCGGGTGCGTCCGAAGCGGAAGCGCAGCCGGAGAACGATCGCCCGCCAGAGCCGCATCCGGGCGCCGAAGGGGCAAGCGAGGCCGATGCGATGCCGGGTGCCGACGGGGTGACGGCGGCGGAGGCGGTGCATGTGGACCACCTCGACGGCGGCGGAGCGTCGTCGGTCGAGGCCCAGCCGGAGGCTGAGGATGAGGCCGAAACCGCGCCGCATCCCGGCGCGGAAGGCGCCAGCGAAGTCGACGCGATGAATGGTACGGCTGGCGCGGCGGCCACAGAGACCCCTGTCGCGGACGGGCCGGAGACCGAGGTGTTCTACACCTTCCGCTGGGGCGGCTTCGTCCGCAAGCGCGAGGCCGGTGGCCGCGCGCGCGGCTCTCAGGGGAAAGGCAAGCCGAAGGCCAGGCCGAAGGGCAAACGCCCGCCGAAAGATGGTCCGCAGCAGACCAAGAGCCGCGAGGCGCGGCCGCCGAAGAAAGACAGGATCGACCCCACCAATCCCTTTGCAGCGGCGCTGATGGGTCTCAGGGACAAGACCTGACGTGGACACTCCGCGCCCGACGGTCCGAATCGACAAATGGCTTTGGTATGCGCGGTTCTTCAAGACCCGCGGTCTGGCGACCAGGACGGTTGCAGGCGGTCATGTGCGGGTGAATTCCCAGCGGGTGGCCAAACCGGCCTACGCCGTCGGGCCCGGAGACACGCTCACCTTCCCGCAGGCCCGCACGATCCGGGTCGTGCGGATCGTCGACACCGGCACCCGTCGCGGGCCGGCACCGGAGGCACAGGCGCTCTACGAGGATCTGACCCCGCAGGCAGAAAGGCTGCGGCAGGCCCCGTCGTTCGACGGTGGCGGGCGGCCCACGAAAAAGGATCGCCGAAAGGCGGATGCCTTGCGTTCCGGCGACCTTGAATGATCCGTGCGGCTGAATTAGCTAGGCCGTTGAAAGAGGCTCCCGGATGCGCGCATGACCTATATCGTCAATGACAACTGCATTGCCTGCAAGTACACCGACTGTGTCGAGGTTTGCCCCGTGGATTGTTTCTACGAGGGCGAGAACATGCTGGTGATCCATCCGGACGAATGCATCGATTGCGGCGTCTGCGAACCCGAATGCCCGGCCGAGGCGATTCTGCCGGATACTGAACCCGACACCGAGAAATGGGTCGAGTTCAACCGTAAGTATTCCGAACTTTGGCCGGTCATCATCACCAAGAAGGATCCGCTGCCGGATGCCGAGGCGCGGGATGGTGAAACCGGAAAGCTGGAGAAATACTTCTCGGAAAACCCCGGCGAAGGCGGCTGATCTGTGGCGATTCGTTGCGTCAGCAACGCTGACGCAGTGAAACGGGGGGTGATTGTGCAAGGTTTTCAGACCTAGATCTTTGAAAGATTGGGCGTTTTTTTTCTTTCTGCGCCACGGCGCTTTGAATACCTGCGGAATTCTGCTATATTATTACTACATCGACGCTGTTAACCGCATGCCGCCCAGGGGGAGTTTCCCCGGGGACGGTTTTTTTGGCGCAGAATCACGGGGCGCGCCAAGACAGGTTGAGGTGTATCTGTTGGGGGCCGAAGGTCTGAGGGGACCTGTCGAGGAAGGACGTGGTATGAGCAAGACGAAGAGACAAGAATTTCGCCCGAACGAGTTCGTGGTGTATCCGGCCCATGGCGTGGGCAAGATCGTTTCCATCGAGAAGCAGGAGATCGCCGGTATCGAACTGGAACTGTTCGTGATCTCGTTCGAGAAGGACAAGATGACATTGCGGGTGCCGACGCATAAGGCGACCGAAGTCGGCATGCGTTCGCTGTCGTCGCCCGACGTGGTTTCGAAGGCGATGACCACGCTGAAGGGCAAGGCCAAGGTCAAGCGGGCGATGTGGTCGCGCCGCGCACAGGAATACGAGCAAAAAATCAACTCGGGCGATCTGATCGCGATTGCGGAAGTGGTGCGCGACCTGCATCGCACCGATGATCAGCGAGAGCAGAGCTATTCCGAGCGCCAGCTTTACGAGGCGGCGCTGGAGCGTCTGACCCGCGAGGTTGCCGCGGTGTCGGGCTCGGACGAGATGGCCGCGCAGAAACAGGTGGACGACGTTCTGGTGAGCCGCGCGGCCTGATCGGTTGGGCTTTCGGGATTAGAGACCGCCGCCTTCGGGCGGCGGTTTCCATTTGCGGGGCATGTTAACCAGACCACGCCCCCCGGGACGGTGTTTCGCATTTCTGGCACCCGGCCCCGGCACGCGGGGTCACTTGGTGACCAGCGGTTCGCGTTGACCGGGGCGGATCACCGCCGGGTCGTAGGGTTTTCGGGCAAAGACCGTGCGCACCATCGGGGCGAAATGCTCGATCGGCAGGGTATCGTAGGCAGGATCGAAGCTGGACTGGTCCCAGCGGGCGCAGAAGTCGACGCAGTCGTCGTAGTAGGGGTGACCGGCATAAGTCTGGCGTTTTTCGGGGTCGGCGCCGACATGCTTGCCGAAATAGACGAGCTGAAAATCGCCGTGTTTTTCAACGACCCAGGCGCATTGTTCGCGCACGAACGGGCGCAGTATGGCGGCGGCGTATTCATCGTGATTGTACGGTGCATAAATGTCGCCGATGTCGTGCAGCAGTACCGAGACGATCCAGTCGATATCGGCGCCGTCGCGTTCCGCACGGGTGGCGGATTGCAGGGAATGGCCGAGGCGTGTGATCTGGTAGCCTGAAAGGCTGTCGTCAAGCTCGACCAGCGCCTTCAGCAGGCGGTCGGCGGTGCCGGCGGCGTAGTCGGTTTCATGTTCGGCCAGGAAGGCATAGTCTTCGGCGTCGCCGTCCGCCATCTGCGTAAACTTCACATGTTCCATCAGCTTGCCTTTCCATAGATATTGCCGGCGCCGCCGCTGGCCGTGCCGCGCATCATCACCTTGGCCTGAGCCTGGCGGATGTCTTCGTAAAGTGCCAGCGCGTCACGGCTAAAATTCCCGGTCGGCACGGGCACGTGGATGAAGTTGCCAAGCGTGTCGGCGCCACGCGCGGGAAGGGCATAGTCGGTATCACCGACCTCTTGCGCAACATCGGGACGGCAGTAGCGGACCACCAGCGCGATACGGCGGTCATCGGATGTGTTGGGACCCGAACCGTGGATCGTCAACCCGTGGTGCAGCGACATCTGGCCGGGATGGATTTCGATGGCAACCCTTTCCTTGGCCGCGACGTCGGCACGTACCTCCTGCCCGCGGCTGAGAAGGTTGTTTGCGTCGAATGTATCGTCATGCGCCAGGATGGCGTTTTTATGCGACCCCCTGGCAAAGTTCATACAGCCCGATGCCGGCGTGGAGGGCGACAGGGCGATCCATGCGGTCACCAGCCCGTCGGTCGCACCAAGACCCCAGTAGGTCAGGTCCTGATGCATCGTGACGATCTGATCCGTGCGCGGTTCCTTGATGAAGAACTCAGCCGAGTAGACCAGGATATCCGGGCCGAGGATGCCCTCGACCGCGTCAAGGACGGTGGGGTGCGTGGCGAGGCGGGCGGCCATCGGCATCACCACGTGGGCGTTGACGCGCTTATAGGTGTTCAGCGGAAGGGGAAGATCCGCGTCGAGCCAGTCGCGTTCGATTCGTTCCAGTTCGGCACGGAAGGCGGCAGCCTCGGCCGGGGTCAGAACCTCGATCGGGAAAAGAAAGCCTTCGTCCCAGTACCGGGCGGCAAGCGCCGGACCGAGCTGTCCGTTCTGAACGGGAAGGTTGGCGAGCACGGTGACCTCCAGCGGTTTCGAATTTGCGCGACGGTCGAACGGCATAGGCCACGGGTCTGTTCTGTTTTCGACCTGCGGGTCGGAATCAGAACGGTGTATCCCATGCTCTGTGCCAATGGCACCGAACCGCTGGACACCGCTGCCTGCAAGGCTAGTGTCCGCCGAACAGCAGCATTTGCCGGGAGTATGGGAATGGAAAAGTTCGGAAAGAGCCAGCCGGTCACGCGGTTCGAGGATGTGCGGTTCCTGACCGGCGAGGGACGCTACGTCGACGATATCGCGCCGGAGGGTGCGCTTCACGCCTTCTTTCTGCGCAGCCAGGTGGCGCATGCCGAGATCACCGCGCTGAACACTGCCGAGGCTTCGACGGTCGAGGGCGTGCATCTGGTCCTGACCGCTGCCGATCTCGAAGCGGCGGGCATCGATCTGTCCATGCAGGGTACGACGGTGCCGAACCGCGATGGCAGCAAGGGTGCGGCGCCATTGCGCCCGGTCCTTGCCAAGGGGCGTGTGCGGTTCGTTGGCGAGCCCGTGGCGATGATCGTGGCCGACACATTGACGCAGGCCAAGGAAGCCGCCGAATTGATCGAACTGGAGCTTGACGAGCTGGAGGCCCATGTCGCGGTTGCCGCGGGTGGTCCGACAATCCACGACGAAGCACCGGACAACGTGGCGTTCGACTTTGCCTTCGGCGATGCCGAGGCGACGGAAACCGCGTTCGACGCGGCAACGCATACGGTCAAGCTGCGCATCGACGACAACCGCGTCATCGTGAACTCGATGGAGCCGCGCGGTGCCTATGCGGAATGGGCGGACGATGGCCGGGTCCACCTGTGTTTCAACGGGCAGGGCGTCTGGGGGATGAAGACGCATCTGGCCCGGAACTACGGATTGGATCCTGAACAGGTGCGGATCACCAACCCGGATGTGGGCGGCGGGTTCGGGATGAAGGCGATGCCATACCCGGAGTATTTCGTCCTGCCGCAAGCCGCACGGCTTCTTGGCCGGCCGGTGCGCTGGATGTCCGAGCGAACCGAGGCGATGCTGTCCGACAATGCGGGCCGCGACCTTGTGTCCGTCGCCGAGTTGGCGTTCGACGAAAATCTAAGGATCACGGCCTATCGGGTGAATTCGGTCTGCAACATGGGGGCCTATAACTCCTACTTCGCCCAGGCGATCCAGACAAACCTGTTCCTGCGGGTGCTCATGGGAACCTACGACGTTCAGACCGCCTATATGGGTGCTGTCGGCGTTTTCACGAATACCACTCAGGTCGATGCCTATCGCGGGGCCGGACGGCCCGAAGCGATCTATGTGCTCGAGCGTGTCATTGACTACGCGGCCCGCGAGTTGGGGGTCGATCCGTGGGAGCTGCGCCGCCGGAACTTCATTCCAGCGGACAAGTTTCCCTACCGGACCGTCACGGGCGAATTGTACGATGTGGGCGATTTCAACAAGGTTTTGACGCGCGTCTCGGTGGAATGCGATAAGGCGGGCTTTGCCGCGCGCAAGGCGGAAAGCGCGGCGCAGGGCAAGCTGCGCGGTCTGGGCCTTTGCTATTACATCGAGTCGATCCTGGGCGATCCCTCGGAGCATACGCAAGTGACGTTCAATGACGACGGCACGGCGTCGATCTTCGTCGGGACCCAGTCGAACGGGCAGGGGCACGAGACGGTGTTCGCGCAATTCCTGAGCGATCAGACCGGCATTCCGGTGGACCAAATCACCTTCGTTCAGGGGGACAGCGATCTGATCCCCGAGGGTGGCGGCACCGGCGGATCGAGATCGGTCACGACGCAAAACAATGCCACGCTGGCCACGGTCGGGGCGATGGTGACAGCCTATTCCGAGTTTCTGGCGGGCGAGATGGGCGTCGATCCCGGCGCGGTGGAGTTCGATGACGAAACCTTTCGGGTGGCCGGGTCGAATCTGCGGCCGACCTTTCTGGAGGCCGCCGCGATGGCGCGTGCGGCGGGCCGCGACGACCTGTTGAAGTTTCGTGAGAAAGCGACGCTTCCCGGGCGCAGCTATCCCAACGGTGCCCATGTGGCCGAGGTCGAGATTGATCGCCAAACCGGGGTGTTGGAGGTTGTGAAATACACCGTCACGGATGATTTCGGCAATCTGATCAATCCCTTGCTGGCCGAGGGGCAGGTTCATGGCGGGGTCGCGCAGGGCATCGGCCAGGCCGTGACCGAACGCGTGGTTTACGACGACTCCGGTCAGCTGCTCACCGCAACGTTCATGGACTATGGCATGCCGCGCGCCGATGATATGCCGATGATCGCGTTTACCACCGAACCGGTCCCGTCGACGGCAAACGCCATGGGCATGAAGGGCTGTGGCGAGGCTGGGACAGTTGGCGCCCTTGCGGCGGTGGCCAATGCGGTGCTTGATGCGGTCTGGGAGACGGGCCTGCGCCAGGTGGACATGCCGTTCACCCCGTGCCGGGTTTGGGAGATGCTGAGCGAAACCAGGATTGCGGCTGAGTGAACGCATACGGGGCTGGCTGCGGCTACGCCCCCGGGTAGAAACCTCCCCCGCGACGCTGACGCGGGGCCGGGTGGACCATGTGGTCATTCTGGACGGCACGATGTCGACCCTGGCCGAGGGCTGCGAAACGAATGCCGGGCTGCTCTACAAGCTGCTGTGCGAAGAAGTGCCGGCTGCGCGGCTGTCGCTGCGTTACGAGGCCGGGATTCAGTGGCAAAGCTGGCGCACCTCGCGCGATGTGATCGAGGGGCGCGGGATCAACCGGCAGATCCGGAGGGTTTATGGATTTATCGCATCGCGCTACCGTCCGGGCGACAGGATCTTTCTGTTCGGCTATTCGCGCGGGGCCTATGCGGTTCGGTCACTGGCCGGCGTGATCGATTCCGTGGGGCTCTTGACGCCCGAGCACGCGACGGTGCGAAATATCCGCCAAGTCTACCGCTACTACCAGATGAATGCATCAGGACCGTCGTCGGATGTCTTCCGCCGCCGCTACTGCCATCAGGACGCGCCGATCGAGATGGTCGGTGTCTGGGACACCGTCAAGGCGTTGGGCCTGCGGCTGCCGGTCATCTGGCGCTGGACCGAGACGCCGCACCGGTTCCACAACCACGATCTGGGGGGCCATATCCGGCATGGCTTTCATGCTTTGGCCCGCGACGAGACCCGCGAGGCCTACGCGCCGGTCCTGTGGCGGACACATGACGACTGGCAAGGTGTGGTCGAGCAGGTCTGGTTCCGCGGCAGCCATGGGGATGTGGGCGGGCAGCTCGATGGCTACGAACCGGCGCGGCCCTTGTCGAATATTCCATTGGTCTGGATGCTTGAACGGGCCGAAATGTGCGGCTTGCCGTTGCCCGGCGGCTGGCGGGCGCGATTTCCCTGCGATCCCGATGCCCCGTCGGTCGGAACCATGCGTGGCTGGGGTAAGCTTTTCGTTGCCAGGCGCCGGCGGCGCGTCGGGCTGGATCCGTCGGAAAGCCTGCATCCCACCGCGCTCGGCACCGCGGAGGACGCCGCTGCCGGCGGTGCCGAACCGGCCTGACCTTAGCCCGGCTTCATGATGATGCAGGTGGTCGAGCCCGTGGCATAGATCTTTCCGTCAGCGGCGCCGCGGATCTCTCCACGGGCGACCCCGGTGGACCGGCCGGCGTGCTGGATCACGCCCTCGGCGACGATTTCGGTTCCGAGCGGGATTGGGCGGGTGATGTTCACCTTGTATTCCAGCGTCGTGTAGACCGAGCCCTTGGGCACCGTGGTCATCACCGCGCAGGCCATGCAGCTGTCGAGCAACGTGCCGTACCAGCCACCATGCACCGTGCCCATCGGATTGCAGACCGGGAATTCCGGCGTTCCGCGGAACAGGACGCGGCCCTCGTCAACGGTATCGAGGTAGTAGCCCATGAGGCCCGAGATCGGCGGAGCGGAGATGCGGCCCTCGAGGATGCCGCGCATGAACTCGAGGCCCGACATCGACAGCACCGTCTGGGCGTCAGGAAGATCGCGGTCGGTTTCGGCGATGAAATGGGTCATGGCGCGGCTCCGTTTGGACACCGCAGCGGTGGCACCCGAAAGCGGGAATGCCAAGAGTTTTCGGGGTGTGGGAAACAATTCTTCGGCGAAGAATTGTGCGCAGGTATCAGGCGACGTCGCGCAGTTCCAGGTCGGGCACGATGCCAAGGGCGTGTGCCACCTCGCGCGTCAGGTGCGGTTTGTTGAGCGTGTAGAAATGCAGATCTTCGACGCCGCCCTCGATCAGGTCGGTACAAAGCTCGGTACAGACCGCGATGGCCAAGAGATCGTGCCGGTCGTCGCGGATCGCCGTTTCAAAAGCCTCGGCCAGCCAGCCCGGCACCGTCGCGCCGCAGCGGGCGGCGAATTTCCGAACGCCGTTCCAGTTCTCGATCGGCAGGATACCCGGGATAATCGGCGCCTCGATACCTGCCCTGGCGCAGGCATCGCGGAAGCGAAAGAATGTCTCTGTCTCGAAGAAGAACTGTGTGATCGCCGACGTGGCCCCGGCATCGATCTTGCGCTTCAGCCAGTCGACGTCCGCGGCCGCGCTCGCGGCCTCGGGATGCGGATCGGGATAGGCGCCGACGCGGATATGAAATTCTTGCCGTTCCGCAAGCGCCGCGATCAACTCACAACTATCCGCAAAGCCGTCGGGATGCGGCGTGAACCTGCCCTGGCCCTTTGGCGGGTCGCCCCGCAACGCGACGATTTCGGTGACGCCGTCGGCGGCGTAGCTGTCGGCGATGGCAAGGGTTTCTTCGCGCGACGCCTCGACACAGGTCAAATGCGCGGCGACATTCAGCCCGTAATGTTTGTGGATGGTCGTGACCGCGTCATGGGTCAGATCACGCGTCGTGCCGCCGGCGCCATATGTGACAGAGACGAATTCGGGGGCAAGCGGCGCCAGCGTTTGCACCGTGTCCCAAAGCCGGAATGACGCATCGAGCGATTGCGGCGGGAAGAATTCGAATGACAGGCGGGGCGGGGTCATGGGCAGGGTGTCCTTTCCTGAGACCCTTGTCCCACACGCCCCCATGTGAGACAAATTCATAATCCTCAACAAGGTTATGAATGAAACCGCAAATGCATCTGGAATTCCGGCATCTCCGAACGATCAAGGCGATCCACGAGGCGGGCGGTCTGGCGCGTGCGGCGGATTTGATGAACATCACGCAGTCTGCACTCAGTCACCAGGTGAAGGGGCTCGAGGAGCAGGCGGGTGTCGAGCTTTTTGTCCGGCGCACCAAGCCATTGCGCCTGTCGTCGGCGGGGATGCGGTTGTTGAAACTGGCCGAAAGGGTGCTGCCCGAGGTCGAGGCGCTGGAAGAGGATTTCCGCAGCTTGCAGGCGGGCAAGTCGGGGCGGCTGCATATCGCCATCGAGTGCCATGCCTGTTTCGAATGGCTGTTTCCGGTGCTCGAGCAGTTTCGCAAGGCCTGGCCGGACGTGGATGTCGATATCCGCCCCGGTCTTGCCTTTGATGCCATGCCGGCATTGCAGCGCGAAGAGGTGGATCTTGTGGTCTCGTCGGATCCCGAGGATCTGAACGGCGTGGATTTCACCCCGCTTTTCGACTACGAGCCGGTCTTCGTCGCCTCTGCGCAGCATCCCCTGGCGCAGAAGGACTTTGTCGTGGCCGAGGATTTCCGGGGCGAAATGCTGATCACCTACCCGGTGGAACGCGCGCGGCTCGACGTGTTCAGCCAGCTTCTGACACCTGCCAAGGTCGAGCCTCGGGGCATCCGGCAAGTGGAACTGACGGCGGTGATCCTGTTGTTGGTTGCGTCGAACCGGGGGGTGGCGGTGCTGCCCGACTGGGTTGTGCGCGAAGTGAAATATCACTCGGACTATGTCACCAGACCTCTGACGGCTGGCGGGATCACCCGCCGCCTTTATGCGGCGACACGGGACGACGATACGACCAAGCCCTTCATGGCGCACCTGCTCCGGCTGGCGCGGACCGAGCCGGTCAAGTTGCAGCGCGCGGCGTCGGCCTCCGGTTGAGACGGCCAAGAATTATCTTGGATTGCCACCGGTTGCGTGCAAGCTTTCGCCAGCGGATCCCCGATGCATGGCGGTTCCGCAAATAGCTTTGGGGAGGGGAAGCATGAGATTTTTAAAAGGCTGCATTGGGTTTGGGGGATTTGCGGCGGCAGTCCTGGCGAGTGCGCCGCATGCGGCAGCAGAGGCCACGGGTGTCTTTGATGTCGACATCGGCAAGGCTTGCTGGTTTGCCGGCTACACCAATTCGGCGGCTGTCTGGACCGTCACGGTTAAGGACGGCGATGACATCGTTTTGGTGCTGGAAGGGTCCGGGGTGAATTTCGCACCGATGAACGTCGCGCAGGGCAACGCCCGGTTCGACGTCAAGTCCGGTGTTTCGGCATCGTTCAAGGCTACCTATGGGGGCAGCGCGCTGAACGGCAGGGTCAAATTCATGAACGGGCTGATCCCGAGCGACAGCGGCGACCCGGCCTTGTTTCACACAACGGTCGGCGGTGAGGATTCGACCGACGATGACTGGCAGGATCTGGTCCTGAACGTCACCTGCCTGCATCACGCTGGGTAGACGCTGGGTTCATTGGCATTATCGCCCGGCGGCGGTGTTCTATCGACAGATCCCCGGGGACGGGCGAGGTGGCGATATGACTGGCCGAACGTGGTCGGAGAGTGGCCCTATGGGCGCTGCCGGCCGTCCTGGAATAGCGGCATCTCTGGTCTGCCGATCCCGACGCACTGTCGGGCAGAGGCGGATACGAGGCAACCGGTTGCCCATCTCGACGACCTGTGCCGCACCAGCCCCTTGCAGTGGCACTTGGCATCGGCGCCGGGCTGACCTATAGCGCCCCTCTGACGGCAAGGGGCAGGGCGATGCAGGGCAGTGCCAATCTCAATTTGATGATCAAGGCGGCCCGAAAGGCCGGTCGCAGCCTTTTGAAGGATTTCCGCGAAGTCGAGAATCTGCAGGTGTCGATGAAGGGTGCCGGCGATTTCGTCAGCCGGGCCGATATCGCCAGTGAAAAGATCATTCGCGAAGAACTGCTTGGCGCGCGCCCGAATTACGGCTGGCTGGCGGAAGAGGGCGGCGCCATTGCGGGCGCGGACCCCACGCGGCGCTGGATCGTGGACCCGCTCGACGGCACGACGAACTTTTTGCACGCGCTGCCGCAATGGGCTGTGTCGATCGCGCTGGAACACAAGGGAGAGATCGTGGCGGGGGTGGTCTATGATCCGCCGAACGACGAGCTTTATATCGCCGAAAAGGGACAGGGGGCCTGGATGAACCAGACCCGGCTGCGGGTCTCGGCCCGGAGCCGGATGATCGAGTCATTGTTCGCCACGGGATTGCCCTTTGGCGGGCGCGGCGATCTGCCGGAGACGATTCGCGAGCTTAGCCGCCTGCTGCCGGTTTGTTCGGGTGTGCGCCGCTTCGGCGCGGCGGCGCTGGATCTGGCCTATGTGGCGGCGGGGCGGTTCGATGGGTTCTGGGAGCGGCGGCTGAACGCCTGGGACATTGCCGCCGGCCTGATTCTGATCCGTGAAGCGGGCGGGCTGGCGGAACCGCTGCGCCCCGGCGGCGATATGCTGGAGGATGGCGAGTTGATCTGTGCCAACGAGCGGATTTTCGAACAATTCGCTCGGATCGTGCGGGACAGTTAATCACATTCGCACAGTACCGTCCGGTTCCGTAATACTGCCACATTTCCACGGCAAGACCGGGGTCATGACATGGTTGCAGCATATACTTCTGAAATTCTGCCGGGCAGCCCGCGACGACAGCGGTGCGGTGACGGTTGATTGGGTCGTGTTGACGGCTGCGGTCGTCGGACTGACAATTGCACTGTTCACGACGATCGGCTCGGAAAGCCAGGATCACGGCAACCGGATCGCGACGGTGATGTCGTCGTACAGCATCCCGACCTACTGATCGCCGGAGGTTTTGTCCGACGGATGGTTGATGCCGTCGGTCCAGGGGATCGGTTCCAGGTCGCGCGGGTTGACGCCGTTGAGCGCCCCCAGATTCACGCCGTATTCATTGGGGTTCGATCGGCGTTTGTGATGCGTGTAGATGCCGCACACAGAACAGAAATAGTGTTTCGCCGTCATCGTATTCCACTGGTAGAGCGACAGTTTGTCGGCACCCTTGACGATCCGCACCCCGTCCAGAGGTGCGGTGACGGCTGCGGCGCCGCGCCGGCGGCAAAATGAACAGTCGCAACGCCGGGCGGTCGCCAGCCCATCGGACAACTGCACCTCCAACTCGACGGCGCCGCAGTGGCAGGTCAGCTTTTGCGGATCGCTCATCGGCGGTCTCTCTGGATCTTGGGAATTCGGCTACGGCTGAGGTTGTATTTCGCTTCTGGATGTGCCGGATGGCCATGGGTCTTGGACCAATAGCCGGTGCCGCCCAGACGCAGCCAGACCGGAACGGTCAGCACGAGCCCCACGATGAAACCGCCGGCATGGGCCCAGTAGGCCACGCCCCCCGCCGACATATCCGCGCCCACGCCGCTGAACAGCTGCAGCGCGAACCAGATGCCCAGCATGATCCAGGCCGGGATCGGGAAGATCTTGAAGATGATGATGAAGATGAACAGGACGTCGACCCGTGCGCGGGGATATAACAAAAGGTAGCCCCCCATCACGCCCGCAATCGCGCCAGAGGCCCCGACCGTGGGCACCGGCGACCAGGGGGCGGCAAGGACATGCATCAGCCCGGCGCCGATTCCGCTGGCAAGGTAGAACATCAAAAATCCGACATGCCCCATGTCCTCTTCCAGGTTGTCACCGAATATCCAGAGAAACAGCATGTTCCCGGCAAGGTGCAGAAATCCCGCATGCAGGAACATGGACGTCACAAGGCCATGTATGCGTGCCCCATCCGCGACTGCTGCAGGGATCAGCGCCCAGTCGAAGAAAAACACCTGCAACGCGCGTTCGTCCGAGAAGAGCGGCCAGGTGAGCAGGAAGATCAGGATGTTCGCCGCCATCAGCGCATAGGTCACGAACGGCGTCTTGCCGGATGGATTATGGTCGCGGATCGGAAACATTGCGTTGGGCCCTCGCGCTGCGCGTTACCTTTGAACCCCACACGCGCGCCTGCGCCAAGAGTTTTCGGAAAACGCCTGGCATATTCCCGGAATGACCTTGGCCACCATGGTGCCCGGCCCGCGGTCAGTCTGCAGAGATCTGGGCCAGCAGTTCGGCATTGCCGCCAGAGGCGGTGGTGTCGACGCAGACATGGCGTTCCAACAGCACGTCAGGCGCCTCGATCGCGCCGGTGATCAGCGGCAGGATCGGGCCGGTACGCCGCGCGAGGGCCCGGGCATAGGCGCGGGCCTTGGCATCATCGCCCCACCAGACCACACCCGAGATCCCAGAGACGGCCTGCACGAGTTCGGGTGCCACGCTGCCCCCCGCCGCGGCAGCCACGCCGCCGTGACCTTCGACTGCGCGGGCCTGGTGTTGTTCGGCTTCCCGCCCGGGGCCGAGACACAGCAACGGTGCGCGGGGCACACGGCTAAGGCGGTTCGATTCGCCGGTGGGGCCGGGCAGGTCGACGACGTCACGGCGCGACCCAGCGGGTTTGGTGGCGTCGATAGCGGCCTGCAGGGCCGCGAAGTCAAGGTCTGAACCCGACGCGGTGCTGAATGTCACCCGCGTGGCGGCTGCGAAGCGGGTCAGGTAGTCCGGCCCGCCTGCCTTGGGGCCGGTGCCGGACAGGCCTTCGCCGCCAAACGGCTGGCTGCCGACGATCGCGCCGATCTGGTTGCGGTTGATGTAGATGTTGCCGACAGGCAGCCGCTCGACGATGTGTTGTACGCGGTCGTCTATGCGTGTGTGCAAGCCGAAGGTCAGGCCATAGCCGGAATGCGTGATGTCGTCGATCACGGCGTCGAGTTGGTCGGCATGATAGGTCGCCATGTGCAGGACCGGGCCGAAGACCTCGCGTTCTATGTCGAGGATCCCGTTCACTTCGATCACTGTCGGCGGGACGAAGTGGCCCTTTGTTCCAATCGGCAGCTCTTTGACGATCGATCCGTCCGTGCGTGCGACCGCGAGATAGGCGTCGATCCCCGCCTTGGCCTCGGCGTCGATCAGCGGGCCGATATCGGTCGCCAGGTCCCAGGGCTGACCCAGGACCAGGGCGTCCATGGCGCCGAACAGCATCTCGCGAAAGCCTTCCGCGATGTCCTCCTGCACATAAAGGCACCGCAGGGCCGAGCAGCGCTGGCCTGCCGATTGGAACGCCGACTGCACGATATCGCGGACGGCCTGTTCGGCCAGTGCCGTGGAATCGACGATCATTGCGTTCAGCCCGCCGGTTTCGGCGATCAGCGGGGCGCCCGGGGAAAGATTATCCGCCATGGCCCGGCGGATCGCGTGGGCGGTTTCGGTCGAGCCGGTAAAGGCCACGCCTGCGACGCGCGGATCCGACGTCAAAGCTGTGCCGACCGTCGGACCGTCGCCGGGCAGAAGCTGAAGCACGGTTCGGGGCACGCCCGCCGCGTGCAAAAGGCGCACGGTCTCATAGGCGATCAGCGGTGTCTGTTCGGCCGGTTTTGCCAGCACGCCGTTGCCCGTGGCAAGCGCGCCCGCAATCTGGCCGGTGAAAATCGCCAGCGGAAAGTTCCACGGGCTGATGCAGGCGAAGACGCCTCGTGGCGGGCGATCGAAAATCTTCGCGCGGGCGCCATAGTAGCGAAGGAAATCGACCGCCTCGCGCAGCTCTCCCACGGCGTCCGGCAAGGTCTTGCCCGCCTCGCGGGCGAGCAGTGCAAAGAGCCTGCCGAAATGCTGTTCATAGAGGTCAGCCGCCCGGTTCAGCACATTCGCGCGTTCCGCAACCGGCGCGTCCCAATACGTGGCCGACGCGATGGCGTCGGCCACGTCCACCGCCGCCGCGTTCCTCACTTCACCCACCAGATCGGCGGGGTCGGCCGGATTGCGGTGGGACTGCGGCGTCTCGCCCAGCGGATCGACGGCCAGCAAGGGTTCGGCGGTGAACAACGTATCGAGGAAGGGCGCGCGCGCGGCGTCGATCTTTGCCAGGGTCGGGCGGTGGGCCAGGTCCCAGCCCATCGAATTGGCGCGTTCGGGACGAAAGAGGTCGGGGCCGCGGCGGATCCGGACCGGTGCCGTCCCGACGGTTTCGAACGGATCGGCGGCCACGGTTTCGGGCGGCACGTCCTCGTCCACGATCTGGTTGACGAAAGAGCTGTTGGCCCCGTTTTCCAACAGCCGCCGAACCAGATAGGCCAGAAGATCGCGATGTGCGCCGACCGGAGCATAGATCCTGCAATTGAGATCACCGCGCGCCATCAAAAGCTCGTGCAGGCGGTCGCCCATTCCGTGCAGCTTTTGGAATTCGAACCCACGTTGCTCGCCCGCCATATACAGGATCGCAGCCGCGGTATGCGCATTGTGGGTGGCGAATTGCGGGTAGATGCGCCGGGTCATGCCCAAGAGTTTCCGGGCATTGGCGATGTAAGAGATGTCGGTTGCTTGCTTGCGGGTGAAGACCGGGAAGCCGTCGATTCCGGCGACCTGCGCGCGTTTGATTTCGGTGTCCCAATAGGCACCCTTGACGAGGCGTACGGTAAGCCGCCGGTCATGGCGTTCTGCCAGCAGGTAGAGCCAGTCGAGAACGTCGCCACAGCGTGGCCCGTAGGCCTGAACCACTATGCCGAACCCATCCCAACCGGCCAGCGCCTCGTCGGCGATCACCGCGTCGATCACGTCGAGCGACAAGGACAGCCGGTCAGCTTCTTCGGCGTCTATGCTCAGACCCATACCGGCCGCGCGCGCCCGCGCGGCCAGATCGGCGACCCGCGGAACCAGTTCTGCCATCACGCGCGTCTTCTGTGCCTCTTCGAAGCGTGGGTGCAGGGCGGAGAGTTTGATCGAAATGCCGGGGTTTCGACGCACGTCCTTGTGCGTGCAGGCCTTTGCGATGGACGCGATCGCATCCCGGTAGGCCTTGTGATAACGCCCGGCGTCGGCCTCGGTGCGCGCGGCCTCGCCCAGCATGTCGTAGGAGTAGGTGTATCCCCTGGACTCCAACGTCTCGGCCCGGTTCATCGCCGCTTCGATCGATTCTCCAAGCACGAATTGGCGTCCCATCTCGCGCATTGCGCGGGCCACCGCCGCGCGGATCACCGGTTCGCCCAATCGCTTCACGGCACCGCGCAGCGCGCCCGCGATCCCCGGCTGGTCATCATCCAGCACCCGGCCGGTCAGCATCAGTGCCCAGGTCGACGCGTTCACCAGGCTTGACGACGAATGGCCCAGATGCCTGCCCCAGTCGCTTGGCGCGATCTTGTCCTCGATCAGCGCATCGATGGTTTCGGCATCGGGCACCCGAAGCAGAGCTTCGGCCAGGCACATCAGGGCGATGCCCTCGTCGGTCGACAGGCCGTATTCCGCCAGAAACACTTCCATCAGTCCCGGGCGGGCTGAGCCGCGGATATCGCGCACCAGGCGTGCCGCCTGCTTGCTGATATCGGCCCGGTCCTGTTGCGAGAGCGCGGCAGCATCGATGAGAGCCGCAAGTACCGCATCTTCGTCGGCGTAGGTGTTTCGATCGATGCGGTTACGCAATGCGTCAAGTGAGTCGAGTGGCATTTACGGTCCTCCAGCTCAGACCAGTTTAGCGCAAGTTTGACCGGGGCTCGGCCCAAAATAGCCGATCACATAGAGAAACTGGCCAAAACTCCAGGATTCAGCGATGCCGGCGAACTGCCCGATCTCAACCGCCTCGACCACGCGTTTCCGCATGTGCTGTCTTTTGATGAACGTCACGGTCAGTGTCTGGCGCCCGGAATAATTCCCAAATCTATGATAGCGTGTTTGCCATTGAATACACTGCGTTTTCACCTTGGCGATCCATAGATCAGCCGGTATAGCGTTGGGGTGTGCGGGCGTGGCGGAATGGTAGACGCATCGGACTTAAGTGATTGAGTGCGCCGATTGGGAAACTGCGGCGTAGAACTGCTCAAATTCGGGGAAACCTGTCAGATGGCAATCCCGAACCAAGCCCTTCGGGGAAGGTGTAGAGACTAGACGGGCAGCACCTAAGGCATGGCTAAGGTGAAGGGATAGTCCAGACCACAAACGCCCATGCGGGCGGCGGCGAAAGCCGTAGCTGGTAAGAAAATCCGTGGGGCGCAAGCCCGTGGGGGTTCGAGTCCCCCCGCCCGTACCAACCTGCAACTTGTGCTGGAATAACCGACTAACTTACTGAAGGGTATGGTGGTTTTATTGGGGTTCGGTATTCGTATCGTGCCCGTCGCGACGATGTTCGTTCCGGCCATTCAGAAGGCTTGGAACGACACTTCGAACAGTTCGTTGTCCGATTCCGATATGCTGGAACCGTCCCATGGGTGGTGGCCGGTCTCGGATCATCCCATGAAAAACCGCCACAGCAGTCGCAATCCGTGAATCACACCCAGCGCGACGACCGATAGCATCGCCAAACGTGTCAGCAGCACCAGAACCCCGAACCCGCCCAGCGGCGTGAAGAGCTCGGCCCTGCCGCCTTCGCGCAACCGCTTGCGCAGCGACCAGACGTGCCGGGTGGCGCGGGTGTAGTAACCGGGTTGTCCGATCGCTTCGGACACCAGAAGATAGGCGTCGCCCTTGTTCGTCGGGATCAGCGTCGGAACCATCGTGAAGAGCGGCAACAGCGCCGCCGACAACACAATGTCGGCCATGGTCGGGTGTTGGATCACGTTCCACAGCACAGCGCCAAGGCCAAAGAACGACAGGTTCACCAGTGGCCCGGCGATGACCGTAAACACCTTGTCGCCATAGCCGAGAGCTGACCAGATCGCCTGATCCGGTTTTGCCCAGCCGACAAACAGCATGCGCCGCCGCCCGATGCCCACCTCACGCATCGGCACGCCCTTGGCCATACAGGCCAATGCATGGCCAAATTCGTGCAAGGTCATCACCGTGAACCAGACAGGGTAGAACAGAAACACCCACCAGACGGTGTTCAGCAGCCGTGGAAACTGCCCCCAAACCGCGGTCTGCTGCTGAAACGAGAGCACCCAGCCCCAGGCCACAAGCAGGCCAAGACAGGCCAAGACCCCCAAACCCGCCGGCCGCCGCAAAAAGGCCAGCAGGGGCCCAAGGCTGCGATCCGTGTCGTCCAGGTTGAAAATCACTTTGGGGGGGCGGCGTCGCGCCAATCCGTATTCGATCCCCGCAAAGGGATCGACCTTTTGCTCCGCGCCCTGACCCGCATGTACCAGAAACCCCAGGGACCGCATCTTGTCCTCGAACGTTCCGAGCGCATCCGGTTTCATCCGGCCCCCGGAGGTTGCCGCAAACGCGGTCAGAACCGCCTCTGTATCGCGCGTCCCATCATAAAGCCGCAAGAGCGTCAGCTGCCTTGGGTGCAACCGCACGCGCAGGTCGCGGTCGGGCAGGTAGACCTCGGATTTGCCATCGGGCCCGACCCCGCCCGTTTCGACAAAGCCCGCAGCCGCGAAATGCGCACTGGCCGACACGCGTGCCAAGGTCGCCGGATCGGTCTGTCTGTCCGCCAGTGCCGTCGCACCATCCTCGGGCATTCAGCCCCCCTGCCCAACGGCGACCGCGCCCTGCGCGGCCAACTTACGCGCCGTGTCCTCGCGGATGGCAAGAAAATGCGCCGCGATCTCGTCACGGGTTCGCGTCGGCGCCTCGGATGCCGCACCAGAGGCGCGGGCAATGCAGAACACCCCGCCGGGCCGTGTCTGTCCGGACAAAAGCTCTTCGGTCACCAGTTCCGGCACCCAGCCGAACCGGGACAGGGCCGCGGGCAGGCTGTGACGGTCGAAGTAACGGCGATGCGTGTGGCTGAAACAGCCTTCGATCCTGCTGAACCCCAGCGCCCGGCCTTCGACGACGATCAGCGCATCCGGGGCGCTGGCCTGGCGGCAGATCGTCAGCACCCGCCCCAGATCGAACACGTGCTCGAGCGAGCCGGTGATGATGATCAGATCGACACTTTCCCGCGCAAGCTGCATGTCTTCGGCATAGAGGCAATCCACCGGCAGCTTCAGCCGGTCGCGCCCGAACATGGCAAATCCCAGATCCGGGTCGGTGCCGTATACTTCCCAGCCCCGGTCCCGAAACGCCACCATCAGCCCGCCGCAGGAACATCCCACATCCAAAAGGCGCCCCGGCGCAGACAGATGGTCTGCGATGTTGCCGTACAGCTGCCGTCCGCGATGCACTTGGTCGGCAACGAACGCCTTCTCGGGCGTCGTCCGGCCGAACAGCACGGACCGGTAGTGCTTTTCATAGAAGTCGCGGTAGAACCGCTCTTCAAACCGCTCGCTGTGAAACACGTACCCGCAATCCCGGCAGCCGTGCACCGGCAGGCGCCCGAACCGGTCCTTGCCGATATCGATATCGTCCTGGATCACCTCCAGATCTTCGCTGCCGCATATTTCGCAAGGAATGCTGAAATACCGGTAATCGTCCGCCATGCCGATATTGGCGAGGTAGCGATGCGCGTGGTCCGGCAGAGGTGCAGGCCTATTTGACACAAAGAAAGCCTTCGAAGCAGACATATTTGAAGATCGACATCACATCGACGAACCCGGCACGCTTGAACAGGTCCAGGTTGCCCTGGGTCGAAAACGGTTCGAGCACGCCTTTCAGGCTCTTGGTCTTGCCCAGAATCTCGCTTGCCGAATAGCCCTGCTCCAGCTTGTAGTCGACATAGATGCCGCTCATCATGTCCTGAAACCGGGCATCTGGGGCACGAACCTTTTCGAACACGATAAAGGCGCCTCCCCAATTCAGTGCATTGTAAATCCGGTCGACGAATTGCTGGCGTTCGCGCGGGCGGATGAACTGCATCGTGTAATAGGATACGATGAAATCTGTCGGCTCGAAGTCGAACTCCGCCGCGCTGGCATGGGCAAACGTCAGATTGTCGTGCCCGGTCGAACTGCGCCTGGCTTCGTCGACCATCTCCTTGGCCACATCGAGCCCCACCCAATCGGTGCGCGGATAACGTTCGGCCAGCTTCCGGGTCAGCGCCCCGGTCGAAGACCCGACCTCGTATCCGACCGAACCGGGCTGCACGAAATAGTTGCTCAGCGCCAGCGTTAGATCATGCCCGTCCAGATAATAGGGCACAGATTTGCGCACATGGTCGTTGAACGTCTTCGGTGTGTTGCCTCCAAAGGTCCACGCCCCGTCGCCGGCTTCGATATCGTCACCGACGGTCGCCACCCTTTCCTTGATCGTGCCCATCCGGACGCCTCCCTATACACGTGCTCCTTTGGTCGCCATCCGGTGCAGCGTCCGAAAGACGACGATGGCTGAATTCACGACTGCCAGGGCCAGAACCATCGACAGCATCGCCTCGATCCCCGACGAAACGATCAGGTTGCCCGCCACCAGCGGAAATCCGAAGACACCGACAAAATAGGCCAGCGAAAACAGAAGCAGCGATTGCGGCATCCGTCCCTCGGGCGCCTCGTTCGCGGCCAGCCCGTTGATCACCGAATAGGTCAGGCCATAACCAACGCCCAAAACCGCCGCTGCCGCCAGATAGGCCAGCGGGCTGTTCGTTACGGTCATGAACAGAATGATCGAAATCAGCGTCAGGCTCGTCAGAACCAGAAGCGAAAAAAACGGATCCTTCCTGACGACATATCCCGCCAGCAGCATCCGGCACAGAATGGCTGCCACCATGAATCCGATGAAAAATAGCGAATAATCAAACCCGTAATACGCCGCATAGCTGGTCTGGAAACTCGACAATCCGCCGAAGATCGCGCCACCGATGCCCACCATCACAATCGAGTAGATCGCGTGTGATGCCACGACCTCGCGCGTAGCCCGCAACGATATCCGGCTGACATGCGGCACGATCTTGTCGCTGTCGATCAGCCGCTGGTGCAGCCATAGATAAAGCGCGCCGCCGATCAGACTGGCCACAGCGGCAAACACGAAAGCCGATTCAACCGGCAGTTCCATCGCTGTTGCCACCCGCCCGATGATCGGTCCTGTGCCGATGCCGCTCATCATCGAGCCCGACAAAAGCGCAAAGAACTTCACCCGCCGCTCCGGCTCGATGATCGCTGCCACCAGAATGGGACCGAGCGTGTAGAAGGTGCCCCAGCCGATGCCCAGCACGAAGCCCATGACGATCAGGCCCAGCCCCGCGGACGAGACCAGCGCAAATCCCAGCCCGGACGCCGCCAGAAACAGTGCGGAAAGCGCCACCGCCCGGGCCGACCCAAGCATGTCGCCGATATGGCCGGACAGGATGACAAGGATCACGGTGCTGACCGTCGCAGCCGAAATGATCAGCCCCGCCATCGCCTCGTCCCCGCCGCGCTGACCCACCAGCATCGGGATCAGAAAGGTTACCCCGTAGGCGATGGAAAGCAGGTAGCCGCCGATGCACAGAATGGCAAATTCGCCACCGGCAACGCGGGGCTGAGAATAGGTCTCGCTCATGTCTGGTCCTGTCCTGCGATGAAACTCATGCGGAATTCCGCCGTGAAGGCGCCCCTTTGATCGGCAAACAGCAGGTCGTCGCGGGCCGGCAGCATTTCCGACAGGCTGAATTCGGGCACTTTTCTACAGTGTTTGACCAGTGCATCGACCGCCAGCGGATTCCGGAAGTCGACATAGATCGGCTTGGGCTCTTCGGGGACAACCGCGAACACGAAGCGCGGCAGCCCGGCCGTCTCTGCCCAATTGGCAATTGCGGCAAAGCACTCCGGCGCCTCGCCGGGTCTCTCGGTCTTCGGCAGATCGGCGGTCCGGAAATTCCATTGCCGGCGCTGAAACACCACGCGGCCGACACGTAACCGCTCTCTGCGCGACCGGCCGGCCAAGTCACCGGCCAGGGCGAACAGCGCCTTGTGCAGGTGTCCTGCCATCGCGGTCAGCAGCGGTACACGAATGCTGCGCGCGGGCACGACCAGTTCGATACAGGTCGTCCCCTGTTCCACTTGGCATCCTGCCGCAGTGATCACCTTTCCGGCGTCCAGCCGCGAAGCCTGTCCGGGCAAGGTGATTTCAAGCAGGTCGGCACAGTCCGGCAGGTTGACGTTGGACCGCTGATAGGTCTCCGGCGGATCGCACATGACAGGCGTCGGGCCGGCCAGAATCCTGCCAAGATCGTCTTCGATCCCGGCATCCTTCGGCCGGAACGGTGCCGCAACATGCTGCCCGACCATGTAGATGCCCGGATGGGTTTCTCCGATCACGACCGAAAAATCGCCTGCCGCCACAGCATCGGCATCCCTGGCCATGACCATGATGTCGGGCGAGTGCACATTTCTCCATGGCAGCGTGGCAATCACGCGGTCCGGCGCCGGCAGCTGTTCGAAAAACGCTTGCAGCCCGACCGGCGCAAAGCAAAGCTCTCCTCGCTGCTCGCCGCCCAGTCCGCTGTCGGCAAATTGCTCGGCGGTGCTCCAAAGCTGCCGCAAATCGGCGCGCTGCCGCTTTACAATCGCGGAAACGACATCCCCGGCACCCGACAGCGCTTTCAGAAAAGTTAAGAACCCTGCGCTCCCGTCCGGTGCGACCGAGCCCAAAACCTCGCCGTAGGCGTCATCCAATGCCGCTGCAACCCGATCCACCAGACAGGTATAGGCCGACAGAAGCGGCGCCAGATCGCGGGTTATGCCGTCGGCGGTCGTGCGCGACAGCGTCAGATCCACCTTGCGTTGGGCATCCTCGTAGGTCGGAAACCGCCCGACATACATCGCACCCGCCTTCCGCTCCAGATCGACACCCCAACCCTGCGCCATCGCACCGACGCGGCCCAGCGTCTCGGCCCGCGCGGCACCGGTCAGGGTTTGCGCCTCGCGGCATATCCCGGCCAGTTCGCCCAACCGGGCCGACCACGTTTCAAGGCGCGGCGAGACCCGAAACGCGCCAACGCGATCCGCAAGCCAGTCCATCGGGTGTTTATGAACGGTGGGAACGACGATGTCGGTCACGATGACACCCTTTTCCAGCATCTTGGAGGCGAATCCCGACACCGGCAGGTCGGCCCGAATGACAGGATCTTCGGTCGCCTGGCGCCGGGCGATATCCTGTAAAAGTGCGATCTGCCCGGGTTTCAGCGCCACGCGACGATCGACAGGCACAATCACCGCATCCGGCGTCAGCGCCACACCGCTGTTCAATCGGACCGGCAGTGCCGCCTGTACCTGGGGATCCGCGGCAATCTGATCGGCGATACGCTGCACGAACCAGTGCTCGAAGAACACGCGCCGGTCGGCATCGGGGCGGGTGTCGATCACCTCGAAACAATCGCCCGATCCGTCCGCTGCGATCCTTCCCCAGCTCATCGGTCCGAAAAACGAACACGTGTCGTTCTTGGCGCACAGGCGCTGCATATACATCCAGTAGAGCCGCAATCTCTGACGGTTGCGGCTGTTGATCCGGCCCAGATCGCATTCGCTCAACCGTTGCACACGGTCCAGCGCATCCGGGTTCGAAAGCCCGATCGCTTCGGCGACAAGCTCATCCCGCGCCAACCCGACAAACGCCTCCTGGCAGACCGTCAGATCGGTTGAGAACCAATCCGTCAGCGCGCCTTCGTCCTGCGGATCGACCGGGCAGGCGCAGGTCTCCAGCCAAGCCAGCGGAAACCCGGCCGAGCGCATCCAGAAGGATGCTGACGCGGTCCAGCCAAGCGCGACATGGGGTTGAAGATCCGCGTGTTTCATTCCGTCTCAACCGCTCAACGCGACAGCCCGGATCTTGGCAAACTTGGCATAGGATCCGATATTTTCACGGACGAAGTCCTGCGTCACCGTGCCCGTGGCCAGCCGCGCGGCCGCGTCGAAATCGGCCGCCTGTATGCGTGCAAACCTGTGTTTCTGCGTGGGATCCGGCAGATATGCCGCAAAAAAACAGACCTCCTTCGGAAGGTCGGGCAACGCCGCGGCGGATGTGCCTTTCGCCGCGAATAGCGGCGCGATGTCGAATTCGGTTGCAACCGTGCGCGCGCGCCCGGTCCAGACCGGCATCCGGCCCTTCTCCAGCCCTGCAAGAATGGCAGCCCGATCGGGCACCGGCTCGTCCCAGACGCGTTCATCCAGATCGGCTGCAGCGCGCAAGACCTCGACCGCGGCGGTTTCGAGCTTTGCCACCGACGCCAGCGGTGCAATGTCCGCGCCGAACCGGCTCTGCCGCAACCAGGCCAGGATTTTCGCACACAGCCGGTAGACGAACGGCCCGTCGTCCAGCCAGCCGGTGTCATCATAATAGGCCTCGGCCACTTCGCGGATGTCGCAGCCGTGGGCAAGCAGAACACGATGCGTCAACGGAGCCCCCAACTCGACGGCGTTGATGAACGCGCTGACAACCCGGAACCGGTAGGAGGTCACAAACCATTCGGCATCCTTGAAATGGGCCTGATAATAGCGCGCGACCTCTGCCTCCTCGCCGGCAAATCCGGTCTTTGCCAGATCGTCGTCCAGCGTGCCGTTCCGAAGCGTGGCCTGCAAGTCCGGTTCCTGTAGGATCCTGCGCCAGACATTCCATGTGGTTTCCGCGGCCAGGCTCATGCGACGGTCTCCAGCACCTGCTTTCGCGTGCTGAACCGGCTTTCCGGACCATATGCCTTGTCCCAGATCGACATGGCGATCTCGAGATCGCGCATGATGAAGTCCTTGTCACCCTCCTCGCCCATGATCCGGGTATCGGGGTGATGCGCCTGCCCTTGGTATTCCAGAAAAACGCCACCCGGACGGCTGCGCGCCAGGACGTATTCCAGCATCTGCCAGACCTCGTCGGGAACCGGGCTGTCGTGCCAGTCGTGATACACGCCCTCATGCCAGCTTCCACCCGCCACATGGATGCTGACAATCCGATCAAGCGGGATCGTGTTCAGATAGTTCCGGGCCGAAAACCCATCCAGATTGATCGAGTTGGCGTAGATATTGTGCAGATCGACATGCAGATAAGTCCCGGATTTCTCGACCAGTCGGGCCAGAAATTCGGCCTCCTCCATCTCGCCACCCGGGCACGGCAGGTAGTAGGCCGCGTTTTCATGCGCCAGCGGCATGCCGTAATACTCCTGCAAGCGCCGGGCCCGATCGGCCAGCCGGTCAATTTCCGCGTGCGAAAATTGTACCGGGCTGCTCCAGATATCGAGCCAGGAGTCGTCTCCATAGAACATGTGATTGGCCACCCAGGGCGAGTTCAGCTTTTTAGCCAGTGGCACATGGCGGCGCACCGCCGGCGTCTCCTCCAGCGGGCCGAAACCGAAATCGCAACCATAGTTGGAATGGGCCACCAACGGGCATTTCCGGGCCAGGTCCTGCATCCGTTCGGCAAATCCCGGCAACATCAGATACGGCCCGTCGAGCGCACCCATGATGGAATCCAGCAGCACTTCGAACGCATCTACGTCACACTCATCAAACGGAAACCAGTCGAGGATTTCCGGGTTGTACTGAATGCCGATGCCCAACGGTTCCACGACCGGTGCCGGCTGCCGGGCGACAGCGGTTCGCGTCATATCCAGGTCGATGCTCATGCTGTCTGACTCCCAAACGCCTGTGTCAATGTGTCGGTCACGATGTTCAGATCGCCGTCCCCGGTCTGCCAGTTGCTCGCGGCAAGCCGGAAGCAAAAGCGACCCTTGTAGGTGGTCGGCGTCATGAACAGCCGGCCACTGCCGTTGATCCGCTGCAGCAGGTCGCGGTTCCGCGCATCCACCGTTTCGTCCTCATAGCTGCCGCGGAAACAGACGATGTTGAGCCGCGTCTCAGCCAGCCGCTCGAAATCCTGCGAGGCATCGATCCAGTCCGACAAGCGTCGTGCGAACCGGCAGTTATCCTCGAAAATCCGGCGAAACCCGGCCCGGCCATAGGCCTGCAAGCTTAGATACAGCGGCAGCGCCCGATAGCGCCGCGACTGTTCGACCGCGCGGTTCATGAACGCCGGCAGAGTGCCGTCCTTGGGCACATAGGGGGCGTCTGCGGAAAACGACATCTCCTGCCGGTCCATATGCCGCGAGAAGGCCAGCCCGCAGTCATAGGGCAGGTTGAGCCACTTATGCCCATCGACGGACAGGGAATCGGCCCGCTCCATCCCCGCGGCAAGATGCGCATACTCCGGCAACGACCGGGCGAAGGCACCGAATGCCCCATCGACATGCAGCCACGCCCCATGTCGTTCGCACAGATCGGCCACCTCTGGAAGCGCGTCAAAATCACCGGTGTTCACCGTGCCCGCGCTGGCCACAACAATCTTTTGCGTCCCGGGGCGGCTGGCCAGCGCCTCGGCCAAAGCTGCGGTGTCGACCGCTTCGCGGCCCGGAAGGCTCGGCACCTCGCAAAGGTTGCGCCGCCCCAGGCCAAGCGTACTCATCGCCTTGTGAATGCTGGTATGTGGGGTGCCCGCGAAAACCGTGATCCGAGGCGCGCCGGCAATCCCGTCCTCGGCAATGTCGTATCCTGCCTGCTGGCCGCACCATTGCCGCGCCCCGGCAAGGCAGGCCAGATTGGCCGCCGAGGTGCCCGTTACCAGAACGCCCGAAAGCTCGTCCCGCGGCAGAGCCAACAGGTCAAGCACCTGTGCCAGCGCCAACTCCTCGATATACGCGGCGATGGAATGCCGCTCGGTGGCCACGTTCTGATCCAGATACGGTACCAGAATATCGGCGGTCAGCGCCGCCGGGGTCACCCCGCCGGTGACAAACCCGAAATAGCGCGGCCCGGAGGACCGGCTGTGCTGGCCGCCATGGCTGCTCCAATACGTCTCCAGCGCCTCAAGCTCTCCCACGCCGGCCTCGGGCAGTGCCGGGAAGGTCGAGGGGCAGGCATGCCCCACGTCAACAACGGCGCCATCGGCATTGCCGCGCAGAAAACTGCGGCCAATTTCCAGCGCGCGGCGCTCGGCATCCAATGAATTGTCTGCAAACATGACGGCTCTTTCCTGTTGAACCGGTGTCCGACGCCGATGATCGTCGCGAATACTTTGAGAGGTCAGGCGAAGACGCGGCTTTCGACCACCTCGACATCGTCGAGATCGAAATCCTCAAACTCGTCGTCGGAACCGGCGGTAAAGACCTGTTCCAGCGCCGTATCCATCGCGTTGACGATTGTATCGACATTTTCGCGTGTGCAGATCAGCGCCGGGCTCAGAAGCAGGGTGTTGTTGTAGCCCGCGATGCTCCGGTTGGATGCGCCGATCAGAACCCCCTGATCGCGGCAGCCTTTCACGACCGCTCGAATATCCGCTTCCGCCACCGGCTCCTTGCTTGTGCGGTCCTTGACCAGTTCGATCCCTGCAAACAAGCCCAGACCGCGCACATCGCCGACCGCCTCGTGCCGGCCCATCAGCTGGTGCAGCGCCTGCTGCAGATACGCACCCACATCGCGGCTGTTGGCCAGCAGATCCTCGTCCTCGATGATCCGCATGTTTTCCAACGCCGCCGCGGGCCCGGCATGGCAGCCGCCATAGGTCGAGATATCGCGGAAAAAGTTCATCGGGTCGGCGGGATCGTCCTTGAACATGTCAAAGACCTTTTCGGTCGTCGCCACGCACGCAATCGCGGCATAGCCGGACGCCACGCCTTTCGCCATCGTCACGAAATCCGGGCGTATGCCGAATTGCTCATAGCCGAAAAACGTCCCCAGCCGGCCGAACCCGCACACCACCTCGTCGAGATGTAGCAGGATGTCGTACTTTTCGCAAATCTCCTGAACCCGCGGCCAGTACCCTTCGGGCGGAACAATCACACCGCCGCCGGCCGTCACGGTTTCCAGAACCAGCGCGCCCACGGTCTCGGGACCTTCGCGCAGGATCACCTCCTCGATCGCATCCGCAGCGCGAACGCCGAAATCCGCGTCGTCGCCGTTACCGCTGCGATAGGCCAGGCAATGCGGCACCTCGACAAACCCCGGCGTCATCGGTCCGTACTGATCGCTCCGCTCGCCCTGGCCTCCGCTCGACAGTGCCGTGATCGTCGTGCCGTGATAGTCCCGGTCGCGGAACAGGATCTTGTTCTTCTTTCCGCCATATTTGCTCTGCGAAATCTGCCGAACCATCTTGTAGACTTTTTCATTCGCCTCCGACCCGGAATTGGTCAGATAAAGCCGCGACAGGCCGGGCATCTTTTCCAGCAGCTTCTTGGCGAACTGCGCCCCGGGCACCGAACCGGCGGCGCCTGAATAGTAGTTGAGCGTGACCAGTTGTTCGCGCACCGCATCGGCAATGGATTCGCGGCCATAGCCGACATTCACGGTCCAGACGCCGCCCGAAACGGCATCCAGATACTCGTTGCCATCGGCATCCCAGATATGCATCCCCTTGCCGCGCACAAAAACCGGCGGGTCGGCGGACTCGAACACGCTGTGCTGCGTCAGGTGGTGCCAGACATGCCGGCGGTCGCTCTCCACAATGTCGTTGGCGAGGCTAAAATCTGATCCCATAATTCCCTCCCTAAAGCGTTTTTCGAAAAACCTGCGCGGCAGGTCTTTCGGAAAACGCGTTAAATACCGGTACCCCCACATGGCGCGCGTTCCTGCCTTTTACAGGTTTAAGGCGAACCGCACTCTGCCAAATACCGGATTCCAAACCTCAACTTACTCGCGAAGTCAACGATTCCATTCTGGCTCCGCGAGTATTTGCCGGGCCGGCCGGAGAACTGAGCTGGCGAACGCAAGCGGCTGAACGCGGATCCATCAATTTTGTCGCGCACTAAAGAAGCAGCCCGGTCCGTTCGATCAGTGCCGCCTCGCGGTCGCGCAGTTCGGTGTCGAAGGCTTCCACCGACAAATCCGCCGCCAGGCCCAGCTGCGCCATCGCGGGACGCGGATCGAACGGTCTTTCCAGATGTGCTGCACCCAGAATCCTGGCCTGGGCGTCGCTCAGCCCGAACACACCGTCCAGCATTTTCCGTAGCTGCCTCGGCTTCGCGACGTGGTTGGCGACATATCGGAACTGCCGCATCCGTTGCGTCCCGAATTTGCGCGGCACCTTGTAGGCGGGCTCGTTCGCCCGCTTCAGCAGCTTCAGTACGACATGCAGCGGCGTCAGCCCGTCAAAATGCAAAATCCGGGCTTCGGTAAGCTCGGCATAAGGGTCCGTATGGCGCTGGCCCGTGGCCGCGTCGATCGGGAAATGCACGCCCATGGTGAAATCCTCACCGGTTCGAGTGATGTCCTTGCCGTCGTGATAACCCGCCATCCCGGCATCCAGAAACCCGGCCCAGCGGCCATGGACGGCCTCGGCCAACGCGTCGTCCTCGATCACGCCGCGGAAACTGCCCGCAAAGATATCGCCGCCCTCGCCGCGACGCACCCGCTCGATGTTGCGAAGGCGCAGCGTCCTGGCCGCCGACGCCGCAAGCTCTGCCTCGAAATCCCCGACCGGATCCAGAAACTCGTCGGCATCCAGCTGCAGGACCCAGTGCAGGGAACGGTTCAGATAGACATCCGTCGCGTTGTATTTCTGTCGCGCCGTGTGCCGCAACGGCCGCGCGCCCCGGCTGCTCGCCGCCCAATAGGCGTCGTCGCAAACCGTCACGAAGCACCCTGGAACACCGGCCAGAGCGGTCTTTGCCTGCGCGTTCTCCCGGTCGAGATAGACATGCGCCTCGGCCGCACCCAGTGCCAGGTGGTGCGCCACCCAGGCCAGGATCAGCGGCGCGGGCTCGTCCATCGTGCCGACCACGCCCCATCGCAGCGATTGCACCATGACCTCTCCGATCTCCTCTGCGGTGAGGATGGCACAGCCGCCCGCCCGCGCAAGGCAGAAATCCGGCGGGCGCGGCGCAATGATTCTCGGCCTGCGTCAAAGGCGGTACATCTTACGGTAGTTATGTGATCACACCAGAAAAAGCTGTGATCACAAACCTGCGCTATTCGCCCCGGAATCCCGTTGCATACCGAAACTCTCTTTATTTCTCTGCGGCTTTCGTGCCAAATCACCGGCAACTTAACCAGCTATGGGACAGCTTCATGAACATTCATGAATATCAGGCCAAGGCGCTTTTGCGTGATTATGGCGCCCCGGTCAGCGATGGCCGCGTGGTGCTGCGCGCCGAAGACGCCAAAACCGCCGCAGGCCAGCTCGACGGTCCGCTTTGGGTGGTCAAGGCGCAGATTCACGCCGGCGGCCGCGGTAAGGGTCGCTTCATGGAGACCGACGCTGGCGACAAGGGCGGCGTCCGGCTGGCACGATCCGTCGAAGAGGCCGAGGCCGAGGCCAAGAAGATGCTGGGCCGCACCCTGGTCACGCATCAGACCGGGCCGGTTGGCAAGACGGTCAACCGCATCTATGTCGAGGACGGCAGCGGGATCGAGCGCGAGCTGTACCTGGCGCTGCTGGTCGACCGGGCGACCTCCCGCATCAGCTTTGTCTGCTCGACCGAGGGCGGCATGGACATCGAAGAGGTCGCTGCCGAGACGCCGGAAAAGATCCTCAGCTTCGCCGTCGACCCCGCGACCGGCTACCAGGGCTATCACGGCCGCCGCATCGCCTTCATGCTGGGGCTGCAGGGCAAGCAGATCAAGCAATGCGTGGCGCTGATGGGCACGCTTTACAAGCTCTTCACCGACAAGGATATGGAGATGCTGGAAATCAACCCGCTGATCGTCACCGACGGCGGGGACCTCAAATGCCTCGACGCCAAGATGGGCTTTGACGGCAACGCCATCTACCGTCATCCCGACATCGCCGAACTGCGCGACACGACCGAGGAAGACCCCAAGGAACTCGAGGCGTCGAAATACGACCTCAACTACATCGCGCTGGATGGCGAGATCGGATGTATGGTCAACGGCGCCGGGCTGGCCATGGCGACGATGGATATCATCAAGCTCTATGGGGCCGAGCCGGCCAACTTCCTCGACGTCGGCGGCGGCGCCACGAAGGAAAAGGTGACCGAGGCGTTCAAGATCATCACCAGCGACCCGAACGTCAAAGGCATCCTGGTCAACATCTTCGGCGGCATCATGCGTTGCGACATCATTGCCGAGGGCGTGGTCGCCGCGGTCAAGGAGGTCGGCCTGCAGGTGCCGTTGGTCGTGCGGCTGGAGGGCACCAATGTCGAAGAGGGCAAGCGGATCATCAACGAGTCGGACGTCGACGTGATCGCGGCGGACGACCTGAAGGATGGCGCCGAGAAGATCGTGAAGGCGGTCAAAGGATAATCGTAGGGCGGGGCTCACCCCGCCAATCCGGACGGTGGGGTGAATCCCGCCCTACGCAGGAGACATCGAATATGGCCGTACTCGTAGACGAAAACACCAAGGTGATCTGTCAGGGCTTCACCGGCTCTCAGGGCACTTTCCATTCCGAACAGGCGATCGCCTATGGCACCAAGATGGTCGGCGGCGTGACGCCGGGCAAGGGCGGGCAGACCCATCTCGACCTGCCGGTCTTCAACTCGGTGCACGAGGCTGTGGCAGAGACCGGCGCCAATGCCTCCGTCATCTACGTCCCGCCCCCCTTTGCCGCGGATTCGATCCTCGAAGCCATCGACGCGGAAATCCCGCTGGTGGTGGCGATCACCGAAGGCATCCCGGTGCTGGATATGATGACCGTCAAGCGCGCGCTCGAAGGCTCCGGCACCACGCTCGTCGGCCCCAACTGCCCCGGCGTGATCACACCCGACGCCTGCAAGATCGGCATCATGCCCGGCCATATCCACAAGCGCGGGTCCGTCGGCGTCGTCAGCCGGTCGGGCACGCTGACCTACGAGGCGGTCAAGCAGACCACCGATGTGGGCCTGGGCCAGTCGACCTGCGTCGGCATCGGCGGCGACCCGATCAAGGGGACCGAGCATCTCGACGTGCTGGAATGGTTCCTCGCCGATGACGAGACGCAGTCGATCATCATGATCGGCGAGATCGGCGGCAGCGCCGAGGAAGAGGCC
>JAAUYH010079906.1_pt1 | contig 50584 bp, 48 predicted proteins | sample 7278061 | NCBI WGS metagenome assembly JAAUYH01 (sample SAMN14350203, study PRJNA611818) | marine sediment metagenome | isolation source: surface marine sediment (0.6m) | place: French Polynesia: Moorea | collected 2018-08
CGACAATTCAGATATTCCTTTTCATAAAAAACTTGATAAACACATCCTCAGAATGTGTGCTTATTAACTTAATTTACTATAAAATGATAAATTGATTAAGCCTTTGTACTTAATAGGCCTTGGTTTTCTATAAATATCATATTATGGAGAAAGCACCTTCCAATCAGGAGCTGAATCCGTTGTCTGATAAGTAATCAAACAACGTTTCTATTATCAAGACGCTAATTTAGTTAGTACCTGCAGCAGCAGCTTTTCTATAAGAATCAGAAGTTCCCGTGACTACAGTTGTATTATTCCCGGGAGGAGTTTGATCATTCGTTCCCATCACATAAGCAATTACAGAACCCAATATTGATAGAACAATTGCCCCAGCAGCAATCCATTGATTATTCTTCAAAGCTTTCTTCAAATCCTCAACTTCTGACTTAAAACCATCAACAGTTGTTTTCGCAGCAGAAGCCTCTTTTCTAGCGGCTTCTGCTTTAGTTTCGGCATTTTCTACTTTGGTCTTTTCGCTTCCCAATTGACTCCGCAAAGCTTGAATCTCTGAAGCATTGTGATTCTGTGAAGCAGCAAGCGCAATCTGATTCATAGCAAGCCCTGCAATACGCATATGAGGATCATTCTCAATGAGATTATCTACAACCCTTTGTAAAGCTGCTTCGTCCAAACTATCAGAATTAGGTAGATTCTTTTTCAAAGCTGCAAAAATAGAATCTTTAATCAAATTAACAATATCAATAGAGCCGAGATTTATGTCTTCTATACTAAGGTCTTGTCTAATATCATTTTCGACATTTTTGGCTAAACTAACCCAATCTCCAGGATTGTAGGACGAAAGCCCATGAAATTCTCCTAAAAGTGTGGTTGCAAACTTCCCAATATCACTTTCAGACCATAAGATTTCATTTTGTTTCTTTAGATCTTGTATTTCTGCATCATATTTAGATAATGTGCTCTTAATATCCGTAATTGCAGTTTGAATCCCTTGGATTGTTTGAGCGTCCTGAGCACTACCTATAAAGTTATTCAACTTATCAGCAGTTTCCTGAGTTAGCTTACCATTATTGGCTAGTTGAGTAATAGTATCTTTTAAAGTATCTAATCCTTGTCTATATTGCTCTGAGACTTGAGATTGAATGTATTTGTCAAATTCAGGGAATTTGCCCTCTTGAATTTGATTGGTAATCACCTTAGTTAATTCATCTAAACTAGTTATCTTCTTGCCTTCTGATGTTTCTAAAATGCTCTCAATGTTTTGCAAAATTTGTTGTTGCTCACTAGTAAGAGTCTGTCCAGGGTTTACAACTATTTCTCCTGAATCGGACCTTTGAACTATCTCGCTTATTTGTTTCTGAACAATTCCGTTCACCTCATCTTCAAAAATCTCCTGAAAATTGCTAATTTGGCTGAATTCTCTTTTAATTTCGTTGATAGAAGATTCCAAGTTATTTACTTGCTCCTCTAAAAGCTGAAATACTGGAGCATTTGCAAAGTCATCGTTTCCATTGTGAACATCGACATAAGCATTATATTTTATATATTCCTCTTCATTAATTAAATCTAATTCTCTAGCATCTTCAATCAGTTGTGCTTGCAATTGACCCCTCCGTTCAATGGATCCTGCTAATTTATCTTCAGAATCAATTCTTTTCATAGAAGCATTTTCTTTAGAACTCCCAGCATCTTTGAGTTGGATATCAATATATTGAACAGCATGACAATCATCAAAATTCTTCTCTGTGAGGAAATCATGCTTTAAAGTATCTAACTTAAGATCATTCACTAAGACATAATTCTGGTTACCTTCTCTTAAATAGTTCCGAATAGAATTCCAATCATTTTCGAATTCTTTATATTTTCCAGCAGTTCCACCTGCAGAAGAATCTCTCAATTGATTGTATAGATCTATAGAAGTATTCAATTGCACAGATAAAAAGTCAAATGATGCTTTCAATTTTTTGTCAATACCCTCTCCATTTGTCGATATATAATCCATAAGATTTTGTTGTACTTTTTTAAGACTTTCTAGACTATCTAGGGCCTCAACACCTCTACAAATTTTCTGGAATTCAGATTGAAACTTAGCGTCAGGTTTAGTATTCTCTACCAATAAACCATTAAGACTACTTTTACCTACTTTGAAAACTTCATTAAATTGCTTCAAAAGCTGTTTATACTCACTAACAATTGGATTGTCTACGAAAATCGCTATTTGATGAGCTTCTAATTTACCCAAATTGTCATTAATAAGATTAATAGTTATATCTTTAGTTTCAAAATTATATTTTTCTAGAAAAGCAAAAACTTCATCTTTAAAATTCTTTAGCTTTTCTTTCTGTTTTTCCAAGCTTTTTATCTGCTCATCGGCATTTTGTTCTTCCAAACCATATTTATTAATTGATTTGTTCAGTATGTCAATCTGATCTTCAATCTGTTTTAACAAAAGAGGTGTTGTATTTTGCAAATCCACATGAGCCTTGGCAATTTCAGATAAAGGTTCCTGTCCTTCTCTAGCAGCATAAAGGCCACCTCCTCCTACTTTTTCTCCTTCAGCATTGTATTTAAGAGGAACTGACTGATTCCCCCCTTCTGGCATTCTATATAAGACAGTCTGTTTCCGTAATTGGTACATCAATTCATTACTACTAAAATTGTTAGGGCCTGTTTCTTTCCCTAGATACTGAATTTCTTTTCCACTTCCACTCTCTCTTTCGTCTTTATAAGCATACAAATATCCATTAACTACAGCGTATCCAGTTACAGTACTGCTAAATTTACTAACTTTATTTACTTCCTGCTCATACTTATCACCTAATGCCTCAGAAAGTTTTGGATCCTTCAATGAAGTGAATCTGTCAACAGCAGGAACAAGGCAATACTGCCCATTAAAGTATTCAAGATATTCTTCTTTTCCAAAAACTTTGTCAATTTCAGATTGATTAGAAGCTATTTCATTTTGCATCTCTGAAATAGCTTCTTTTAGTGAAGCAATTTCATTATCATCTGCAGACTTTTCTAATTTATCTTCCAAAGAGCGTTTTTCTGCTTTTAATTGCTGCCTCTTAGAGTTAAGAGGAGCAATTTCCTTCTGTAATGTTGTAATCTTTGAACCAGAATCAATAAAGTATTTTGTAGAATCCCTATCATCAGGAACATCAGAAACATTCAATCCTTTTTTTTGTACTTGAATTGTTTTTGAATGGCTCTTTACAAATTGCTTAACACTGTTTCCTGCTACTTCACGAATTCCCATATATCTCCTTAACTTATAAAATTAATAATTAACAACTAACTCTTATAAAAACGAAATTTATTCTTTTCTTAATAAAAATAATAACTATACGCAGATAATCCGTCAAGTCGTTTTAAAGATTATTTTGCCAAAAATTGATTATTAAAGTTCTCAATCTATTCAATGGTTCTGACTTTGGTTGAAGCTAGGAGGCATAGTTGTTAATCCACTGATAGAAGACGTATTGTTAACTGAAGAAGGAGAAAACATTTTAACCAAATTAGAAATCATTACCCCCAACGCAATGAATAACCCAGAACCCAGGCTAGCAATAAAAAATGGTTGCGCTTTCATAATTTGTGCCAATTGAGCTTTTAAAGTATTTAGTTGATTCTGAAACCCAGTATTTATAGAACTTGCAACTGATTTAACTTTTGAGTTTTCAGAGTTATTTTTTACCAATTCACCACTCAAACGCCTAAGAGAAGTTAATTCTCTCTCTAATTTATCAACAACCTGTTCCAGATTTTGCAGCTTTTGTTGAAGTAGATGAACTTTTTTGTCTTCTTCAGGATTTAAAATATCTAGAATTTCATTATAGATATGAAGCTTAGAACGGAGGATTGAATTTTCTAAATTTAGTCTTATAAAGTCATTCTCCCGTGAAATTTTCAGCAATTTTTCATAAATAGCTACTTGCCGATTATATAAGTCTTTTTGAGATTCATACTCTGCAGTTTTTTTCACATATATACTATTAAGAATCTCGGACATATTATCTCCCTCTGTTGTCGTTAAGTTCTTGTTACTTGGGAGATTTTTATGTTTAGCAATTTCAGAAAGTACCTTCGCACTAACTTCTTGATTATCTTCCAGGATATTTCCATTAAACTGATTAAATGAAATAGCCATCTTTTTCCAGAAGACAATTTCATTTTTCGCAGTAACAAACTTTTCTTTTTCAAGATTGCATAACTTCATAGAGTCACTTAACTTTTTCAATGTCTCTTGTGACTTCAGAAGAAAGTAAAATTTATCATAAACACCGCTATCTAAAGAAGTAAGTAATGCACAAACTTCCGTATACTTCAACTTCAACTCTTGGGGATCTCTAGTACCTGCCTCTGAAGCTCGAGCAAGTTTCTTAAAGTCATCTACCCAAGTACTAATAATTTCTCGATAAGTAGTAATATCATTAGCAGTTGATTCATCAAAATCAAGTTTTATTCCAAGTTCTTCTGGCAAAATTTTTATTATATCTTCGAATTCTTTTCGAAACTTTTCCATTTGAGAATTGTACTGACTGCTCAATTCAAGGTTTAACTCCTCTAATTCTTCTTGAGAAGTATTATGAAAAAAAGTTTTTTCATAATCAGTTAACCTCGAGTAGAAAGGCTCTAAAGTTTTTTCCCAATATTCATTTAAGCATTGAATCCCCTCTATATCTTTTTTCAGCTGATAATCTTCCCAAAAAGAAATAAAAGATTCATAATCAGAATCATTATAATCCCCCCAATAAGCATTAATTTCTATTTGGTTATCAGAAATTTCAGCACTTAAATTATTTCTCAACTTTTCAATTGCAGAACATAATACATGTTTGTCTTGGTGGAATAAAGTTTTATTCCAAACTTCAGCAAATTCACTACTAAGAGCATTGATATAATTTTGATACGAAATTAGGATTTCTTCATTTTTCGTCAAAAAATCTGAAAGATAGATTATTTTTTCATTAATTAAACCTTGAATAGCAAAAAGTTCTTTGGAGCTTATCCTGCGTAAATCACAAAAGGATTCTCCCCAATTGTATTGCTCTACTACATTTGTGAAAAGATAATTTGAATCTAGAGAAATTACTCCACTGTTTGAGGTTTTACATTGTGAGAAGCCACTGTTTACTATCGCAAGTACGGTCCTTAAAGAACTTAATTGATCTTGATAAAATTTCTTTTCTTCACACTTATTATCATAAATAGTACTAAGTATTTCAATTTTGTCATTAAATAACCCTTGTCCCATTAAAATTGATTGAGAGTAATTAGCAACTTTACTATCAAAATCATGAGGATTCTCTTTAGAACCTATTGAGCAGACCAATCTACCTTTTGCCATGTTTATTAAACGTCTAATCTCTTTAATATCATCTTCAAAAAAATTAGGTTGATCAACTTCAAAAGACTTTTTTTCCCTGTTAATTTCTGAAGCGAATTGAGAAAGATTAAAATTTTCAAGTTTTTGAATTACTCCCAAGGATTCTTCTTTCAAATTCCTCACTAGTTTTATTAAGCCTTCATAAGGATCCACATCAAAAAAGGTTGCTGCTTCGATCTTTTCTATAACCTTAGGCGGTAAACGATCCCGCTGGAATGATGGAATTATCTTCTTCAGCGCTTTTTGTCTTAGAGTCGGTAATTCAACTTGTCTTGAAGTAGATAATTCAACTGATCTCAACACAATGCTCAAAAAACCATAATTAAGTAAAAATTAATATTATGGTTTAAAGCTTAACGCTAGTTAAAGATAATTTATTTTAGATGAATGATGATTAAGTAGTAACAAATAATTAATATTTGATTAGCGAATATGAAAAAAAACTGAAAGCTGCGTATACATGCGTAAAAGAGTGAAATATATAGTTGAACCTGAGAACTTAATATTATTAATAAAAAATAAGCCCTCGATCAATTAGTACTACTTTGCTGAACACATTACTGTGCTTATACATGTAGCCTATCAAACAGGTAATCTACCTGTGATCTTACCTGGTTAACCCAGTGAGAGATCTTATCTTGAGGTGGGCTTCACGCTTAGATGCTTTCAGCGTTTATCCGCTCCCCACATAGCTACCCTGCGTTTGCCCCTGGCGGAACAACAGGTACACTAGAGGTGAGTCCTTCCCGGTCCTCTCGTACTAAGGAAGAATCCTCTCAAATCTCTTACGGGCGTGCCGGATATGGACCGAACTGTCTCACGACGTTCTGAACCCAGCTCACGTACCGCTTTAATTGGCGAACAGCCAAACCCTTGGGACGTACTACCGCCCCAGGATGCGATGAGCCGACATCGAGGTGCCGAACCTTCCCGTCGATATGGACTCTCGGGGAAGACTAGCCTGTTATCCCTATGGTAACTTTTATCCGATGAGCGACGGCCTTTCCATGCGGAACCGTCGGATCACTAAAGCCTACTTTCGTACCTGCTCGAGATGTCTCTCTCACAGTCAAGCTCCCTTATGCTTTTGCACTCAATGGTTGATTTCCAAACAACCTGAGGGAACCTTTGCACGCCTCCGTTACTATTTGGGAGGCGACCGCCCCAGTCAAACTGCCCGACAGGAACTGTCTTTTGTCCAGATTCATGGAACAAAGTTAGAACGAAGTTTCAAGAAGAGTGGTATCTCACCGTTCCCTCCATCCAAGCCGAAACTTGAATCTCAAAGGGTCCCACCTATCCTGCGCATCTTAAAACCGCGCCCAATTCCAGCCTACAGTAAAGCTCAATAGGGTCTTTCTGTCCTGGCACGCCTAGTCCGCATCTTCACAGACATGTCAATTTCGCCGAGTCTCTCTCCGAGACAGTTTCCAGATCGTTACGCCATTCATGCGGGTCAGAACTTACCTGACAAGGAATTTCGCTACCTTAGGACCGTTATAGTTACGGCCGCCGTTCACTGGGGCTTGGGTCGCTAGCTTCGGGTTACCCCTAACCAACTTCCGTGACCTTCCAGCACTGGGCAGGCGTCAGCTCCTATACATCCTCTTTCGAGTTAGCAGGAACCTGTGTTTTTGGTAAACAGTCGCCTGGAACTATTCTCTGCGACCTACCATTGCTCATAAACGCAAGTTTCAATCACAATAATAGGCACTCCTTCTCCCAAAGTTACGGAGTCATTTTGCCGAGTTCCTTAGAGAGAGTTATCTCGCGCACCTTAGTATACTCAACTTACCCACCTGTGTCGGTTTACGGTACGGGTGATTAAAACCTAACATCGCCGATTTTCTTGGCAGCTTAGTATCATCATCGTCCTGGCCGTAGCCAGTTCCCATAACGCCTCAATTAAACATTCTTGCGGTTTTGCCTACAAGAACTATCTACACGCTTAGAAGGAAATCCAATAATCCTCGATAATTAACTTACTGCGTCCCGACTATGGTCAAACAGTTTTTCATCAGTACAGGAATATCAACCTGTTATCCATCGACTACGCCTTTCGGCCTCGCCTTAGGTCCCGACTTACCCCACGCGGACGAACCTGCCATGGGAACCCTTAGGTTTTCGGTGCGTTGGATTCTCACCAACGTTTTCGCTACTCATGCCGACATTCTCACTTCTGCTTCGTCCACAACTTCTTACGATATTGCTTCACACTACAACAGAACGCTCCCCTACCAATTACGATAGTAATTCCACAGCTTCGGTATGTAACATAGCCCCATAAATTTTCGGCGCAGAGTCGCTCGACCAGTGAGCTATTACGCACTCTTTAAAGGATGGCTGCTTCTAAGCAAACCTCTTGGCTGTCTTAGCAACTCCACCTCCTTTACCACTTAGTTACAATTTAGGGACCTTAGCTGGTGGTCTGGGCTGTTTCCCTCTTGGCAATGAAGCTTATCCCCCACTGCCTCACTAGCTAAGAAACACTACACTGGAATTCGGAGTTTAACTCGATTTGGTACAGATTTCTCCGCCCGCACCGAAATAGTGCTCTACCTCCAGTAAGCTTTGTCTTAACGCTGTACCTCAATACATTTCGGGGAGAACCAGCTAGCTCTGCGTTCGATTGGCATTTCACCCCTAACCACAACTCATCCGCTAAATTTTCAACTTTAGTCGGTTCGGTCCTCCACTTGATTTTACTCAAGCTTCAACCTGGCCATGGTTAGATCACGCAGGTTCGGGTCTATACCCAGCGACTCAACGCGCTATTCGCACTCGGTTTCCCTACGGCTCCAACTATTAACGTTTTAACCTTGCCACTGAATATAACTCGCCGGCTCATTCTTCAACAGGAACGCCATCACCCATGCAAGCATAGGGCTCTGACAGATTGTAAGCACACAGTTTCATGTTCTATTTCACTCCCCTCCCGGGGTTCTTTTCACCTTTCCATCACTGTACTTGTTCACTATCGGTTATCAACAGTATTTAGCCTTACGGGATGGTTCCCGCAGCTTCACACAGGATTTCACGTGCCCCGTGCTACTCAGGTACCGCTAGGCATAAAAAACTTACCGCTTACAGGACTGTCACCTTCTTTGGTTAACCTTTCAAGTTATTCAGCTAAATTTTTTATTACCATATCGCGGTCCTACAACCCCCTAGAAATTCTAGGGTTTGGGCTATTCCGCTTTCGATCGCCTCTACTAACGGAATCTCATTCGATTTCTTTTCCTCTGGTTACTAAGATGTTTCAATTCACCAGGTTCCCTTCATATACCTATGTATTCAGTATATGATGACTGAAAATGACTTCAGACGGGTTTCCCCATTCGGAAATCTGTGGATCGACACTTATTAGCAGCTCCCCACAGCTTATCGCAACTTTTTGCGTCCTTCATCGGCTGTTGATACCAAGGTATCCACTATGCGCTCTTAGTAGCTTAAATGTTTATTAACAAATATTGAAATTAACAAATTAGACTAGACTTTAGAAATCAAGAAAATGATTTCTAAATATTTCACAAAATTTATACGCAGCTTTCAGTTTTCAGATCTGAAAACAAAACAACTAATAGTTAAAACACCATTTATATTGAGTTTGTTATTTCAGCTCTGAAGATGATATTGAAAATCACAATAAAAGTCAACAGATATTTTTAAAAATTTTCAAAACTATCAAAATTAAAATAAAAGGGCATTAAATATTCTGAGTCTCGACATTCTATAAAAGTCACAGAGAAATCAACTCCTGAAAACATTATAAAAGTATTACAAAAGCAAGAAAAACAAAAAAACTGTAGTAAAAACTTTAGTCTATTAATTAGGTACAAATAACTGTTTTTAACATCATCGTCATGAATGAAATATTTGACTCAATAAAGCTTATGAATGCAAAGCTAGACTCCATAATATCTTTATTGGACGTTCTTGTAAGGAAATCCGACTTAGTAAACGATGAAGATGATGAAACTACAGAAGTAAATCAAAAAATTCAAATAAAACAATTAAATAGTCTTAGTGCGAAGCAGCGTGAGCAGCGTTAGACCCAGTATATCCCTTTTCTTTTTCTATCGATTTTATTGATTCGTAAAGATAATCAGACAAAGCTCTTAGCTCTTCTTCTGTTCCAATAAGCGGCGGCATTACTTTGTGATAAGGGTTTTCCTCAGGTGATTTCTGCATTACCAAAAGTAATTGATAGATTGACTCAGAATCTCTACCTGATAAACGTTTGCTTAAAGATCTATAGCCATCCATAGTATGACAACTCATACATTGACCAACAAACATTTGTTCTCCTAGGGAAGAATCCTTCGGTTTAAATCTCATCTCTTTAGTAAAACTTCTTTCTAAAGGCTGCTCCATCGTTGCCTTCAAAGGAACTCCATTTGAAAACATAAAATCTCTTATCACATAAGGTTTTCTGAGCATTTCTCTTGTGTACTCGAAAGAAGTAACAAAAATAGCAATACTTGCCAAAAGAATTGCAGATTTCCTAATTGTGAATTCTCTAGGATTTAAATAAGCGCTTACAAAAAAGGCTAAACCCGTTGTTACAGTTGCAACTAAACATAGTAAAGCAATTCTACTCACAACCATCATATTTCCTTGGGCTGCAGCTCCTACTCCACCTGAGATACCAGAAAGTAGGCTTTCCATTATAGGACCAGGCAGAACGCTAAAGTACCACAGTAAGGACAAGCCTAATAGTACATAAACTGGTACTAACCAAGAGCTAGTATAAGCAAGTAATTCTTTTCGAAACTTACTTTTTTCATCCATTTTACTAATTACGAATGTTGCATATATTCCAGCACAAGCAATACAGACCAAAGTTCTTACTATTAAAGAAGGCCAAAAACCTGGATTGAAGTATCCTTGAAAGAAACTCCCGCTTTCAGCCCATCCACCAGGAGTAAGCATGAAGGTCAAAATTCCGTTTATAGTAAAAAGGCTAAGCCAAGCAGTTACTGCATATATCCACCCAACAGCTTGATGCGTAGCGGGTTTCATTCTTTCCCATCCGTAGTAATAGAAAATCAAAGAAATTATCTCGACAAGAAATACTGCCCATTCCGCGGCCCAAACAAAGGTAAATAAGCGGATTAAAGATGCGGTTGCTTGAGGACTAATTAGACCAATTGCCCACCAAATACCAACTCCTGAAATTGCACCAAAAACATTGGTAAGAATTAGAAAGAACTTCGAAAATTTCTTTAGAAAATCGATTACATCATCTCTATTATTTTTTCTTGCCCATGCCTCTGTAACCGGGAGAAATATACCCCCACCAACTGCAAAATGAGAAATTAAAACGTGAAAAGTAGCAATTAATCCAATAACCCATCCGGGCCCAACTCCACCAACAATCCAGGCAGGATAATCCATAACAATACCTTTATTTTATATATATCTAAGTATTAGCATGTATAAATTATATGTGAAACCTACTAATTTACCTCACTGAAATTCGCCATTTTCTCGAATATCTATGGGAAATACCAACATTAGAATGGTTTATACAGATATCAAAAAATTAAAAACGGATTCAAAGCTAAATAAACACGTGAATGAGTTTTGCTTATTAAACTCTTTTTTCAATAAAAATCCTAGAAACTACTTATTTTCATTTCAGAGATTGCTGGATTCGTTGGAACCTGGAGAACCAAACTAATTACTGTTTGTCCAGCCTTAGGATACAGTGGGTCATCTCCATTAAAGACTTGCAATTCTCCAGGTTTTGTTATTAAAAATAAGGGGATTGCAGACTCTCCATTCAAAGTTTGAAAATCATTATAGGTAAACTCTTTGCTTAAAGTGGTTTTTTTAATAGTTGCTCCCTTCTCAAAATGCTCTTGAAGAAAATTATAATTAACACGACGATTGAACAAAGGTCTTCCTCTCAAATGCTGAGGAACAGTTTCTTTTAAATTACTGCCCTTATCTTGAGGAGATAATTGAAAGGTTTGAGAACGACCAAAAGTCTCTGACAGATTAATGCAAGATAGGGAGTTCATTTCATCGTTAGAAGTTAGAGCTAAAACTCTTCCTATATCAGAAACATCAACTTGGTCCAACAAGTGCTCTGAAAGAATATTGGCGTAAAAAGCGGGCAACTCCTCCATTTTAGCTTCAGTTATATTTTCTCGATTAGTATCAACGAGCAAAACTTTAAAGCCTTCATTTTTAATTGATTTAGCAATCATGCGAGACACCCCATGAGCACCAATTATCATGACACCTTGAGGGTTAGCTTTAGCCAAGCCAAAACTTCTAGCTAAAAAAGGTGCAAGCAAACCATAAACAACAACGGTTCCAACAATAATCAAGAAAGTATAAGAAACCATTAAATCAGCACCTACATAGCCAACCTCAGTTAACCTAAGTGCAAAAAGAGAAGAAACTGCAGCCGCAACTATCCCTCGAGGATACAAAGATGAAATAAATAATTTCTCTTTCCAGGTCAAAGTTGTGTTTAGAGTTGAAAGTAAAACTGTTATCGGCCTAATAACAAAAATCAATATGGAAAGGAAAAGAAAGCTATTTGTAATATCCAAGTTGACAAAATTGCTCAATTTGAGGCGAGACGCAAGCAACATGAATAATATGGAGATGAGAATTACACTAAGAGTCTCTTTAAAATCGGTAATTTGTTTAATCGAGACTATTCTTTGATTAGCCAAAACTATACCCATAACAGTAACGGTAAAAAGACCCGATTCTGGTTGAATAATATTAGAGAACGTAAAAGCTCCAATAACTATCATTAAAGAGACTGGATTTTGAAGAAAGTCTGGAATCCAGAAACGTTTGAGAAGAAGAACAAAAACACCTGCCGCTAAAAATCCCAAGAGACTTCCGGTAGCAGCCGTTTTAATAATAATTTCAAATATCGATAAAAAAGTCGATTGGTAAAATCCACCACCAATAATAATTTCAAATACCAATACAGCAAGAATTGCACCAATGGGATCTACCATTATGCCTTCCCATTTGAGAATTGAACCGACTCTACCAACTGGACGTATATGACGTAGAAGAGGCATTATAACGGTTGGTCCCGAAACCGACAAAACAGCACCCAACAGAGTTGCAATGGGAGGATCAACTTTTAAGAAATAATAGGCAGCAAAACTGCTCACAACCCAAGTAATCAAAAGCCCAATACTAATTAATGAAAAAATCACTCTGCCGACTTGCCTTAATTCTGCAAGTCTCAGACTCAATCCACCTTCAAAGAGTATTATTGCAACTGAGATCGACACTATAGGCAACAACTGATCACCAAGAAGTTTATCCGGCTCAATGAAACCGGTTAGAGGTCCAGCAACAAAACCAAAAAATAAAAGCAACAAAATTGAAGGTGTTCTCAACCTCCAAGCTATCCATTGAGCTGCTATACCAATAACAAAAACACAGCTCAAGCCAATTAAGTAATACTCTTCTGTCAAACCGATCGACTTCTATTTACATAAGATCCAACTTACCACGATTTAACTAATAGCTAGAAGCTTTTTGTATTTTTTCAAAAGTTTCTTCTGAGAAACTAGCCTCCAAAGGCTCCTTAGAAGCTATTGTTCCAGGCATTTTGCGACCAACAGCAACACTCGGAGCAATATAAAAGCCAACTTCCTGAAGTCCTTTCCTCACTTTATTAGAGGCGGTATATGTTATTAACAAACCACCAGGAGCCAAAAGCTCATAGAAAAATTTCAGGACTTTCTCCCTAGACCATAGATCAGGAGATGTTTTAGGACTAAAAGGATCGTAAAAAATAAGATCAAAACTCTGATGAATTTTAGGCAAAACTAAAAGCAAATCGTCAATGATCAAGTTCAGAGAAAAATCTTTAGCTTCGATTTGATTTCCTTCATTCAAAACATTTTTGAGTTGTACAAATTTACCTTTTAAAGGCTCTTGCCAAGGATAATAGCCAATCGCTTCTATTACTTTTCTATCTTTTTCAACCGCTACACATTCTAAGAACTTCTGCTTTACTGAATTCCCATTATCTTTTTTAGAAGTGTTTTCTACTTCTCTCAGCACATCCAAAGTCGCTATTAAGTTATAACCCAATCCAAATGGTAAATCTAAAAGATTTATTCGGCTTTTCTTTTGAATTATTGACCTTGCAACCTCTGCAAATTTATAACGTGCCTCCGTGTAGGAACCAATTAAACTATGATGATGTTCTCCTGTTTCAGGGTCATATATTGTTGGAGAACCATCTTTGGTTTTAACAAATTCAATCAAAAGAATAAAGCTCCAACATATACTGTAATACTGAGATTAGTTTACTAATTAAATTTATAAGATCCTAGCTTTGGAGTTTAATTAGAGATCCAAATTTTGCTCCTTCTGAACCAAGAGATCCATTACCGGTGGGTTCACTGGTTGATTAGTTCTTTGTTGCACAAATAACTTTGGTTCTTTTTTATCTTTTCCGAGATTGTTTTCACCATCATATTTTTCCAAAGAATTATCTTTTTCCGCGGAATCAGTTTTCTTTGTCAAAGCATTGAATAAATACGAGAAAGGATTTTTGAAAAGATTCCATGAGTCTGAAGAGGTTTCCTGCTTTTTCTTTTGCTCAATGTTCATGAAAAATCACTCCATTATTCATAAAATTTCAGTCCCAAATGTTAAATTCCCTAACATTCTCTTCACAAAAATATAAAGCGGGTAATCTCGGGATTATTTGTCTGAGGTTAATTTAAAACTAAGGCTATAAGCCATTTTCAAAAGAAGGAAAGACCTTGAGTCAAACTCGATGAGTCAAACTCAATTTCAAATTCAACGAGACTTAGTTTAGTGAAAGTAAAATACCTAAACAAATATTCATCTTGAGAATTTCTCAGTCTCTATCTTCTTAAGTAAATCAGAAATAGACATAGTACCCAAGTCTCCTTTTCTCCTCTCTCGAACCGAAACTTGTTCGGTTTCTAACTCTTTGTCACCAATAATAATCATATAGGGCACTTGTTCCAATTGAGCGTCTCTGATTTTTGCATTTACTTTTTCAGCACGTTCATCGACCTTAGCTCTAATCTTGAACTCTCTGAGCGTTTGAGAAATTTTATGGCAATATTCATTATGACGATCGGCAATCGGCAACATAGCAACTTGTGTTTGACATAACCAAAAAGGAAAAGCCCCTGAATAATGCTCTATTAATAAAGCTGTAAAACGCTCTAAACTACCGAAAATTGCTCTATGAAGCATAACCGGCTTTTCGGTTGTCCCTTCATGAGTTGTATATTTAAGATCGAAACGGTTTGGCAAGTTGAAATCAACTTGAATTGTTGCCCCTTGCCAAGAACGACCCAAAGCATCTTTAAGTTTAAAATCGATTTTAGGTCCGTAAAAAGCACCATCACCTTCATTCAATTCGTAGTTAAGTTGCTTTTCATCCAGAGCCTTTTTAAGAGAATCTTCTGCCATATCCCAGATAGAATCATCTCCAATACGCTCACTCGGCCGGGTGGAAAGTTCAGCAGAGTACTCCAAGTCAAACTTAGAATAAGTTTGATCGATCAAGTCGATTATCGAACAAACTTCATCAACTAGTTGAACTGGGGCACAAAAGACATGTGCATCATCTTGAGTAAAGCCTCTCACTCGAGCGAGACCATGCAAAGCACCGGATCTCTCAAAGCGATAAACAGTACCCATTTCGGCATACCGAATGGGTAATTCTCGATAACTATGACGACGCGAATTGAAAATCAAGACATGAAAAGGACAATTCATCGGCTTCAGAATATATTCCTGCTCATCAATGGGCTTCATCTGAAACATATTTTCTTCATAGAACTCAGTATGTCCAGAAGTATCCCAAAGTTCACGTCGAGCAATATGCGGAGTATAAATCAATTCATAGCCATTGAATTCATGAAGATCCTTCCAGAATTCTTCAATTCGAGCACGTAAAAAAGAAAGTTTTGGATGCCAAAAAATAAGTCCGGGACCTGCATCCTCGTGAGTTGAAAAGAGCTCGTGCTGACGAGATAATTTTCTGTGATCTCGCTTTTCTGCTTCTTCAATTTTATGAAGGTATTCATCTAAATCTTTCTTACTCCACCACGCAGTCCCATAAACTCGCTGAAGAGACTCTTTTGTTTCATCCGCTTGCCAGTATGCACTAGACACGGAAAGTAATTTAAATGCCTTAATAAATTTACTATTAGGAATGTGCGGCCCCCTACAAAGATCGCTCCAAATCATCGTATTCTCACCATCAAAAAGTCCATACTGTGTTGGACTCTCATTTTTATATTTTTCAAGAAGTTCAGCTTTAAATTTCTCTCCTTGTTTTAAAAAATCATTTATCTGAATATCGGGCGTTTCTACTTTAAGCCTTACAAAATCGACAGAAGAATCAATCAATTTCTGCATTTCCAATTCAATCTTGGTTAAATCATCAGCGGACAGGTTAATCCCAGGGATGTAGAAATCATAATAAAACCCATCTTGAATGGTCGGGCCAATTGCAATCTTCGCCTGTGGATACAAATTTTGAACGGCAGCTGCAAGAATATGGGCAGTGCTGTGTCGCAAGAACTCTAAGCTGTCAGAATCTTTTTTAGTTATTATTTTTACTTTGTCGCCATCTTTCAATTCAGTCTTTAAGTCTACGTACTCATCATTAACATTCAACCCAACTGAATCTTTGAATAATCTTTCCCCAATAGACTTTGCTAAATCTTGCCCAGTGGAACCTTCATTTAACTTTTTAATAGAATTATCGGGAAGTCGAACTGATATTTCGGACATGGCAATCTAATGTTTTTGTAGCGAATATTCTATCAGTAGTTATATATTGAAAATAACTTTTACACCCCATCCTTTTCCTTAAACTCATCAGAGGGCTTGTGGTTCATACCAGGTCAACTAGCATTTCTTCAATTTGGTACAAACTAAGCTTGTCGTGTGCAATTAATTTATTTGCAGCATCACAGACCCGGAGATCAGCTTCATACTTATTGCTCAATTGTTTAATCAATGGTGCAGTGTAAACTCCCTCTGAGACTTGCCCACCAAGCTCAGAATGGACTTCATCAAGAGTTTTCCCCTTAGCTAGACTATATCCAGCTCTATAGTTTCTACTCAAGGGGCTACTGCAGGTAATATACAAATCCCCTAGCCCTGCAACTGAAAAGACAGTTTCCCTTTTACCACCCATCAAGTCAACCAAATGAGACAATTCCGAAACCGCTCTAGTCAACATTGCTCCTTTTCCGCTTGTCCCAAGGCTTAGACCATCCCAAGCACCCGCGATTAAGGCAATAACATTTTTTGCAGCTCCTGCAATCTCAACCCCAACTATATCGTCGGTTATTTCAGTTTTAAAATTCGGAACATGAAAACAATCAGCGATGGTCTGAGCGGATTCCATATTTTTCGAAGCAATAACAGTTTTCATTGGCTTGGCTAGTGCAGCTTCTGCCGAAAGATTTGGCCCAGAAAGAGCGGCAATATCACAATCAATAGTCTCACTCCAAATCTCAGACATCCTTTTAACAGAACCTACTGACAACCCTTTAGTTACTGAAAGGAAAAGAGGGATTTTGGATTCTATAACCTTTATACTTTGAGACAAAGTTTTTACGGCTTCCGATGGAACAGCACAAATCAACAAATCAATATCTATTAAAGACTCTTGAAGTGAGCTAGTTAAATTAACAGCTTCTGGTAAATTCAACTCCACAGGTTTAGTAAATCTTCCAATTCTTTTTGTATGTTGAACGAAATCATCCGATCGAGACCACAAATTAATTGAATGACCACTTAGAGCAAGCAGATGAGAGAGAACTGTCCCCCAACTACCAGCACCCAAGATAGAGATTTTTTTAGACTCTCCCATTGTTAAATCAATTTAAGCCTATAGTCAATTATCTATTCAAACGTTTCACTGTGTTTCACGAAAAACAAACTCAAAAATCAATAGTCATAACCATTTTTCCTCAAATGGATTGATGGCTCATTTTGTGCTGAATTCAATAAATTACCACCGAGAACTTTTCCAAAAATTTGCACATGGTCACCGGTTGTATCGGCAGATGATTGAAATTCACACTCGAGATAAGACACCGCTTCACTCAAATATTGAATCTTATTTTCTGTTTCAGAAGTATCTATTCCTTCAAACTTAGCTTTTCCTACGCCTTTATAAAATGAGCCAATCATCTTTGCGTTTTCTTTACCCATTACGTTAACAACAAAGTATTTAGACTCTTTGATTAACTCTAACCCTTTTCGGTCTTTCTTTATAGCAACGCTAATCATTGGAGGATCAAAAGAACATTGTTGAATCCATGACATTAACATGCCGTCAGGCTCATTCAGTTCATTATTATGAAAGGTTACTATAAAAAGTCCACTCGGAATGCGCCCAAGGGATAAACCAATTTGCTCTTTAATATCGGACATTTTTTATTTGCTCATTGAGTAATTGAGAGAAATACAATTTTAAACTTTTATAGCTTTTTTAGTACGTCTCTATAACGTTTTTAGTTTTTCTTCAACTAATGCAGCTAAACAATCAATAAAGATATTGGAATTATTCAAGCCTGGGACTCTTAACAAATCTACATTCCTCTCCTCAGCTAACTCCTTAAATTCAATTCCAATCTCGTGAATAGTTTCCACATGATCGCTAACAAAGCTTATTGGCACAACCACAATCTTAGTACCGGGAGAGGCTTCCTCAATCAATTTATCGGTATAAGGTTCTAGCCACTGCCCCTTACCAAAACGGCTCTGAAAACAGATTGTATACTTTTGGCCTGGAAAAGCCTTCATAATACCGTCTACTGAAGCTGTAACTTCAGAGGAGTAAGGATCTCCTTTATCAACGTAACTTTGTGGTATTCCGTGAGCGCTAAAGAAAAGTTGGAAAGGCTCATTAATATGTTTGATTTTCGCCTTAATTCTTTGCTGCCAAGCCTGAATGAACAACGGATGAGTAGCAAAACTCTCAACAATATTCAATTTTGTATCAGGGAAAAATTCATTGACAAAGCATTCAATCTTCTCAATACTAGTTTTACTAGTGGTAGTCGAATATTGAGGGAATAGCGGAACTACAGCCACAGAATCCAAATTTGGATTAAACTCATTAATTCGCAATTTAAGATCCTCAGCATTGGGTTTTCCACAATTCATAAAAATGAAAGTTTTAAGGCCAATTTTTTGTTCAAGCAATTCTGCTTGTATCTGAGTAATCTCGACCAACGGTGACTTACCACCAATATCTTGATAAAGCTTTTTAGAAAAAGGTAATCTTTTTTTTACAATTATTTTGGCAAGTACTTTCTGAAACCATTTTAAAAACCATGGCAACTGAATAACATTGGGATCTCCCAATAAATCAAGCAAGAAAGTTTCCACTTCATCTAAATTTCTTGGGCCACCCAGGTTACACAAAATAACCGCTTTATCTTTTGTTTTATATTTCATCTCTCATTTGAAACTGCAAACAATCCACAATATTAAATATTTTAGAGAATAAATCTTTCGGCTTTCAGCTCCTCTAAAGCATTTGCTGCCACTATCATTTCATCAGTATTAGTTGTTTCTGTTCCCAGTTTACGAACAACAATACTAGCCGCTAAATTACCCAGTGCAGCACACATTGGCAAATCCAAACCAGCAGCAAGGGAAACTGAAACACAAGCAGAAACGGTATCTCCAGCACCGGTAACGTCAAAGACCTCGGCTTTATTGAAAGCTGGTACCAATTGTGTAGAAGAAGACTCAAACAAGGCCATACCATTAGCACCACGCGTAACCAAAAAGCTATCCACATTCGGCAACTTTTCTTTAAGATCTTTCCTGACCTGTATTAAATCATTTTGACTATCAAACCCAACCTCTTTTTCTAAAAACTTTTCTGTATCAGGCTGATTGGGAGTAATCAAAAAAGCCCCATTGAATCTGTCAAAAGCTGTAGAAGGATCCACCACCACTTTTATATTTAAATTAATTACCTCTCTGATTACTTCTTCAGACAAAACCCCGAGAGTATAGTCAGAAAGAAGAATAACATCCACATCCTCAGAAACAGCCCTTATCCTATCCAATAAAGAGAGCCCTTCCTCTTTGGACACAGTTTTTCTACTCAATTTATCTATTCGCAAAACCTGTTGAGTTGACGAGGTACCCGCATGACTCAGGTTACTCCCTTGATTTGTAGATAGAATCCTTGTTTTTAAAGTAGTTGGTTTATTACTTAAAGTTAAGAGTTCTGGTTCAATATTATTTTTCTTACAAATGTCCGTCATCACAGAAGCAGCATCGTCTTCACCAACCGTACCAATCAAACACACTTCGGCACCAAGATGAGCAGCATTAATAGCAGCATTTGCAGCTCCACCAAGTCGATAGTAATTATCTTTGTATTCAAGTATTAATACTGGAGCCTCTCTAGAGATTCTCTCTGGATAGCCAATCACATATTCATCCAAAATCACATCACCTAACACTGCTATTTTAGGTTTAGCTTTTTTTAGGCTAGTGATTGAATTTTTTAAATTTTCACTTAATAAATCTATAGTCTCAGACATATTCCAAAATCAGTTCACCAGCAAATCTCAGTTGAGAAACTGAATAACAACTTCTGCAGCTGGATCACTCACCATATTTAATTCTGTATTTGCTAACTGTCTTTTCTTATCATTTCCAGCCTTAATTTGCTTAACTTCTTCAAACATAATTTTGTTTTGTGCATGTAAAGAAGAATAAGTTTGCTTCATATCACTCAACTGAATAAGGCTTTTTGTAATATTACAACCATTCAGAAAAAACCCCCGCCAAGTCTGGAGAGCAACTCCAAAAACTAATAAAAAAACTCCAATGTGTTTAATTATTTCCAGACGGTGCTTCATATAAATTTTTAAAGTATCTTTTTTGAAAATATATAGAGATGAGGTAAAAAATAGGACGGCAATCATTCATCCGGGTTCCCCAACTTATCACAATATTTACTTATTACTTATTTATCTAACAAATGATTGAGCCCTAAATTTCAGTTAAATGATTTCTGCTAAAGATTTTTTGTGGATTTTTACTGGGTTAAACCTCGGCATTACTTCAGCGGCAGTTCTTAATCCTGAAATTCCATAATTCTTATGAAGGTTCACACCAGCATTCAAAAAACCTAAAACTGTTCCATTAACATTCGCTGCCATTGTAGTTTCATCTCCCAAAGTGAAAGTATGAGTAGATTTCTTTCCTTCGTATGTAAAACCAGTTATTTTAACGTTTGTTGAAACTGGTTTTTGAGGATTTCTGGTGTCCACAATTCCTCCAACAGTAACTTTATCTGCATCACAGATTCCAGCCATTTCCAACATGATATCGTCAGCGTGCTCCATATCAACAAGCTCCAATATTCCATTTCTATCCTCAAGTTCCTTATCAATTTGTTCCTCTGTCATTTGGGAAACTTTCTCCACATTAAAGTTCTTCAGGTGCGCTATATCTTCTCTTATAGTTGCTCTATATGCTTTCCAGTTGGAGATACCCACTCCAAAAGTTATTTTCACAGATTCAATTTCCACAAATGATTGAGCAGCAACAGCAGCGGCGGAGGTCAACATTCCTGGAGTTGCACCACAACCTGTGAGATACAGTATGTTTTTTTCCTGCAATTGACTATTAAATTCAGAAAGCATCTTTACAGCTTTTGTTCTTTTTAAAGCATCAACAATGACTCCATTGAATTCTGATTGATTAATTATTTCCTTTGTAATATTAGGAATAAACTCATTTGGCAGATTGGGTAATGCATAAAAAATTGCATCGATTTTAGTCGAATTTCTTTCCAGAAATTCGGAAATGGATTTACTTGATTGAACAGAATTCTCTATTGCAGCAATACTTTTAGCTCTTAGAGAATTTACTATCAACTGCTCATCATTCAAACCATTTTCATCAAAAACATATCCGGATTGGTCAACCATCGCAACTAAATTTGCAGCTTGCCTTTTCTTCAAAAGCTTAACCATTTCAATTCCCAAGCCACCGGCTCCAAATATTGCTAATTTGGGAAGTTCAGATTTTAAAGATACTGTTGCCATTTCTAGTAAGCCTTATTAAATTCATGTATATTCAACTATTTTAGGACATTTAAATCATTATCATTAAGCTCAAAACTCGTTCGTTGTTATAAATCCAATCATTAAATTAATTTATAGAACATCTCAATATCCATTATTCACTAGAGAAATAACCTATTACACGAATAAAGCTTTACAGAATTTGTAAGTTTTGGGATCTTCTTATTGCAAATAATTCTCAATTAGTGCAGAATTATTATCTTCTTTATTGCGAAATATTCTCAATTGACAACTAGTGTTTCAAGTTATAAATCCCACATTAGCTAGCATTGTTAATTTTCCTCAATCTACTCAGACTTCAAAAGTAAAGCAAGCCTCCTCTCTTCAGTTTACGAGTTCTGGAAACAAATTGGGAGTTAGAACTTTATACGTAAATCCAAAACGAGTTCAATCCGAAGCATTATCCACTTCTTTATTCAGTACTTTACAAGCCCTCGGGGAAATATTTTTAGGTTTCGCAGAAAATACCGGTATTTCAATGGTTTTCGTATTGAATAGTGCCGTTGAATTTTTAGGAGCTTCATTATTATCTATAGACAGTTTTTTCAGAAGGATCGGCCTAAACTTCAACCTTCACATAGATAAGTTAATGGCGCTAGTTCAAACCTCAATTGCGGGACTTATAGTTGCAGAATTAATAATGAAGTTCAAGGGCTCACAAAGAATACTGAAAAACATTGATTTTATAAATAAGCTTTCCTCAAAAAGCAAAACTGTCGCTCAAAAAATCGCCAAAGGTTTAGGACTTCCAGTCAATAAATTATTGAATATTGCCAAAGTTGGTTTTGGAGCAAGTTCATTATTGCTCGCTTTAAAGAAATCTACCCTTTCCCAAAACATGATCGATCCCCAACAAAGGAGTGGATTCTTAAGCTCTGCTTTGATAGATGTTTTGTGCAGTTTAGAGACTTTATTGCTCTTCATTCCAGAAGAAAATGCTTTTGCAGATATTATTGAAAAAATTTACTTAGCCTTCTCTTCATCTAAACTCCTTTCAGAAGCAATCCCCAAGATTTTTGGGAAAGGCAACTGAAACATTTCAAAGCAATCCCTACATTCTTTCCGGAGCAGTAATCAAAAGAGTTTCAAGACCGGTCTTCAGAATCCTTTGAAAAGCTCTAATTAAAGATAAACGAGCCAAAGTCAAAGTCTTATTCTCATAATCTAAAACCCTACAATGAGAGTAAAAGCTATGAAATAAGTTAGCCAAATCAATTAAATAATGGGCGACACCACTAGGGTTTAAATTATCGGCCGAACGCTGAATTTCATCATTAAAGAAACTCAGTTTCAAAATTAAGTTTTTAGTTGCTTGAATCTCTTGTTCCGAAAGTTTTTCATCAAAGCACTTATTAAAAATCTCTTCACTTTCCACTGCATTATCTATTTCGTCAATAGAGCAAATTGCCTCCTCTCCATCGACCTGTGAAGTAGTTGCATTGCGTAAGATACTACAAGCTCTAGCATGTGCATATTGCACGTAAAATACCGGATTTTGATCATCAGTTCTCAGAGCTAAATCCAAGTCAAAAGCCAAACGATTATTCACATGACTTAACAAAAGGAAGAAGCGAAAGGCGTCCGGACCAACTTTTTCTAGAACTTCTTCAATAGTTATTAATGTGCCCTGCCTTTTGGACATCTTCAGCTCCTGTCCATTTTCAACCAAGCTAACAAATTGAATGAAAAGAATTTGAAATTTATCTGGATTATTACCAAGTGCCTTAAGAGCAACTTGCATGCTCACTTCTTGTCCCTGATGATCGGCTCCCCACAGATTCAATGCTTCTTCATATCTTTCAAATTTGTTAAGGTGGTAGGCAATATCTCCAGCAAGATAGGTGGCTCTTCCATCGGATTTAACTAATACACGATCTCTTTCATCGCCTAAATCAGTTGACTTAAACCATAAAGCTTCATCCTTGGAGTAAGTTAAATTTGCTTCTTTAAGCTTATTCAAAGCACCGGTTAATTTACCATTGTTATGTAAATCATTTTTTTCACTAATCCATCGATCAAAATTCACTTTTAACGAAGATAGAACTTTCTTTTGTTTTTCTAGAATTTTATTCTTTACGAGCTCTGTGAGTTCATCAAAACTGAGTCCTTCCTTCAAATCTTTTGTGTATGGCTCAACCAATTCAGGAGGATACTGGTCACTTTGAGATGGTTCTTTTGAATATAAACTCCAAGCGGTTTGACCTAGTTTTTGTATTTGTTCTCCAGCATCATTGATATAGAATTCAGTTCCAACTTGCCTACCGGTTGCTTTTACAATTGATGCCAAAGCGCTCCCAACAACGGCTCCCCTACCATGACCCATATGTAAATCACCGGTAGGATTTGCTGAAACGTACTCAATTAAGATAGGTGCTTTATCTGTGTTTTTCTCAATTAGTTCATCTTTATTCAAAGACTTAACTAACTCGTTAAAACCTTTATTGGTAAGGGTAAAATTAACGAATCCTGGTGGAGCAACCTCGATCGAGTATATATCAGACAATTTTTCTTCTAAATTATTTTTAATTTGATTGGCTATTAGAATAGGTGCTTTCTTCAAAACCTTGGCAAATGCCAAGGAGCAAGTTGTTGAAAAATCTCCGTATGATGAACTTTTGGAGGCATCAACTTGTATTGCTTTTAAGTTTTCTTCAGTTAATTCAGGAAACTCTGACTTTAAAATTATTTGAATTTCTTCTTTGATTTTCTTTTGTAATAACATGAAAAAGCCTATCGCAATATCCGCATCAATCAGTCGTTAATACAATACTGATGGTGCATCTAATAAGGAAGTAATACTTACCCCATGAATTTCAACTCAAATTCGGGAACTATCAATATTAAATCATAAGCTCATTAAGGACTAAGTTAGTCTAAAACTAGCCAAAGTATCTATAGAAAAAAGGAAGTTAGCAAGTTAAAGTGTTTGTACGATGAAGAAATTAGTCATTAGTTACTGTTTTTTATTAATCTTTACTAACAATCCACTGCTTGCCAATAATAAAGTAGTTGATGTAATCAGTGAAGAAATTGGATATTCAATAAAAAAACATCTCCCTAATAACCAAAACTACAGAATTAATTTCCCTTCCTTTCTCGAAGATAGTAAAGAAACAGCAGAGCAAGTTGATGTTTTTTTTCCTTCAAGCGCTGGTGATACAAAAATAGTTGCACAAGTATGGTTAACTACAAATAGTGGCCTCAAACTGCTTGCAATACCAATTTATTTGCAATAACTTCATAGAAAAATTATTTTGCTAAATTATCCTCGATTGACTAAAGTAAGAGCGAATTTTTCATATATATTCTTCAAAAACTTCTTCACTGAAACTCTCTGAGTAATATTCTCTAGTTTCTGAAATTTGACCACTCGCAACAGGAAATGCTGTATCAGAAATATAAGAATAGGGTCTATGAACATCACCAAGCAATTCATTATCCACGTGTGCGGCCGCACCACCTATTGCACCATTCACAGCTCCTCTACCTACATCTTTTCCATCAATAGCATTTGTTAAAGCCCCTGTAACGGCTCCAGCTAAAATCCTTTCACCTAAATTATCTCCAACAGCAGAACCTATAACATTCCCTAAATCATAAGGTTTCAGGTCTCTATCAGATATAATCTCACCAACAACAGCTCCTACAATTCCACTGTTACCAAGGTATCCAAGGCCATAGCCATTGAGTATTGAGCCATATCCACCTCTAGGATAAGGGTAGCCTGGAATATAGACTTGCTGACCTCCCCAATAACCTCCATGGTGCGAAGAAATCTCTTGATGGTGATACTCTTCATGATGGTACTCTTCACCAGTAGACGATCCATTGTAATCATCTTCAGGGTATCCGTATTCATCACCGTAGCTTCCACCTTCTACTCCTTCATCTGAGCTATATGGACCAACGGGATCTTCTCCTGAGTATCCACCTGACTGAGCTACTCCATCTCTGGCTCGTGAAGATCCACTGCCTGGGCGGCCGCTGGGAGGGACTCCATAATTACCGTCGTAAAGATCCTGATAAGTCAATCCTCGCTCTTGTAATTGTTCTTGGAATCGTATCTCTTCTGCAGAACCCGGGCGAAAAGCCGTTCTTTGATTGTATTGTCCTGAGGCGATTCTATCCACTCCTCTATTAAATAATTGATCGTCTGCTGAAAGCTGCCCCGCTGAAGTATTAGTAGAAAATCGTCCAGTTGTATCAATCCTAAAACTGTCATTAATTTCATATCCCCCATCAGTTGGATTGAAAACGTTTCCTACTGTTCCAAATCTTTCAGGAACATCAGTTGTTGGAACAACTGTTTCTGCAGCACCCACAATTGCAGCTCTATCTATTTCAGATGCAGCCCTATTCATTTCATTAATTTGTTCTTGAGTTAAAGGCTTAAACCGTGTTGAATCATCAATAGTTAGCTGCGAAGGATCACTTCCAAACGGTTGTCCACTGGGAGTTGTTGTAGGAAAAACTCTATCCTGATTTCTTTGTTCAATAAAATTCAACTGATCATCTCTAATATCAGGTCCACCACTATAGACATGATTCAAGATATCTTCGTCTGATACAAATCTTGGAAATATAGTTTCAGCAGAACCAATTGAAGCAGCTCTTTCAAAGGCTTCAATTTGATCTTGAGTTAAAGGCTTAAACCGTGTTGAATCATCAATAGTTAGCTGCGAAGGATCACTTCCAAACGGTTGTCCATTGGGTGGTGAAGGTATTCGAATTGGTACAAGCCCAGTTCCATACTCATTACCACGTCCTCCATCCGGTTCAGAGAAGGAACGCTCAAACTCATTTCCTACAGTTGGATTCCGGGAAGGTTGAGCTTGCGAATGAGAAGATAAAGTAAATTCAACAAAGTTTATAGGAATATATTGAAAAATAAATTGGCTGGCAAGAAATAATGTGAATAAGCTCTTAAAACTATTTAAAGATTTCATATTTTGAAACCAAAGATATATGCACTAATTATTAAATGCCCTGGGATGGTTATTTATATATTTAAAGCCCACCAAATAGATTAAAAATGACTCAATATATTTTGTTAATTGTTAAGCCATCTTTTTTTTCGCTTTTTTAGTAAAAGAACCCATAGTTTCAGGATTTTTTACAGGGTTTTCCTGCTCTTCCTTTTTCTCGATATCTAAAGAAAAAGTTTTAGAAGGTAATAATTTGAGAGCTTTTGAGTCTGATAAAGAATCTAATAAGCCGCCTTCAAGAAGTTGCTCTTTTAACTCTTTGGATCTTTCTTCAATTTCAAAAGCGAAAGATTCTAAATTTTTTGCCGATAACTGAATTCTCAAATATTCTCTATTCAATTGTTTAACATTTTCTCTCAATTCAAGAGAATTCTCTAAAAATCCTCTTACTTTCATCAAAGAGAGTTCAATGGAATATTTTCTTTTCAGATCTTCAACATTGGTCCAATTGAATTTTGTAAGACCCAAAGAATTTAAGATTAAGAGTTCTAGCTCTTGCAAAGAAATCTCAATTTTGTTGTTTTTATCTAGAATACCCTGAAATTTTAGATTCATTGTTATTACAAATTTGGACTTGATTCCTAATACAATATGTTTTATTTGTATTCTTTTGATTAAGAGAATTGACAAATTCGGATATCCCTAAAAACAAAAATCAGTTATCTGTTAGCTGAGTAAATTCAATGCTTCCATCAATAGTTTCTTCTGAAATCCCCGGTCCAAATTCTAAACAGTTAGCGCAACGTCTTCAAAGAGTTGAATCCCCTGGTCTAACTTACCTCTCTGCTGATTTCCCTATCTTCTGGGAAAAATCTTCCGAAACAAACATTTGGGATGTTGATGGGAACTGTTTTTTAGATTTAAATTCGGCTTTTGGGGTTTCAGGAATTGGGCACTGTAATGACTCGGTAATCGAAGCTATTACCATTCAAGCCAAGGAATTAATACACGGAATGGGAGACGTTCACCCACCCAAAATAAAAGTTGAATTCATGGAAAAGCTTTTAGATTTATTTCCTCCTCAATTGGATCAAGCAATATTGTCTTGCAATGGATCTGATGCTTGTGAATCCGCCTTAAAAACAGCACAAGTTTACACCAAAAAGCCGGGAGTAATTGCCTTTGAATACGGTTATCATGGGCTGGGTTACGGAGCTTTGGATTTAACACACAAGCCTCATTTTAGAAGCAAATTCACCGAACGATTAACCGAATATACCTTTCACGTTCCCTATCCAAACTCATACAGAAATGGCTCAAGTGCTGGTGAACAATCATTGAATTTTATAAAAGAAGTCTTTCACAAAAATAAAGAACTGATTGGCTCTGTAATCATAGAACCGATTCAAGGAAGAGGAGGAGTAATAGTTCCCCCAACAGGATTTTTGAAAGACTTAAAAGAGTTTTGCGAAGAGAATAACTTACTTTTAATATTTGATGAAATTTACACCGGATTCTGCCGTACCGGAAAGATGTTTGCCTTTGAGGAAGAAGATGTTTTACCTGACATTATCTGTGTTGGAAAAACTATTGGCGGTGGATTACCTCTTTCTGCCTGTATAACTAGTTCAGAAATAATGAATTCTTGGGACAAATCGAACGGTGAAGCAATTCATACTAGTACTTTTTTAGGTAATCCGTTAGTTTGTGCAGCAGGATTAGCCGTAATTGAAGATTTGCAAAAAAATAATTGGCATCAAAAGAATAAAGAACTAGGAGAGTATTTAAAAAACAAACTAACGGAATTAAACTGCGAATTTATAGGAGAAGTTAGAGGAAAGGGTTTAATGCTCGGAATGGAATTAGTTAAAGACAAACATAATAAAGAGCCCTTTCCTCAACTGGCAGAACACTTAATGGTTGAATCCTTGAAGAAAGGCTTAATAGTTTTAACCTGCGGAAGTCAGGGCCATACGTTATCTTTTTCACCTCCATTTACGATTACAAAAGAAGAAATTGATTTTGCTGTTAACGAATTTAGTGAGATTCTGAAAACATTTATTCAGCAGAATCAGGAAGATAATCTATAAAAGATGGATCCATACTTTGGTTCAGGAATTGGCTTTTTTTGATCTAATGCAGTAGACAACCAGGCTTCTTTCGCCTTCAAAGCTTCTTCCAATGCTTTTATAGGTGTTTCTCCAAAGGCGGAGCAAAACTCCAGATCGGGTATATCAGCTATATATCCTTGATCTTCTTCGCTATAAAATATATTTATATGATAGTCTTTCTTCATTTTTCCTCTTCCATACTTAAATTGTAACGATTTATTAAATTCAACAGTTGTTTGACCTGATAAGGTTTGGCCTTTCCTTTGTAGTTTTGAAGATTTAATAGCTCTTTAATATCTTTGTGTTGGAAAATATGATGACTACCATTGATTCTACAAAGTTCAAAACCAAAAGCCTCTGCCAAATTAGATAAATCAGCAAAGCTTACATTCTTAGAACCTTGAAGAATTGAAAGTAATATTTTTTTCTTCTTTCCCATTGCCAATTAATTGTCTCTCGTTTTCAAGACAATTTCACCTCCCTTTACGATTGCAAAAGAAGAAATTGATTTTGCTGTTAACGAATTTAGTGAGATTCTGAGAATTTATAAGCTTGAAAGCAACACCACCTTTTCTTTAGCTCACTAAATTATTTCACTTTGCAATCTACTTGAAGTTTTTGTGGAAGATAAACAGCTTTAACTTGGCCAGGGAGAACAGTCCTTTCAGGCATTAAAGATCTTTTCTGAGGCACTGTAAAAATGTGGGTATTGGCAAAGTTATTTAATTGAGTAGCTCTAAAATAAATGGAGTTTGTTCTATGTACAGCATTAAAACCGCCCTCTGTAGAGACAAGTTCAAATCCTTGGACAGGAGATATTAGACCTAGACTCCTGCCAATTGTATAAAATGCTTTTTGAGTATTAGACCCGACTAACTTGTAAGAAGAAGCATTTACAGAACATCCTCCAATTAATTTTTCACTCGAAGAAACTACAATTTTATGAAACAGATCACTGCAAATTAATACTACTTGCAAACTTACATTATTCTTCCTTATTGGCTTAATCCAGGACTGAGTTTTGCCTCCTGTACAGTCTGACTTATCGGGAGCATTTACAAGGGGAAAAGTAATTGTTTTTGGTTTTATTTCTCTTTGAGATGTTCCTTTAGCTTGCTTCTCTTGGACATGAGTGACTGGTGAAGGAGAGTAAGATTGAGAAACAGGCTTAAATTCCTTAGCGAAGGCTTGATTATGAAATCCAGACAAAGTAAAGACAGCCGCAGACAAGGTTGCACAGGTATTTCGAAAGATAGGTCTCATAATTCAATTTGCTCAGCTAAGATACTATCAAATCTACAAATAAATTCAATTAATCAGACGAACTGGTTTGTGAAAATTCTTTAATTATTTTCAGGTGCAAAAGCTAAGTTTTCTTATCTAAAATTTGTTTTTAATCTTTTGCCAAGTTCTTGCAAAGTTGTACAATTTAGTCTTTAGGCTTCATTGAACATGTTAAGGAAAATCTTAGCGGTATCATTATTTTCTTAACATTATCGTGCTGTGGCATTTTCGGAACACCTATAGTCAAAGAAGAACTGTTTGACGAAGCAGGATCAACATACCAAAAAACGGTATTTTGAAAAACTCTTGTACCTTGCAGCCGCCATGATCTACTAGTTGAATTTACGTCAGCCGGGTTTTGGCTAAACTGAGCAAGTTTAAGGTTCCAGAAAGGTTTCTTAGCATATTTCACTTCGAGTGGGCACCTTGCGCCTTCGGGCTCTTTACCAGCATTCCCCCAATACATCTCTATAACGGGGAATCTGTTTTTGCAATCATAGGCTGCTCTAAAAGTTATACCCTCGTAATTATATTTCTTGATTGTTGGGTAAGAGGGGGAACCTTTTTTACATATATTCTCATAGACCGGTACATCCACATAACCTTTTTGGGGGAATCGCAAATCTTTTGCGATTCCTTTTGTTTGTTGCTTATTTAAAGTTTGATGGTTTGGCTTAAATCGTGGAGGAAAGTTAACACGATTGGCAAGAGCTGCACTTCCTGATTCTATTGCAAGAAAGCTCGCAAGCAAAGTAGCTTTAACAATTGGAATTTTCATAGGAAATTAGAATGAATACAGTAGAGCATAACTATCACAAATCTAGAAAATCAATCAATTAAAGATTGTTAATGGTTTTTAGAAGTGTTTTTATGATTTCAGCCTCCGCCCAAGCTCCTCTCCTAATAATCCATATTCATCTTTAGAACCAATAATCTCATCAATAATAAGCATATCTGAACTTTGATCGCCTAAAGCAGCAATTAGCTTTAGTTCTTTAGAATTAATTGACTCTGCATAAGCAGCAAAAGGGGTTTGACACCCTCCGTCAATGAATTCCAAGGCGGCTCTTTCAGCACCAACTAAAATTTTAGTTTCTTTGTGATTTATTTCTTCTAATGCTTCCAATAACTCTGGCTTATTATCAATACTGTTTTGACAAACTTGTACAGCAAGGGCTCCTTGTCCGGGTGAGGGGATACAGACTTCACAACTGAGAACTTCATCCACCAGTTCTTGCAAACCCAATCTCTTAAGCCCCGCAAAAGCTAAAACACCGGCAGACAGATTATTTACTCCATCTTTTATTTTCCTAATTCTCGTCTCCACATTCCCTCTCAAAGGAAAGAACTGAAAATCAGGTCTCAAATGCCTTAACTGAGAAATCCTTCTTAAACTGCTTGTTCCAATAACACTGTTCATTGGTAATTTTAAAATTGATTTTGTTGAAGATACTCGTTCGTTAAACACCACACAATCCCAAGGATCTTCTCTTTTAGTAATTGCTTTTATTGGAAGTTGAGGATTGATTTTGGTTGGTAAGTCTTTCAAAGAATGCACCGCAAGATCAATCTCTCCTTTAAGCAAAGCCTCTTCAAGCTCAGCAGTGAATAAACCTTTATCTCCAACTTTGTGAAGAGCTCTATCTAAAACTTGATCTCCTTTGGTGTCAATATGAACAATTTCACAATCCAAATTAACTAATTTACTTTTCACCCATTCACTCTGGGTCAGCGCCAAACGAGATTTTCTACTTCCAATTTTTATTTTCAAGATAATTGCCTTTTAAAATAATTTCTTAACTATTTTTAACGAGATGTGAAATTCAGCCGATTTAAGACGTTTAAGTTTCAGGATAATAATTTACTCCTATTTTAAAACCATATAAAACTCATTGATACTTTAAGCGTTAGGTAGCCAATTATGACTGGTCCTAATTACAACAACATAAACAATCCAGCAGCTGCAGCATATTGGACCCACCAACTATCCGCTGCTTCGGCTGCTGGTAATTCTAATCGTCAATTCGCAGAAAACGAACAAGGGGCAGTGGCCTCGGATTCAACATCAGGTGCTGACCAGGCCACAAAGTCTTCTCAAGGCAAAGAAACTGCATTTTTTAATAGGGCAGATAGCTCTTATGTAAATAAACCAAGTGATAGTTCATTCCGACTAGGCTTCGGAGGTCCAACAGAAAGAGATCCTGTTTTGCATACAGAATTTAGAATTGTTAGCAATCCTCCCCCTCCAAAAGAACTAGTAAACAAACTAAAAGAATTAAAAATTGCAAATTACAACCAAGCTTCTCAAAAAGCAATAAAAATAAAGAATCCTAAGAATCTACTTCCATTCAATTCACCACCTCCAAAAGCCAAAGAAGTGACAAATCATCTTGTAGAAGCGGAAGTTGCAAATGCTGAATGGGAATTAAAACAAAAGAAAAAAGATGAAGATTGGAGAAAAAAAGCTGAAAGAAACACTCTAGGTTTTTTAAGCAAAATGGAACAGTTTATTGCTCGAATCGAGAACATAACAACTTTCACACCTACAACTCAAGCAGTTTGAGATAAATTTCCACGGGAATCCCCTAAAATCATTAATTAATTAACGGCTTCTTTATTCCGTGGCAAAAGATATCTGTGGTGGATCCTTTTTACAATTCATATATTTCACCCCTGGATAACCTAGTGGGTTCTCCAGCAATTGGCTCTTCAAAAGAGCTGCAAACGAGCCAAATTTTAAAAGAAGGACCTAATTCTTTCCAGAATACTTTAAAAAAGTTTTTACAAGCTCAACCAAATACATCTCTTGACGAAAACTCAACTTCACAAAAACCTTCAGCAGGTTGTCACCCGGTTAAACCTTTCAACTGCAATTCCGATAAAGCGGTAAAAGAAAGTCGAGAGAATATTCAAAAGGCAATCAAATCTACAATTCAGAATATAACAAACGCGGATACTCCAGGTTATAGAAGAATATTGCCTTATCTAGACAGCAATGGAAATCCAATTATTGACGAAACACCGGGCAAGCTTGAAAAAACCGATTGGCATTTAGACCTTGCAATTGCCGGTGATGGAAAAGGTTTTAAGTTAGCAAATGGACAATATACTCGTGATGGAAGATTTAAGTTTGATAATAAAGGAAGGATGGTAACTGTAGACAAAGAAATTCCACTGGAAGTTTGTTACAAAGATGGGGCCCCCGTTGATTGGAGTATGAAAGAACTGAATATAGACTTCAACGGTAAAGTTACAGACAAACTCAATGGCAAGGAGCTCGGTTACTTAGAAGTTAACCTAAAACCCAAAGGCAAAGTAATGCAACACTATGTAGAACAATCAAACGTGAATCTTCCAATTGAGTTTATGGGTTTATCTCAAAAGAACAACTTACTAACATTAACCAACAACTTATTCACAACGGGTATTAGATTGAATAATGAAGCGGTACAAATACTACTAAGAAATCTATAAAGCTAGGGAAAACCCTTCAATTCCTTATATAACAGACTAAATATAAAGCAAGTAACGGATTTTCACTTTCTCCAAATGAGGATTAAATATCTTAGGTTTGGGAAATTTTTCTATGCAATTCGGCGCCTTAATAAACGATCTTCAAGTCAAATCAGGAAAAGCTTTTTCTGAACTTGAAGTTGTCACCAAAAATATCACCAACGCTACAACACCAGGATATAAAGCTGAAAGGCCAATTTCTTTTGATGACATAATAGACGATTCGAGAACTCAGAGGAATATGGAAGCTGGGAAATTAAGCATAACCAATAGACCAAACGATGTTTCATTGGAGGGAAAAGGTTTTTTTGTTCTTTTAGATAATAACGATGAAACTGTTTTAACAAGAAATCTCAACTTAGGAACCGATAAAGATGGTTATTTAAAATCGGGAGAAAATTTAGTTTTTCCAAAAGTAAAAGTACCTGAAGGATTCTCGGATTTGGAGATAGCCGTTGATGGTTCTGTTTTGGGAAAAAGACCGGATGGAAGCCAAATAAAAATAACGGATTTACAAGTTGTTAATTATCCTGCAGCAGACAAATTAGACTTTGATGGCTCTGTTTACAAACCAACCGACGAAGCGGGTAAATCACTACATGTCTGTTTGGGGCCAACTTCCCAAACCAGAGTAAGACAAGGGGCTTTAGAAGGTTCTAATGTAAATGGACCTAAGGAGTTTGCAATTTTCAGACAGATGAATCAAAAGATATCGACGTACGCGAGGATAACTCAACTGCTAAATACAAGTCAAAGAGAGTACGTAAGAACACTAACTGGCGCACTAGGATAAGGGGTTTAGAAAATGTCATCAGGAACAGCAAACAATCTCAACAATACAATTCCTCAATACAATCCAAACCAATTTGGTACCATTGGATTGGCTAACTCTGGTTATTTTAACGGTCTTGGGGCATATCCTCTGGGAGGATTTGGCGCAACAGGGGGAAATACTGATGGTAATTTTGACTCTCTGTTAAGCTCGCTAAATTCAAGTGGAACGTTTGGACCAGGTCTATTTAACAACTTCGGCCCTGCAGGAACAAACCCAAACGCAATTTCAATAGCAACAGAAGCATCCAGTTCAGCAACGAGCGCTTTACTGAACAAAATATCACCACTTGATTTGCCTCCAGAATCTTTATATTCAAGTTCTGTTTTCGGTGGGTTATCTTCTGGGATGTCTTTCCTTGATTCTCTAAGTACTATGTCTCAAGGAATAGCTGGTTTATTTGGTACTAGCAGTGACTTTGCTAGATATGCATACTCCGTTGGTCCTGTCCTCGGGGCAATAAGTGGGGTTGTGGGAATTACACAAGGCCTCAGAGCAGTCTTCAACACTCCAATTGCCCAACCAAGGTCTTCACAAGATGCAGTTAGAGATTATTTTGCACCCGAAGAACCATTAGAAGCTTAAGCAAAAACTAAATACTCTTGACTATCCATTCTCTAATTAAGCTTAATTCCTCATAAGGATCGATCGTATGTGCTTTGGGATATTTCTCAAACCTCACTTTCAATCCAAGCTGTCTTAAGAAATCAACTCCTTGGTTTACACGTTTAATTGGAATTAGATCATCATATTGACCATGAGTAATTAATATATTTTGCAATTTAGCTTTTGCACTCAAATCCTCTTCAATTGCTAGCGGATTAAACAAATACCCACTGATACCACAAATACCAGCAAAAACCTTGGGATATCTTAAGCAAAGCTCCAAACTCATGACACAACCTTGAGAAAACCCAAAAAGAAAAACATCATTTATACTCGTTCCCTGTTCTTGTATTTCTTCAAGAGTCTCCCACAAAAGATCTCTACTTCTTTTTACAGATTGTATTTCCAGATCTGATAATCTATTCTTAATTTTACCCTCTGGGATTTTGTACCACGAATAACCTTCATAATATTGATCAGGGGCATCAAGAAATAGATAATTGAGTTCAGGTAAATTTAAAGTCTTTGGCAACCATTTATATCCATTAGAACTATCACCCAAACCATGAAGAACAATCATCAATTTATCTGAATCTTTATTCTTTGAATAAACAAATTTATTGCTTAAAGAATTAATTTGCATAGCTAATTGCCTTCAATTGAGAAACAAATCGATTTAACAATAGCTTATTTAACTTGTTCTTAGTTTTAAAGATCTATAAATAGGCATAATAGTATATAGGAATAACATCATTTCTTATTCTCTTAAGCCTTAAAGTCTAGACAACAAAATTAAGCTTAATGAAAGGCGGCATTAGCGACATAATTCTGGCACTAGGGATCTTTGCCATCATGGCAATTATCGTTGTTCCCTTGCCACCATTTATTCTGGATATGTTTATATCCTTGAATATTGCTATTGCTGTGATTCTCTTGGGCACCTCTCTATTCTTAAATCGCCCAATTGATCTTGCTATATTACCAACCGCAATATTAACGGCTACCTTATTCCGATTGGGCTTAAACATAGCTTCAACAAGGTTAATCCTCTCAGAAGGGTATGCGGGAAAAGTCATTGAAACCTTCGGTCGAATTGTAGCAGCAGGTAATCCGGCGGTAGGGGTTATTTTATTCGTCGTGATAACGATCGTGCAATTCATGGTTATCACAAAAGGCGCAGAACGTATTGCAGAAGTATCAGCGAGATTCGCATTGGATGCAATGCCAGGTAAACAAATGGCAATCGATGGAGAACTTAATGCTGGATTAATTCCCCCGGAAGTCGCTCAAACAAGAAGAAGAGACTTAGAGAGAGAGAGTTCTCTTTACGGAGCAATGGACGGTGCAAGTAAATTTGTAAAAGGAGATGCGATCGCCGGAATTATCATGACCGTTGTGAACCTTCTTGGAGGACTAGGAATAGGAATACTGCAAAAGGGTTACGATCCAGGATACGCAGCCGGCAAATACGTCATTTTAACAATTGGAGACGCTCTCGGAGCACAAGTACCAGCACTCATAACCGCAGTTGCAACTGGAATTATCGTTACTCGATCCACCTCTTCTGGAGAAAGTCTAAGTACGGATGTGATTGCTCAATTTCTTCAAACTCCAATGGCTCTTATTATTGCAGGTGCATTGGTTGGAATGATTGGCTTTCTTCCTGGCATGCCCTGGTTCTTCTTTGTTCCTTTAGGTGGATTAATCTCTTTTATAGGATTAAATGCTCTCAAAGCAACTCAAGTTCAACAAACTGAGCAGGTTGAAACTCAAATACAAGAGCAAACCAAACCACCCACAACTCCAGAACAAATGTATAGTCTTTTGGGAGTTGATGCTCTTTCAGTTCATGTTGGGAGTAATTTAATTGAGCTTGCAGATCCAGCAAGCGGAGGGCGGTTAATCGAAGATATTGGCTCTCTTCGGCAACATATGACCTTAACATTTGGGTACATTTTGCCCCCGGTACGAATCTGTGACGCAAGGCTAATTGGTCCATACGAATACCGCATAATTGTGCGAGGAAATACGGTATCCAGCTCTGAGGTTTATCCTCAAAGATACTTGATTCTCAAATCTCACTGGGATAAATTATTTAACACTCCTCCACCGAATGCATTAAACGCCTGGGAACCCAATTTAAAAGAAGCTGCCTATTGGGTACAGCCGGATTATTTAGAAGAGTTAATCAAGGACCGTAAATGGAATAGACCATACTTAACACCAGTACAAGCTATCACTTATCACGTTTCCGAAACCGTGATTTTACATATTGAAGAATTGTTCACGAAGGTTGATGTAAGAAAAATAATTGACCAAGTTAGGCAAGTTGATCCTCCTCTAGTGGATAATGTCACCCCTAATATTCTTCAAATAACCGATTTACGCAAGATACTCATCAACTTGCTTAAAGAAAAAGTAAGCATTAGAGACATTCATTATATTCTCGAAAGACTGGAAGATTTCGGTCAAACAATCAGAGATGCAGATTTATTATCCGAGAAAGTCCGCATGTGTTTAGCACGCCAAATATGTGCTCAACACGCTGCTGATAAAACCATCCTTGCCATAGCTTTAAGTCCAGAGATTGAGCAGCAAATGGAGGAATCCTTGCAAAGGATAGAAGACAAGTTCGTTTTAACTCTAGATCCCGAACAAGCAAGAAGAGTCATAGGAAAAATTGTAGACTCAGTAACGGAAGTATACGGCCAATTAGAAAGAAGACCGGTTATTGTTTGTAATCCCGGCATCAGACTCCCGCTAGCAAGATTAATACAGAACTTTGATACACAAATTGTGGTTATGTCTTACGTTGAGTTGTCAACCGACTTCAAGGTTGAAATTCTTAATACAATCGATATTGGAGATATTGAAGGTAGTTCTTCAAATATGCTAACTTCGGGTGCAGGTTAATAGAATCTCAACCAAAATCTCTCAACATCTTCTTTATTTCAATACTCCCCGCCTCCTCTTGAGAAATCATTGAGCGAGAGAATTCTTCTAAATACACACTTGCTCCCTCCACTTCATCCAAAAGCTTTTTGTAGTAAACTAAGGCTTTTTCTTCGTGAGCTAAGCTCTCAGTAAGAATATGTTTAATTGAGTGGTTATGTGTCTCTTCAAGGGGGCTTATTTTTAAACTCGGATGTCCTTCCAAGCCGGTAAGTATCTCACCAACTTGTTGTGCATGAGTTAACGATTCAGTAGCTTGGCCACGCAAAAACTCAACGATAGGAATACGGTTTGGCCCCACAACCATCAAGGAATAGTGAGTGTAACGAACCACACCAGCAAGCTCATATTCAAGAATTGAATTTAGTATTTGTACAGTTTTTTGAGTATTTAAGGCTTTCATAAGTCTTTCTCAGGGATATATTTATTTAGCTTTTTAAGTTTACTATGCCAACAGAAATAAGCTTCTAATTAAAAACAATAATTTAATGAGCAGGTTCAGAAAAGAAATTCTTTATCTAGCACGCTCGAATTAATAAAGAGTTAAATCCCAACTTTTACATAGTTTGCACAACAATTTATTAACAATACGGGCCTAAAATAAAATTAACAATACAATCAACTTTCACGCGGGATATGCCTCCATCGGTTCAAGAGAGACTCAATCAAAATATAGGAATAGTTGGTAATCGACAAATATTTGGGAATCCAAGCCATGGTGAACCCATTAATGACCAAAATATTTTAAGTAAACTCAATTCAACCCCAGTCCCCCAAGGATGGAAATTATTAGAGAACAGTAAATGGTATAGTGCCAATAAATCAGGTTCTGGATGTCAAGTAACAAAAGATGGCGTAACAGTTGCTCATTGTGCAAAAAGAAGTTTTTTCATTTCTGGAGTTGAAAATAATGATTACAAAAGAGTACACAATGTTGATAGTCCTGTACAAATAAGAAAGATAGGAAATAAGCATTACTATAGGCTTTTAACCTCCAAAGTAGTTCCCAAGCATGGTGAAATCTGCCGTGCCACTAATGGAAGTGGTTTACGGACTCAACTTAGGCTAGAAGATTTACAAAGAGACACATTCTCTTCTGACACTGGAAATCAAATGCTCACTATAAACACCGCAAGTCCAGATTCAATGGTAAGAGTAGGAGACTATAACCGAAAAGTACACAATGGAACATCAGGAACCGAATTCAAGTGCCACTCTGGAGCGAGAGTTGTAGTGTCAACTTCTAATGTTAATAACAAAAAGTATGGAACCGTTTCCTACTAACTGTTAATTTTTATTTAATATGCCTCCTTCAATCGAACAAAAAACCTTAATAAATCTCCTAAGATACGGAAGTCGTTCAATATTTAAGAACCCACATCATGGTGATACAGTTATAAACCCAAAGCTGCTGAATATTCTTAACAACACTCCACCACCCAGAGGTTGGACACCTTTAGAAGGTGTTTGGTACGAAAGCAATAAATCCGGGAGGGGTTGCTCAACAAATGAAGATGGGTTGACAGTCGCACATTGTACAAATAAATACTTCTATGCGTCAGGCCTAGAAGAAGGTGATTATGGGAGAATAGCCAATGTTGATTCTCCAGTTCAGACAAAAGAAGTTGAAGGAAAAAAATATTATAGGCTACTAAGATCGATCTTTACGCCTAAAGAAAATGAGATCTGTTCAGCAACCAAAGACGATCAATTCATCGCTCAAATCAAAGAAAATCGCAATCAAAAAGATATATTTCTTTTAAGAGGTCAAGAGGAAACAATCAACTTTCAAAATCCAGACTCAATGGTAAAAAAGGTAGATTTCAGCAAAGATGCATTGTCGGGACATTCAGGCATGGAGTTCCAATGCAAAAACGGAGCTCATGTTGTGCTATCAACATCAAAACCTGGAAATAAGAAAGAAGGAACGGTTTCCTACTAATTATTTTTCAAGAAAAGCAATGGACTCTAAGTGATAGGTTTGAGGAAACATATCGATCAACTGTAAACTTTGAATTCTATATCCAAAATCAGAAAGTAAATCAATATCACGTTTTTGAGTAACCGGGTTACAACTAACATACACAATCGACTGAGGATTAAGTTCACCAATATCCTTAATTGATTTCTGGCTCATTCCAGCTCTCGGTGGATCAATGATCGCACAGGCTTTTTTCTTTTCTTGCTTTAAAGCTTTACCCCAACCACGCTTATACAAATTGAGAAAATTACTTTCATAGTTATCAAGAGAATTCAATTCAGCATTAAAACTAGCCATTTTACAGGCTTTTTCATCCGATTCTGCACCAATAACTTTCTGAATATGAGGCAATTGCTTTGCAATATAAATACCCAAAGTCCCTACTCCTCCAAACAAGTCATAAACAATATCTATATTGGCTTGTCTAACAAAATGCACAACCCTTTCCATCAAAAGAGGCAAAATAAAAGTATTAATTTGAAAAAAATTTTCCGCTTGATAAACGAGCTCAACATTATTTATACGCTGACTAATAGTATTAATTCCGGCAATCTGAACCAATTCACCTCTTGGCGCTGGCAAGGCTAGAACTCCTAGAACCTGGGGGAACTCTCTAACCAATTGAGTACTTATTTCTTTAAGCTTTAATTCCTCTGGGTTGGCAACCTTAAAGATTAAGAGCATTCCATCATTGGAGCTACTATAGCGAACTGTAATGGTTGACCAAAAACCAATTTTTTTCAGATCTTTGAAAGCTCCCAATCCACTATTATTGGCTAATTTTTTAATTTTCTGAAGAACATTCCACATTTTTTGAGGTAATAAAAAGCACTCCTGCAAATCCATCACTTCAAAGAACTTACCGGGCGGGTGAAGCCCCAATTGCAATTCCCCACTTTCTTCTTGACCAAAAGAAAATTCACACTTATTACGATAATTGAATCTATTTGGAGACGAAATAGTTGAACCTAGCTCTAACTCACCTTGATAAATCTCCCGAAGAATATCCTCTTTAATTTTCAACTGATTCTCATAACTTATATGTTGATACGAGCAACCACCACAAGCTAAGGAATGTTGGCACTTTGCTTTTATCCTCTGAGATTGATCCTCCTCAATTACGTCAAGCAATTCAGCCCAAAGAACTTTTTTCTTCTTCCCTTTAATTTGAACCTCAACCAGTTCATTTTCAATAACATTGGGAACAAAAACCGGTCTTACAATTTCTTGTCCTCCTTTACTAATTCTCAGGTGAGAGAGCCCATATCCTCCATAAACATTCTTTTCAACTCTTAAAGTTTTAATCTCCTGAAAAATTTGTTCTTTTGCATTCATTTTTTATTAATCTTCAAATGGAACCTTTGTGGAAATATCAAATTTCCAATCTTCATAAAAGTATTTTCTAAACTCGAATAATCTCATATTTTAACCGTTTTAAATCAATACACGTTTGCACTTGTTTTTCTCGATCGGTTAAATTTGCAAACTTCCCGGCTTTAATTTCTATAAAAATAATTTGTTTTAATAACCCTTCACTCAAGCCATCAAAAACTACCAAATCTATTGGAGAACCGAAAAAACGTACATCTCTGGGATTATAAGGAAATTTTTCAAAATAAGGCAATAAGTGTTCTGTGACCTGGCCTTTAATAACATCTTTACTTCTCGAAACAGCATCCTTTCTAATTTCAGCCTCTTTTTCTTTTTGCCAAGTTTGAGAAATAATCGCTGCTTCTTTAAGCATCTGCTCTTTCAATTCGTTCTTCAGCCTTGTCAACTCCAAATCACGCCATTTATCAAAAGAATCTTTGGCTTTACTTTCAATTTTCGATTTGAGTAAAAAATATTTTACGATAGCGAAGAATAAACAAAATATGAGTAAACTCAAAAGGCCTTGCTCTATAGACACTAGCTTAATATCCAGACAATAGAAAGTATGACTAATTGCAAAATGTTATCAATTATTATTAATCAAGATTTGCTTCATTTTATTGAGGCGGCCTTTTAAAGAATTATCTAATACATACTCATTGGTTTTAATAACCAATCCTGCTATTAAGTTTTGATCGATTGATTCTCTTATTTTCACAGATTGATTCAAGCTTTTCTCCAAAGAGGATTTTACTTTCTCAACTTGTTCAACAGGTAACTTCGTAGTTGCAATTAGTTCAATATCAACTAAGTTGGATTCCTGGTTAATAATCTTTTCAAAAGTTGGGCCCAGTTCAAGAATTAAAAAAAGCTTCTTTTTATCGGCAAGCAAACAAACTAATTTGCGAAGAACTTCATTTTCAGATAATCTTGGACAAAGCTTATAAACCAAGTCAATTTTAAAGGCAGCAGACACAAAAGGTTCTTTTAAAAGCCTTTTCACCTGCGAATCAGTTTGTCCAATCTCATAAATTTGTTTAAATATTCCGACAAACTCTTGGAAGTCAGAGGTTTGCTGCTTAAGGAGCTCGTAACAAGCCTTCGCATATGCTTGAATCATCGGATAATCTCTGGACATTTTTAGTTAACCTTCAAAAGATTCGGATTCTTTTCAATAGTATCAATTGTCTCTTCTAAAGCTGCTTTATTCAATTGCGTATAGTCTGATTGTTCTTTAAGAATTTTCTCAGCTATCTCCATTGACTTCAAGCTTATTTGTTGCTCAAACTGTTTTTTCATAGTTGCTTTCAAGTCAATAATTTCCTTCTCATATCTATTTTGAAGTTTTTTTACGGCTTCTTGTTTGTCATTTTCAAGCTCTTGCTTCAAAGATTGAATACGGCTTTGACTATCTTGTTTCATCTTTTCAGCATTTGATCTAAAAACAGAAAGTTCTTTTTCTGCAAAAGCCAGCTGTTCCTCTGCAAGCCTACAACGTTCAATGGATTGCCTAAGCTCGGATTCTATATCATTATTCTTTTGCTTAACAATTATTGGAAGCTTAGCCGTAAAAAACCAATAAATAAAACCCGCAAAAACTGCAAAGTTCAAAAAATTGGATTCAAGCAAAATTTGCCAAAAAGAAGGATTATGATGCTCACTCATTTCGCACTCACCCCACCCGAGAGATTAACTTCTGGAGCTAATTTGCCAACTATCACATTCGCAAGGTCAGCAGACTCTTGATTGATCGATTTTAAAAGCCCCTCTCTTTCAACTTCAATTTCCTCAAAAGCTTTTTGTTTCTTTATTTCAAGTTCTTGCTTGATTTTTAACTCTTCTTGCTCTTTCTCATCGTTAAAGCTTTTAAAAAGACTATCAATTAGCTCTCGTTCTGACTTTTTAATTGCTTCTATTTCAGAATTGACCTTCTCAATAATCGATTTGGTTTTCTCTTCGGCTTCTTTAGCTTTTTCTTTTTCGCCAATTAAGTCCGAGTCTCTTTCTTCCTTTATTTTGCGGATCGGCTTCCAAAGGGTCTGATCCAAGAAATAAACGAAGACCAAAAAACTAATTATAAAAATTACACAGGTAAAGTTAAGCTCAAGCATTATTCAATGAAATTAATCTGAGTTTATTAAAATTAAGCAACCTTAAAGGTTAAAAGAAGACTGATAATCCAAGCAAAAAGACCTAACCCTTCGCAAAGAGCAGCGAAAATCAATCCATTAATAAAAAGTTTATTTGCAATTTCTGGCTGACGAGCCATTCCTTCTAATGACTTAAAAGCTGCTAAACCTACTCCGAGTGCAGGACCAAGAACTCCTAAAGCCGCTAAACCAGCACCTAAAGCAACGGAAGAATCTGACATCTATAACTCCTTAATGAGACATTAAATAAAAGGTAACCACAGAATTTTAACGAATTTATTCAAAAAACTGGAAGCTTAAATTTCTGAATGTTATAATTTAGCCCTCTTACTAAAGTTAAGGGCGATTAGCTCAGGTGGCTAGAGCGCAGCTCTGATAAAGCTGAGGTCCCTGGTTCGAGTCCAGGATCGCCCACCATTTTGGATACTCTTCCGCAACTTCGCTGCTCCATCTCCTTTATTGAAGGAGAAAAACATTTGTATGAATCTTGGTTTAAATAATGTCTCACTTTAAAATCTTATATCTCCATCATGGTTTTCAATTAAAAAAAGCTTCTCAATATATTAGATCTAGCGGTCAAGCAACTAAAAAACCAAACATTGTTTAAACCAAACAAGAGCCTCAATTCTTAGATTATATAGAATATGCCAAATGTTCGAATTAGTACAATCCCAAGGTTTGAAATGTTTTTTCATTTCCTGAGTTCTTTGCTTTGAATTCTTTAAAATTTTGAATTGTAAATTCTTGTACTTCTTCAAAACTCGAAAGAATGTTCTTCTCTTAATTACAAATTGAAGCACCAAACGTAATTATAAATAATCTTAATTACATATGAGCAGCCAAAATATAATTAACGAAACTTTTAATTACACAAAAACAACTTCTTGAATTCTCAAATTGTCGAAGCTTATCTACCATTTTGAATAGTTAATCTCAAAGCATTTCATTAAAATTTGCCTATCCTTAATAAATGTATATTTTGATGAAGGTAAGAAATATTTATGACAAAAAGAAGCTTTTTGAAGTTCTTAGGAACTTTGCTCGGACTGTCAGTGGCAAAATCTTTATCAGCAAAAACCTTTAACACTCAAAATTCAGGGAGCATGCCGATGTTAAAACTAAGAAAAGCAGAAGAACGAGGTCCATCGGATTTTGGGTGGTTACAGAGTATGCATACATTTTCTTTTGGGCATTATTACGATCCAGAACATATGGGCTTCGGGACTTTAAGGGTCATTAATGAAGATAAAGTGAAGCCAGGCAAGGGATTTGGCACTCACCCTCACAAGGATATGGAAATTATCTCCTATGTTCTTGAAGGAGCATTGGAACACAAAGACTCAATGGGTAATGGTTCAATTATTAGACCGGGAGATGTCCAAAGAATGAGTGCTGGAACCGGAGTGACTCACAGTGAATTCAATCCTTCAGAAAAAGAAGATGTTCATTTTTTACAAATTTGGTTTTTGCCAAATCAAATTGGATTAAAGCCAGGGTATGAACAGAGGAACTTTTCGACTGAAGAGAAGAAAGGGAAGTTCAAATTAGTTGCTTCCGAGGAAGGTAGAAATGGCTCAATTTCCTTAAACCAAGATATGGATATGTCCGTGGCTATTTTAGATAATGGACAACAGCAAAGTTACAACTTAAAACAAGATAGAAAAGCCTGGATACACCTTGCAAAGGGGAAAGTTACTGTAAATAGCATTCAAATGAAAGCTGGAGATGGACTCGCTATTGAGAACATTGAGAAGCTCAATTTCCAAGATGCTAAAGAGGCGGAAATAATTGTATTTGATATGAAATCCTAGCGTTTAATAATATAAAGTTTAGCTATACAGCTAGCTTTTCTCGATGGCACTACTTATAATTGGCGATTAATAGAACGTGTTGAGAAAAACTATAAATGACTAAACTAGAAGTTAAGCAAACCAACATAGAGAATGAAAAAGTAAATTTAATAATCATTGGTGCTTACGAGGATGAATTCAGCAAAGGGAAAACTGTAAAGTTAAACGGTACCCTTGCAAACTTAGATAAAGCACTGAACAAAGAATTAACCGAATATGCCAAAGAAGAGAAATTCATCGCCAAGCTTGGCAGTAAACTAGTTATTCGAACTTTAGGTAAAACTAATGCAAGAAAGATTCTAATAATTGGTCTTGGAAAGCGCGCAGATTTAAAGGATATTGAGCAAATTAGAAAGGCTACCGCTAATGCGATTAGATCAGCGGATGCTTTAAAAGCAGATACCGTAGGTATATTAAGCTTCGGTTTGGATACAAAATTAGATGCAGCCAATGTTACGAGAGCGATAACAGAAGTTTGCTTGCTTGCTCCATATAAGTTTGATAAATATTTCGCGAAAAATGGTTCTGATAAAAATGAGTTCAAAGGAATCCAAAAAATAAGCCTCATTCTTCCAAAAGACAAAAAGATTGATGCAAAAAAACTCAATTTAATAAAAGAGCAAGTTAATAAAGGGATTGCTGGTGCAGAAGGAGTTCTCACGGCAAGAGAACTGATTGCTGAACCACCAAACGTTGTTAATCCATCCTATCTAGCACAAGTTGCACAAAAAACCGTTAAAGCTCAAAAATACAATGGTTTAACAGTCAAGATACTCGGGAAAGCTCAATGTGAAAAACTCAAGATGGGTGCTTTCTTGGCCGTTGGCTGTGGATCTTGCTGTGAGCCAAAGTTAATCCATTATCACTACAAACCAAAAGGTAAAGCAAAAAAACACATCGCAATAGTTGGGAAAGGAGTAACTTTTGATTCTGGAGGCTTATCACTCAAGCCATCCAAAGCAATGGAAAAAATGAAATATGATATGGCCGGCTCAGCATCCGTTATTGGTTTAATGAGCGTTATCTCTAAAATTCAACCCAATGTAGAAGTTACTGCCGTGGTTGCCGCTTGTGAAAATATGCCTGGAGGTTCTGCTTATAGACCCGGAGATGTAATCACTTCTATGAGTGGAAAAACTATTGAAATCAACAACACTGATGCCGAGGGCCGCGTTACTTTAGCAGATTCTGTGTTTTACGCTTGTAAACAAAAACCAGATCAAGTAATTGACATTGCAACTTTAACCGGTGCGGTTGTCGTAGCATTGGGTGAAGCTGCGGCTGGACTAATGACCAATAACCAACCATTTGGTGATCAGATTAAACAAGCCTTTTCAGATTCTGGCGAGAAGCTTTGGCAGTTACCTCTCTATGAAGACTATGAAGATGCAGTTCTAAAAGGAACAATAGCCGATATGTTAAATGCTGGATCTGGAGGACAAGCTGGTTCACAAAATGGAGCAATGTTCATTAAACAGTTTGTTGGTGATACTCCTTGGGTTCACTTGGACATAGCTGGAGTCTGCTGGCCTGAAAGAAAAGATACCAACTATACTCCAAAGAACAATCCTGCTGGTTTTGGGGTTTTAGGTTTTATAAGACATTTAGAAAAAATGAGTCAGTAAATTATTACACTATCTTCTCTTACTTTACGGCTCACTCTCCTTGGAAATAGTTTTAGAAGCTATTTCCAAGTATTCTCATTAACTCTATATAAATCTTGGTTGAAAGGATTGTTGTGAGTATGAAGCAGATTGTGGACTAGAAAAACTATCAGGATTAGCGTGACTAGCTTCAATTCTTTGGAAAATATCGGCTGCCATCTGATCAATTCCATGTCTCAATCCATAAAGTACCGCCTGAGTTCGGTCATTTACATTTAGCTTTGTGAATATGTTATTTACGTGAGTTTTTACCGTTGAATCACTTACAAAAAGTCTTTTGGCAATTGACTTATAATTCAAACCTTGTGTTAGGCAGGCAAGAACTTCTAGCTCCCGATTGGTAAGAGTTGTGAGCAAACCTCTGTCTTTTTGAGGTTGAGTTGATGTTTGATTTTGAATGAATGAACAGAGAATTTTAGCTACTTGAGGGTTTAAAAAGGTTTCATCTTTTTGAAATGCTCTTATTGCATAAGGCAATTCAAGGTGAATACGATCTTGCTTAATTATGCTATCCACTCTTGCGGCAGCTAAATCCTTTATGACTTCTGAATCAGCTTCATTGACAATTGCAATTAGACCCGTTTCCAAAGATTTTGACTTTAAAAAGTTTATTAGCTGTGACCAAGATTTTTCACCGGGTGTCTCTGTCTCAAATATTAATAAGTCTGGCCTTATGCAGAAGGTCTGTTCAATTAAAATTTCACGCGAAATTGCCCTAATTGAATGAATTCTAGCGCCAAGATTAACTGGAATTAACTGCTCTGTGGGCAAGCCACTAAAACGTTGGCCCCATAGTATAGATTTGATAATTTTTGCGTCTTGATACAAAGTAAGTACCCCCTAGTGTTTTCTCTGTCCAAAATCGGGAAACACCTAATTGGACATTTTTTTTATTCCACTAGAATTTTTGTTTCTAGCAAATCTTAAAAAAAATTAAACTTGCTATGACCAGTTAATCTGACAAAAAACTGCAATCTAAGAAACTTCTCGTTTTATTTTCACTGCTTTGTTTGCATGAAGAATTAATTTAATATTGAACAACAGGATGTACTTGATCAATTGTTAAATCAACAGGGGTAAATCTTCCAAAAACGCTCACCATAACAGTTACTTTGCCGTGGTCTAAATCAATAGATTCTGCTTTACCTGTAAATCCATCAAAAGCACCACCTTCCACTCTAACTTCATCTCCTTCTTGGAAATCAACTTTGAATTCAGTTACAGTAGACTCATCATCAGCTTTTCTTTTTGAAATTCGTCCAAACAACCTAGCAACTTCTACATTGGATAGAGGTTTATCGATTATGTCTAGAACACCAGGCGTATGACGTACTACTCTATAGGTAGTATCGTCAAGAATCATATTGACAAATATATATCTTTGATAGCGAGGTTGATTTTGCTCAACTCTCTTGCCACTTTTTATTTTGGTAACCGATTTCTTCGGGACATAGACTTCAAGGATTTCATCCTTAACTCCCATATTCTCGGCTCTTTTTAAGATTTGTTGACGAACCTTATCTTCGTGGCCCATTGTGTAAACCACATACCATCCGGCTCCATCTTTAGTTAAATTTTTCTTGGCAGATTTTATTTCTTGTTGTTCTATGTCGCTCATTTAATAATCGTTTCTTTTAATGCTCCAATACCAACTTTAAATCCAATATCAATGAAATACAATAAAATGGTAATCAACGCCGATAACACAATTACCACTATAAATTGAAACGAAGCCAAATTAAAAGGTGGCCAAGAAATTTGCTTACTTTCTCTTTGAACATCCTTTAAATAGTTTATTAACTTAACTATAGATGGCTTTGATTTATTGGACATGAAGAAGGTCAAAATAATAAAAATGACAGTGATCTAATATAACATATAGTTGTTTTTAATAAGTCTATATGCTATTCAAAACGCTATATAAAATTCACACAATTTCATAAAACTCACAGAACTTATACCTTTGGTTTCAAAAGATTATTTTCTTCTTTAGAGGAAAGATGTTGCGGAAAAAGGGCTTGGTTTTGAATGCAAAATATTGTTAATTGCTTCCAAGCTTAAACATCATTTAGACTAAATATTACCGGTACTTCTCCACAAGTGAGAAGTTTGGGGCAATGGATACATTCGTTCCAAACTTTATGCGGCAAATTATCTTTGCTAGTTTCTCTAAAGCCTTGTTTATAGAAAAATGCAGGTCTAAAAGTCAAAGCAAAAATTTCTCTCTGTCCAAGATTCTTTGCATCTTCTATGCATTTATCAATTAACTTTTTTCCAATTCCTTTTCCTTGGCATTCCTGCTTGACCGCAAGACTTTTTATCTCCGAAAGATTATTTGTCCATATATGTAGAGAAGAGCATCCTATAACTTCTTCTTTTTGAGAGCCTTTTGAGTTCACTTTTTTCGCAATCCAAAAACTTAGGAGTTGTTCTAAAATTTGGTTTCTGTTTCTTGGTAATAGTTCTTGACTTGTTTCTGCAAAGTAGTTAATGAGCCCCCAAACTTCATCAACATCACCAGCAACAGGCTTTATGATTTTGTAATCTTGCTGTTTCATGATTTAATTATCGAATGAACTGGGAAAAAGGACAAAAATACGAACATCTTGCAGAAAGATATCTGCATTCTAAAGGGTATTCAATTGTAGAACGCAACTGGCATGCGGGTAATCACGGTGAGCTCGATTTAGTATGTAAAAAAGATAAAAATTATATCTTCATTGAGGTGAAGGGGCGTTCTTCAAACCATGCCTATGAAGATGCCTTGAATTCAATAACTCCCTGGAAAGCGAAGAAATTAATGTTTTGTATGCGAACTTATCTAGATCACCTGGAGAAAAAAAGAATTTACAGCCCCAAAAATCGCTTTGATGTTGTTGTAGTCTGTGAAGACAAATTGTCCGGTGAAAGCATAGTAGATCATATTGAAAACGTAAACTTATGGGACTTATTGGAGAATTCTAAATTTTGAAACTCCTTTCCTTCTGAGTTAATTGAGTATGAGCAGCATTATTCTCATCAAGGTATTTATCCCTCGAAAACCGTGAATGTATTTTTTTTAGATTATCTTTTGTATAAAAGTAATCTTTTATTAGATAAAGCTTATAAAAACCATCAGTTTCACTTTCAATAGCCCTTCTCAAACTTCTTAAAGATTCTCCGAGATAAATTAGTTCTCTTTCTTTATGATAATGCAATTCATTTTTTGAGCCAATTGGACATTTCTGCATTCTATTTTTAATTTCTTTAACCTCCGAATGCCAATTTGCAATTCTTTTCATACATAAACTATGAGAAACAGAATTAGCTTCACAATCATTTGGCCAGCCGGCTAACTTAGATGCACTTTGAGTTTTCTTGTTTGCAATTAATGAAATTGCATATGCTTCTATTACCCAATCATCATTCAGCCCAAGGCTTTTAACCAGTTTCAAACCCTCTTCGGCATTAGCATAACTTCCCTGATACAGATTATCTATTGCTGTTAATGCTTGAACACGTATCTTATCAGGATATAAAAGTTTTAAAAACTCAATGTGTTTTTGTAAAAGTGAAAAGTTATTATGCTTTAAGTAAAATAGCGACAATTCTAAATTGGAAGCAAACTCTGTAGGTCTCAAAAAAAAAGCCTTTTGATATTGCAGTAAAGCTCCTTTTATTTTTCCCGCTTCATTCATCCTTCTTCCATCTTTGAGAATAGTTTTTATTTTTTTGCTTGTAAGGCTTTCAAGATAAGTATTTGTTCTTGTTATGCATTGAGAAAAAAGTGGAGCAACTCCTAATAAGATTAAAAACAGAATGAGAGTTGAAAATTTAGGATTTTTATCAAGAA